>Ga0134124_10000071_pt1 | contig 99171 bp, 81 predicted proteins | sample KB304_FD_96880 | JGI IMG/M metagenome (GOLD analysis project Ga0134124, IMG submission 96880) | Terrestrial soil microbial communities without Nitrogen fertilizer from Kellogg Biological Station, Michigan, USA - KB3-0-4 | ecosystem: Environmental > Terrestrial > Soil > Unclassified ...
TCGCTGCTGGTGATGTTCACCCTCGGCTATCTCGTGTCGAGCTTCAGCAGCGGTCGGCTTCTCTCGCTAATGCGCGTCGGCACATTGCTGGCAGCGAGCTGCCTGGCCACTTCTGTGAGTATGATCGGTTACGCGCTGGCTCCAGCTTGGTGGGTGATGGTTGCACTTGCAGCGCTTGCTGGTTCAGGTGCGGGTGCGATTGACGCCGGTTTGAATACATTCGCGGCCACGCAGTTCAGCGCGCGAATGGTGAACTGGCTTCACTCGTGTTACGGCATCGGCGCGGCTACAGGACCCATGATGATGACGAGCGTGCTGGCTGCGCACCATCCTTGGCAACGCGGCTATGCGATTGTGGGCGCGGCGCAACTCGCGCTTGCGTTTTGTTTTGTAATGACACGCCGATGGTGGCCGAAGGTTTCGAAGGAAATCGACGAGACTTCGAAAGTCGCGAGAGCATCGAACATTACCACTCTGAAGATGCCTGCCGTTTGGCTGAGCATAGCGCTCTTCTTCATTTATACGGGCATCGAAGCCGCAGCCGGCACATGGGCCTTCAGCCTGTTCACCGAAGCGCGCAAGGTTCCCATCATCACTGCGGGCACGTGGATCGGCATCTACTGGGGGAGCTTGACCGTAGGTCGCCTGCTGTCCGGCGCGGCGGCTGAATTTGTTTCCACCAACAAGCTCGTGCTCTTCGGCATCGTCGGCATGGCCGCGGGTGCGGCCTTGATCTGGTCGAACGTGACCACACAATTCGGCTTCGTCGGATTGGGATTAATGGGGCTCGCAAGCGCGCCCGTGTTTCCGTCATTGATCGCTGCGACTCCTGGCCGACTGGGACCGGCTCACACTGCGAACGCAGTTGGATTTCAGATTGCAGGTGCTGTGCTCGGCCAGTCATTGCTGCCGGCGATGATCGGAATGTTGGCCCGAAGGTTAGGACTCGAGATCGTAGGGCCGTCGTTGTTTTTCCTGGCCGTTGGCCTTGTCTTGTTACAGGTCTCGTTGACGCTACCAGGCTGGAAGGCCCCGCAAGAACTGCCGGCCGGTGCCGACATACCCCGAGAATTACAAGGTTAGGTATGAAAACGATCGAGTCCGTGTCATCGACTTCACTTTGAAGAAGGGCGCGAGGGAAAACTTCCACTCACATCCCGCGCATGTTTTGTATGTGCTGGCTCCTTTGAAGATTCGCTTCACGTTTCCTGACGGCAGGACGGCGCTGAGAGAAGCTAAGCCTGGGGATGTGCTGTTCAGCGAGCCGGTCACTCACGCTTCGGAGAACATTGGCGACAACGATGCGCACGGCCTTCTTGTGGAGCTGAAGCGACAGAATAGCGGAATGAGTGGTGAAGAAGCCCTCGGCGTGGGCGATCTGGTTACGGCGGTAACTTTCATTCACGGCATCGAAGGCAAGGAAGACGAGCTGAAGCAGCATCTGCTTTCGCTTACCGCGCCGACGCGAGCCGAGGCGGGTAATCTCGCTTACGATCTTTACCAATCGGCAAACAAGAAGAATGAGTTCCTGCGATTCGAGGTGTGGCGCCATGCTGCGGCTCTCGAGGCCCACAAGACCACGCCGCCTCTGAAAGCATCCTTCGAGCTGCGACAGCGCGAAGGCTGGACTACTGAGATCACGCTGTGGAATCGCATTGTGAAGTAGCGAATGCGACCTTGGAACTGCGGTCCTCGCGTCCTCGCGTCTGCGGTGTCTTTTGCGGTTTTTTGGATCTACGAAATCAACCGAAGAGGACGCCGAGGACGCATGAGAGCAATGCAATTGTGACCGAGCGACATACTTTTTACCCGCTACCGAGAACACACCACGCTTTACTCGCTCCATTAGTTCCTTTAGCATGTGCTCCGCTTGCGTGAGATCTTCCTGACGAAGCCCCGTTGGACGGATCGAACCGGGCACCACATCGCAATCAATTAGTTTTCACGAGATGAGTAGCCTCAAGCCCGCAGTCACGATACCTAACTACGCGCTCAATCAAGAGCTCGGGGGAGACGCCCGTTGCGTACTCTATCGCGGGCTGAGGATCGAAGATCAGATACCCGTTCTGCTCAAATCGCCGCGCGATAATTCGCAATCGGCGGCCGATACTGAATTGATCGAGCGAGAATTTCAAACCCTGCGCGAGCTTGTTATCGAAGGTGTCCCGCGCGTCTATGATTTGGTTCGATACGAGGGCCGTTGCTGGCTCGCTCTGGAAGATCGCGGCGGCGTACCGCTTTCGACGATCAATGCGACGAACTCAAGCGATCTTGATTTTTTCTTCAAGACGGCGATTCAACTCTCGGCGATACTTTCGAGACTTCACCGCCGGGGAATCATTCATCGCAATGTTAATCCCCGTAGCATACTGGTGAATACTGCGACCGGCGAAGTACAACTTACCGATTTCGGTTTCGCATCGGGCGTTGCAAACGAGAGCCATTGGCAACCACCCAATCAACTTTTGAGCGACTCGCTTCCTTACGTCTCACCGGAGCAAACCGGACGGATGAATCGCGCCGTCGATTACCGCACGGATTTCTATTCGCTGGGCGTTACGCTGTATGAACTCCTCACCGGAACGACGCCTTTCAGATCAACGGATCCTCTCGAGATCATTCATGGTCATATCGCTAAGAATCCGCTCGCGCCGGTTGAAGTCGCGCCGGCGATTCCGTCACCGGTTTCGGAGATCGTGATTAAGCTTTTGTCAAAGAATGCGAAGCATCGTTACCAGAGCGGGCTTGGCCTTAAGGAAGATCTTGAGATTTGCGCGGCACGATGGACTGCACAGCGACGTATCGGTTCGTTCATACTTGGTGAGCGTGATGTACCCGATCACTTTGTAATCTCCCAGCAACTGTACGGCAGAGATGCGGAAGTAGAGCGGCTGGTAGGCGCGTTTGACCGCGTGTGTGAGGGCCCAGTGTCAATGATGCTGGTCTCGGGCTATGCCGGCATCGGCAAGACCTCGCTGATTCAGGAACTCTATAAACCGATAGTTCGCCAACGCGGATATTTTATCGCCGGGAAGTTTGATCAGATCGCGCGAAGCACGCCGTTCGGCGCTTTGATCCAGGCCTTTCGCGGCTTCATCCATCAACTTTTGACTGAGAGCGAACCTCGGCTGGACGAATGGAGGGCAAAACTCTCTGCGGCTCTGAGCTCAAACGGCGGCGTGATCGCGGAAGTGATCCCTGAGATCGAATTGATATTGGGCAAGCAGGCGCCCGCGCCTACGTTAGGTCCAGCCGAAGCGCAGAATAGGTTCCGGCTCGTTTTTCAAAACTTCGTTGGAGCCATTGCCAGCAAAGAGCATCCGTTGGTGATCTTTCTCGACGATCTGCAATGGGTCGACTCGGCGACACTGAACCTTTTCCAGCCATTGCTGACGAGCGCCGACATTCGCTATCTGTTTCTAATCGGGGCTTACCGCGACAACGAAGTTAACGCCTCTCATCCGTTGACTCGTGCTTTGGGCGCTCTTGAGATCGAAGGCGTGAACCTCCATCGACTGTCGCTCCGCCCGCTTGAGTTGCCGGATCTGATTCTTCTGATCCGCGACTCGCTTCACTGCCAACTGCCCGAGGCTGAAGGGCTCGCGCGGCTCGTTTCGCAGAAGACCGAAGGCAATCCGTTTTTCGTGACTCAATTCCTGAAGGCGCTGCGGCAGGAGAACCTGATCGACTTTGACTATGACAAAGGCCACTGGACATTCCAGATGGCTGCTATAGCCGGCGCGGGCATTACGGACAACGTCGTCGATCTAATGACGAGAAAAATTCAGCGCCTATCGGCGAAGGCGCAGGAGGCGTTGACGCTCGGCGCGTGCATCGGCAATCAATTCGATTTAAGCACGCTGGCGTTGGTGAGCCAGCAATCACACGACGCGGCTGCGGAAGACCTCCGCGAAGCGCTGGATGAAGGATTGATCGTGCCGATTGCGGATAGCGGATTGCGGATTCCGGATCCGTCTTCCAATTTGCAATCTGCAACGGGTAATCCGCAATCGTTCGTCTTCCTGCATGATCGCGTGCAGCAAGCGGCGTATGCGCTTATTCCCGAGGATGCCAAGCGGCGAATGCATCTAGGCGTTGGGCGTCTTCTGTTGCAGAGCGCTGACCTCGAGCAGACCGATGAGAAGCTCTTCGACGTTGTGCATCATTTGAATTTTGGCAGCAATCTGATCGGACACGATTCCGAGCGGCTAGCACTTTCCAGGCTCAACCTAGCCGCCGGCCGCAAAGCAAAATCGTCGACGGCTTTTGAAGCCGCGCTGCACTATTTCGAAGCCGGCATAGCACTGATGAATAAAGCGCGCTGGGAATCCGATTACGATCTCGCGTTCGCTCTGAATCTTGAAGCAGGCGAGTGTCAATACCTTTGCGGCAACTTCGACGAGGCGGAGCAAAGATTCAAAGCGCTGCTCGGACGAGCGAAGACCAACGTCGATAAGGCAATGGTCTATCGTCTGCGTATGGTCCAGTACGAAAACACATCTCGCTACGCTGATGCGCTTGCCATTGCCCGCGAGAGCCTCGCTCTGTTCGGCGTTTCATTCCCTGATTCAGTTGAAGAGAAGCAATCAGCGCTGGACAATGAGACCCAATCGATTAAGTCGTGGCTGGGCCAACGCAGCATCGAATCGCTGATTGATTTACCGGCGATGACTGATCCAGAGACTCGAATGGTGATGAACATTCTGACCGATACCTGGTCGTCGTCATACATTCTTGGAGACGCGTTAGTCGCGCGACTCATCTCGGCAACTATGGTGCGCCTGTCGCTCGAGCAGGGGAACTCGGAGGAATCGGCTTACGGTTATGTCACTCACGCGATCAATGTAGGTCCGGTGCTTGGCGACTACGAAGCGGCATACGAATTTGGAAAGCTGGCCCTTCGAGTGAATGAACGCTTCAACGACTCAAGGCGCCGGGCAAAGATCAATCAACAGTTTCACGCCCATGTTGTGTTTTGGCGGCGCCCGATGCACGAGTGCATGCCCTACGCACAAGAGGCTTGCCGTAGCGGTCTCGAGTCCGGTGATTTTCTTTATGCAGCCTATGGCGCTTCAACAGAGGCGTGGCCGGCAATCGTTTCAACTCAAAACCTCGCCCAATTCGTTCGCCACTTCACACCGAACCTCGCGCTAATTCAAAGACTCAGGATAGTCAGCTTCGCAGACGCACTGAAGATGGTGATGAATTGGGCCCGAGCATTACGCGGTGAAACCGAGTCGCCGGTATCGTTAACGGGCGATGATTTCGATGAGGACGCATACATCGAGACTTACCGCGACAATTCCTTCTTCACTTTGTTTCATGCGGTTGCGAAGCTCCATCTGTTTTATAACTTCGGGGAGTTTGAAAAGGCTCTCGAGACTGCCCGAGCGGTGCGCGGTATAGCGCATCAGCTTACGGGAATGATTTGGACAGTCTTGTTCGACTTTTGGAATGTGCTGACGCTCGCGGCGAATTATTCCAGGGCTTCGGACACTGAAAGAAAGTCTTCCCTCGAGGAAATGCGAAGCGCCGAGAAGTCGTTTGCGGCGCTTGCGGAAAGCTGTCCCGAGAATTTTCTCTGCCACTCGCTCCTGCTCTCCGCGGAGATTGAGCGCATAAGCGGCGACGAATTCCTGGCGCAGGGTCTCTACGATCAAGCGGTCCGTTACTCTGCTAAAACGGGAACGCTTCAGCATCAAGCGCTGGCGAATGAGCTTTTCGCGCGCTTCTGGCTGGGACGCGGAATGGAAGAAATCGCCGCGGTGTTCATGGCGGAATCTCGATCCTGCTATCTGCAGTTCGGAGCCACAGCGAAAGTCAAACAACTTGACTCTCTATACCAGAACCTCTTCGAGCGGTACGCCAGAATCGGGGCAACTCCTGCGGAGAGCCTTGACGTCGAGACCGCGATCAAGGCCGCGCAGGCAATAGCTCGTGAGATCAATCTCGAAAAACTGCTCGGAAGGCTGATGGGCATTGCAATCGAAAACGCTGGAGCCGAGCGCGGGTGCCTAATTCTCGAGCACGGCGGCCAGCCGTTTGTTCAGGCCGAAGGAACGAAAGACGCGGTCGAAGTGAGGATCGGCGGCGCGACCCCGCTGGATCAAGCGACCAGCCTCTCCAAAGGCATCGTCAATTATGTGCGGCGAACTCTCGAGAGCGTGGTGCTCGCCGATGCTCACGAGGATGATCTCTATGCCGCCGATGATTATATAGTTCGCACTCAACCGCGTTCTATCTTGTGCACGCCGGTGCTCAAGCAAGGGCGGCTGGTCGGAGTACTTTATCTCGAGAACAACCTTGTCATCGGCGCATTCACCGAAGGCCGCATCAAGCTCCTGCAACTTCTGTCTTCGGAAGCGGCAGTCTCAATCGAGAACGCTCGGCTCTATGAAAGCATGAAGCAGGAAGCGATTCAGCGGCGACAAGCCGAAGAGACACTGCGCTCGGTTGTGGAAGGTACGGCCGCGGTGACAGGCGGCGATTTCTTTTCGGCACTCGTTCGGCATCTCGCTACCGCGATCGGAGCTCGATACGCCTTCGTCACCGAATGCACTGATCATACAAAAACGCGATTGCGAACGCTGGCTTTCTGGGCGGGAGGATCGCTCGCGGACAATATCGAATATGATCTCGCGCTGACGCCGTGCGAAGCCGTGATAGGTGGGCAGGTTTGCCATCACCCATGCCGATTGCAACAGCTCTTCCCCGGCGATAAGGAGCTGGTGCCAATGGAGGCCGAGAGTTTCATCGGTCTTCCGATGTGCAACAATTCAGGTGAAATCCTCGGACACCTCGCGATACTTGATGACCGGCCGATGCCCGATGCTTCGGGCGCGTTGTCACTGCTGAAGATATTCGCCGCGAGGGCGAGCGCTGAATTTCAGCGGCTCAAGGCAGAGGAAGGACTTCGAAAGGCGCTCGCGGAAGTAGAGCAACTTAAGAATCGGTTACACGCTGAGAACATATACTTGCAGGAAGAAATTCAGGGGCAGCATAACTTCGGTGAAATCGTCGGGACGAGCCGCGTGTTGCTCAGCTTGCTTTCAGAACTCGAGCGCGTCGCTCCTACCGACTCGACCGTGCTGATTACCGGCGAAACCGGAACCGGCAAGGAGTTAATCGCTCGAGCGATCCACGATCGCAGCAAACGCAAGAATCACCCTTTAGTGAAAGTGAACTGCGGGGCTATTTCCGCCGGACTTGTTGAGAGCGAATTGTTCGGTCATGTGAAGGGCGCATTCACCGGAGCAATCGATAGGCGCACGGGTCGTTTTGAGCTGGCCGACGGCGGAACGCTCTTTCTCGATGAAGTCAGTGAGCTTCCTCTCGAAACTCAGGTCAAGCTGCTCCGCGTATTGCAGGAGGGCGAGTTCGAACCCGTAGGAAGCAGCCGCACCGTGCGCGTCAATGTAAGAATCATCGCAGCAACGAATCGCAATCTTGACGAGTCGGCTCGCGAAGGCCGGTTCCGTTCCGATCTCTTCTACCGGTTGAATGTTTTTCCTCTACACGTTCCGCCCCTGCGCGAACGCGGCTCGGACATCGCGCAGCTCGCGATGTTTTTCCTCTCGCGCTTCGGGAAGAAGTTCGGCAAGCCAATGGATGGTATATCACAGGAGACGATGGATCTTCTTATTCGCTATCCCTGGCCCGGCAACATTCGCGAGCTGCAAAACGTGATCGAACGCGGAGTCGTCCTCTCGCAAGGGTCGGTGTTGACACTCGATCCTCGCGTGCTCCAATCCCAAGCGACTGTGGCGCCCCGGACAGCGGCTGCAGAAGCGGACCGCTCGGTTGCTCCATTAAGTCCTGGCGAGTCATCGCCCGATTCGCCCGCCACTCTTGAGGACATTGAGCGCCGGCATATCCTCGACGTGCTCAAACAATCTCGTTGGGTGATTGAGGGACCGAATGGCGCCGCCCTTGTGCTCAATCTCCATCCCAACACTCTTCGGAGCCGCATGAAGAAGCTCGGAATCCAACGACCCACCCGCGAAGTCGTGGCCGCGCCCCACGAAATATCGTAGGTAACCCAACTTTCCTCCCACGAAATAATGTGGGCCTCCCCTGTGGTCCAATCCAGTCAGTTCCCTTAAGCCAAGTAGTTCAATAACTAACGTGACGGAGAGGCACGTCGTGCTACGTGGCCTCACCGTTGCCCTAGTCATGCTCGAATCGAGATCAAATGGGAGTCAAAGGGCAATGTTGAGAATATCGGAGATTGAGCTAACAGGAGACGCCGCGACCTTGCGGCTTGAGGGACGTGCAGTGGGAGATTGGGTGGCCGAAGTGGTGCAGGCTTGCGAGCAATACCTTTCGAGCGGCCATCGCCTCACGCTCGATCTTGCTGATTTGTCATTTGCCGATCGCGACGCTATCGCGCTTCTACAAGTCATGAAGCGGCGCGGCGTCGCCCTCACAAATTGCTCGCCTTTCTTGAATGAAGAGCTAAAGCAAGCGGTCTAGCCCCGCAGGTAGTACCGCGAAAGAAGAAGGATCCGCGATGAACACTTCAATCATAGTCGAAGATTTTGAGGCAGCGGCGTTGCCTCATATGGATGATCTCTTTCGCACCGCGCGACGAGTGCTCGGCAATCAGACCGAAGCAGAGGATGTAGTCCAGGAAACGTTCCTTCAGGCGTGGAAGTCGTTCGAGCGGTTCGAGCCGGGAACAAACTGCCGCGCGTGGCTCTACAAAATCATGTTTCACGTCATTCAACACAGTCGGCGAAAGCGGTTCAGCTTCAATCTGCGATCAACGAGAGACGACGGCGTTGAACTCGAAGCTTCGCTGGTGTACGAGCCGCCGGTTCCTCAGGAACTCACCGACGAAGAGGTAATCGCGGCATTTGATCGGATTCCAACTCAGTACAGAGAAGTGATGGTCCTTGCCGACGTGCAGGATTTTTCCTACAGGGAAGTAGCAGAAACCCTGAACATCCCGCAGGGCACGGTGATGTCGCGGTTGAACCGCGGAAGAAAGCTGTTGCGAGTCGAGCTTGCTCAGTACTCTCAGGCCTACGGTATTCAAGCTACTTCTGGAGAAGCGATGCATGCGCAAGCATGACGAATGTTGGATGATCGGGAATTTTCCAAAGGCCCCCTGTCATTCAACACATGTAAGGAAACTCTCTATGCCGCGTAGCGCGGCGAAATGAACGAACAATCCAACGCTCTTTTTCGGACTGGAGGGAAAGCTGTGGCAAACACAAACCACTTCGACGTGATAATTATCGGGACGGGCGCAGGCGGCGGAACGCTTGCCTACAAGCTGGCTCCAACGGGCAAGCGCATTCTTATCCTCGAGCGCGGCGACTATGTGCCTCGAGAGAAGGACAACTGGAGCCCGAAAGCTGTCAACCTCGAAGGCAAGTATCAGACGAAAGAAAAGTGGCGCGACCAGAACGGCGGGGAGCTTCATCCACACACAAATTACTATGTAGGCGGCAATACTAAATTCTACGGCGCGGCTTTGTTTCGTTTGCGCAAGAGAGACTTCGAGGAGCTTCATCATCACGGCGGCGTCTCGCCTGCGTGGCCGATCTCTTACGATGACCTGGAACCTTACTACACCCAGGCGGAGCAGCTATATCACGTTCACGGCCAACGCGGCGAGGATCCAACCGATCCTGCTGCAACTTCACCCTATCCGCATCCCGCGGTGAGTCACGAGCCTCGCATTCAGCACCTCAGCGATGACTTCGCGAGGCTTGGACTCGAGCCCTTTCACACGCCGCTAGGTGTACAGCTCAATGAACAGGACCCGCGCAAGAGTCTCTGCATCCGCTGCAACACCTGCGATGGATTTCCCTGTTTGGTTTATGCAAAGTCAGATTCACAAGTCCTGTGTGTCGATCGAGCGGTTGAGTATCCGAACGTCACACTATTGACCAACGCTTATGCAGAACGACTCGATACGGATGCCACCGGACGACGAGTAACGAAGGTCATTGTTCAGCGCAACGGCGCGCGCGAAGAGTACGGCGGTGAGATCATCGTCTCGTCATGCGGCGCGATCAACTCGGCTGCGCTGTTACTGCGCTCGGCGAATGACAACCACCCTAGAGGCCTTGCCAACGGATCGGACGTTGTAGGCAGGCACTATATGGGACACATCAATTCGATACTGATGGCGATTTCCAAATGCCCCAACCCGACGGTGTTTCAGAAGACTCTGTCTGTGAATGATTTTTATTTCGGCTCGAAGGACTGGGACTTTCCGATGGGCCACATCTCGTTTGTCGGGAAGCTCGATGCGCAGACACTGCGAGCGGGCGCGCCGGCGATCGCTCCCGGCTTCACGCTAGAGATGATGGCGAATCACTCGCTCGATTTCTGGCTCACATCTGAAGACCTTCCTGATCCGGAGAATCGTGTGACGGTGAACAGCACGGGTGAAATCGTTCTGTCTTACAAGCTAAACAACGAAGAGGGTCACAAGCGTTTGATCGCCAAGCTTGAGAACCTGATGAAGCAGCAAACAAAATGCCCCGAGCACGGTCACCAGTGTCACGTCGGCTTGTTTTCGCGAAACATTTTCGTTGGACAGAGGATTCCGCTTGCCGGCGTCGCGCACCAGAACGGGACGATCCGATTCGGTAACGATCCGAAAACATCAGCGCTCGATTCAAACTGCCGCGCTCACGAGGTAGACAACTTGTATGTAGTCGACGCGAGCTTTTTCCCGTCGAGCGGCGCGGTAAATCCAGGGCTCACGATCATGGCGAATGCTCTGCGCGTCGGCGATCACCTGATCGAGCAGCTCGGTTGATGGAGTCAAAGATGAGACAACGCTTTCAACACAATCTTATCGCTGCGCCGCTTTCCGCTGACGAGACAGGCACGTTCGATCGCAACTGTCCGGCTCGTGAAAACGAATTCGAGTTAGCCGTTCCGCGGGCTCACGTCCAGCTTGCGCTACTTCTCGCCCTTTTTGTAGCGATCTTCGTAGTTACTGCTCGCAACCCTCACCTCCCGGCGAGGGGCGCGGCCGCTGCTGCCGCCCCTCGCTCCTTCCTTTCAATGGGCCGTTCAACGGGCCTTTCAACGGGAACGGTGAACGGGTCGGTCACGGCAGTTGACGCCGTCGGAATGACTGTCTCGGATCTAGATCGCTCAGTCGAGTTTTTCTCGAAAGTGCTTTCGTTTGAAAAAGTCTCTGAGGTTGAAGTAGCTGGCCCCGAATACGAACGGCTGCAGGGCGTGTTCGGCTTGCGTATGCGAATTGCGCGAATGAAGCTCGGTGACGAGTTCATCGAGCTTACTGAATATCTGACGCCGCGCGGCCGGCCTATACCAGTGGAATCGCGCAGCAACGATCGCTGGTTTCAACACATCGCCATAATCACAACCGATATGGACAGGGCTTACGCGTGGCTGCGAAGGAACAAAGTTCAGCACGCGTCGACTGGCCCGCAAACCCTCCCGGAGACCATCAAACCAGCCGCAGGCATTCGCGCCTTCTATTTCAAAGACCCCGACGGCCACGCGCTCGAGGTCTTGCAGTTCCCGGCTGATAAAGGCGCGGCGAAATGGCATCAGCCATCGGACAAGCTGTTTCTCGGCGTAGATCACACTGCAATCGTCGTGAGCGACACCGGCGCGAGCCTGAAGTTTTATCGCGACCTTCTTGGGTTCAAAGTTGCGGGCGAAAGCGAAAACTACGGAATGGAACAGGAACACTTGAACAACGTTTTTGGCGCACGGCTTCGCATCACTGCGGTCCGAGCGGCATCGGGTCCTGGCATCGAGTTCCTCGAGTATCTTGCGCCAAGAGATGGCAGGCCGGCCCCGTCGGACGAACGTGCCAACGATTTGATTCACTGGCAAACGAGACTCGTGACCACGAATGCGATTTCTATCGGCCACTCGCTGCTTGAAGAAAAGTACAGATTTGTCTCGACGGGCGTGACTACGTTGCCGGATGCCAGCCTCGGATTTGGGCGCGGCTTTCTGGTTCGCGATCCCGACGGCCACGTAATGCAGCTAACAGAGAAATGAATCTCGAGAGCTTACAAGATGAATGACCGACCTATCTTCATCCCGGTAATCCTTGGAACTCCGAGGCAGGGTCGCTACAGCGAACACGTCGCGCGGTTCGTGCTCACCGAAGTCGCTAAACGCGACCAGGTCGAGACTGAATTGATCGATATTCGCGAGATGACAATCTCAGTGCTCGACGCGGGCGAAGCGATTAAAGACGCGCGTTTCTCGGAGACCGCGATGCGAGCTGACGCGTTTATCAGCAAGCTCATCGAGACAGCGTACGAGCGGCGATTCGACAAGTTCATCAAGGAGCTTATCTGGATGGCCAGGGTTTTGAGATACGGACGAGAGAACGTCGAACTCCAGTGAGATCAGAGATGACAGACACAAGAAACAAAATGAAGTGCCCGAAGTGCGGCGACGACATGAATCGTCACGCCGAGAAGGTCGATTACTCGGTTGCGCCGATAAACGATAGCGGCGACTTCGGAGGAGCGGTTCAAGAGGTACACTGCTGCACCGGCTGCGGCAACACCGCTACCAGAATCTCTAGTTGATGTTCGTAGTCCGGCCTTCAGGCGGAAACTTGTACGGGACCACGAACCGGAGCAAGAAGGATTCGATGATGACCAAAGAAGAAATCAGACTACAACAATCACGCGAGAAGCGGGCGCACTGGAAGCGCTGGGGACCATACCTCAGCGAACGCGCCTGGGGAACCGTTCGCGAAGACTACAGCGCTTATGGCACAGCGTGGGATTACTTACCGCACGATCACGCGCGCTCGAAGGCTTATCGATGGGGCGAAGACGGCATAGCCGGGATCTCCGATAGGCATCAGCTTATTTGCTTTGCGGTGTCGATGTGGAACGGACGAGATCCAATATTAAAAGAACGAATCTTCGGCCTGACCGGCTCCGAAGGTAATCACGGCGAAGATGCAAAAGAGTACTACTTCTATCTCGACTCGACGCCGACCCACTCTTACATGAAGTTTCTATACAAATATCCTCAAGCCGAGTTCCCTTACGGAAAGTTGGTCGAAGAGAATCGCCTTCGTGGGAAGGATGCTCCAGAGTTCGAGTTGATGGACACCGGAGTGTTCGATGCCGATCGGTACTTCGACGTCGAAGTCGAATATGCAAAGAACACGCCCGAAGATATTCTGATCAGAATCAACGTAACCAATCGCGGACCCGAAGCAGCCACCTTGCACCTGTTGCCGACGATCTGGTTCCGCAACACGTGGTCGTGGAAGGACGGTGAGACGAAGCCGACTCTACGCCGGATCGACGACGTCCGGAATGCTTCGGCGATACAACTTTGCCAGCCCACATATGGTCATCGATGGCTGTTCTGCAACGGCGCGCCCGAGTTGCTGTTCACCGAGAACGAAACGAACACGCGCATGCTTTATGGCCATGAGAATGGTAACCACTACGCGAAGGATGGGATTAACGACTACATCGTAAACGGCAAAACAGACGCGGTGAATCCCGCGAAGACCGGCACGAAAGCAGCCGCGCATTATGCGTTAACGGTGGGTCCAGGCGAGACTAAGACGGTCAAGCTGCGGCTCACCGATCTGGTGATTCCTCCGGCGAACGGCGATCCGTGCAACGGCAAGTTCGATTCGACTTTCGAAGAACGCATACGCGATGCGAATGAATTCTACGACACCGTGACTCCCGAACATCTCACATCGGACGCGAAGCAGGTTATGAGAAAAGCCCTGGCCGGACTGCTTTGGAGTAAGCAGTTCTACTATTACGACATGAGCTCGTGGCTGAAGGGTGATCCTACGGGACCACCGCCGCCCGCCGAGCGATTGACGGGCCGCAACAGCCAGTGGACTCATCTCTATAACGACGACATCATCTCGATGCCGGACAAGTGGGAGTACCCGTGGTACGCGGCATGGGATCTGGCCTTTCACTGCGTTCCCCTTGCAATCGTCGATTCGGATTTTGCGAAAGACCAGCTCATCCTGTTGCTGCGCGAGTGGTACATGCATCCCAACGGACAGTTGCCGGCATATGAGTGGGCGTTCGGCGATGTGAACCCGCCGGTGCACGCATGGGCCGCGTGGCGGGTCTATAAGATCGACAAGAAGCGCAACGGCAAAGGCGACACGAAATTCCTCGAGCGCGTCTTTCACAAGCTGATGCTCAATTTCAATTGGTGGGTCAATCGCAAAGATGCCGACGGGAGAAACGTGTTCCAGGGAGGCTTCCTGGGACTCGACAACATTGGAGTTTTTGATAGAAGCGCCGCGCTTCCGACCGGCGGCTACATCGAGCAGTCGGATGGTACGAGCTGGATGGGAATGTACTGTTTGAACATGCTCGCAATAGCGATGGAGCTTGCGAGCGAGGACCCGGCTTACGAAGACGTCGCCAGCAAGTTCTGGGAGCACTTCCTGTACATCGCTCACGCAATTAATCATCTGGGCGATGAGCGAAGCAGATTGTGGAACGAAGAGGACGGCTTCTATTACGACGTGCTCTGCTTGCCCGATGGAAGCAGCTTTCCGATGAAAGTTCGATCGATGGTGGGATTGATTCCACTATTCGCGATCGAAACTCTAGAGCCTGAAACTCTGGATAAGTTGAGCGGATTCAAACGACGGCTCGAATGGTTCATCGAGAACAGGAAGGATCTCACTACAAACGTCGCCTGCATGAGAACTCGTGGAGAAGCCGAACGGCGGATGCTTTCAATCGTGGATCGAGACCAACTGCGCAGGGTACTCAAGGTGATGTTGGACGAGAATGAGTTTTTGTCTCCCTATGGCGTCCGAGCTCTTTCCCGGTTCCATAAGGACCATCCTTACACCCTTGCGGTCAACGGCACCGAGCATCGTGTCAACTACGAGCCAGCCGAATCAAGCACTGGTCTTTTCGGAGGTAACTCGAATTGGCGAGGTCCAATCTGGTTTCCCGTCAACTACCTGATCATCGAATCGCTGCAGAAATTTCATCACTATCTGGGCGATGACTACAAAGTCGAGTGCCCGACCGGGTCGGGTCAGATGATGACCCTCTGGGAAGTCGCGGCCGAGCTATCTCGCAGGCTGAATCGAATCTTTCTGCGCGATTCAAGCGGGCGGCGTCCGGTGTTCGGAGGAAACGAAAAGTTTCAAAGTGATCCGAACTGGAATGACCTCGTTCTGTTTCACGAATACTTTCATGGCGACACCGGTTCAGGCGTGGGCGCGAGCCATCAGACGGGCTGGACCGGTCTGGTTGCGAAGCTTATTCAACAGAGCGGGGAATAAGGAGATTGCCGATTTTCGATTGGCGATTTCCGAAATATGAATCGGCAATTGGCAATCGGCAATCGGCAATTTTAGAAAGGACTAATGATCATGAAAGCAATAGCAGTGTTTCCGGGAAAGCCAAATAGCGTGCATCTGGCCGAGCTTGCTCAGCCCTCGGTGCGAGACATTCCAAACGGCCGCGGTGTCCTTGTGAAAGTTCTGCGCGTAGGCGTGGACGGTACCGATAAGGAGATCAATGCCGCCGAATACGGAGCCGCGCCCGAAGGTTATGACTTTCTGGTGCTTGGTCACGAGAGCTTCGGGCGAGTCGAGGCGGTTGGTCCCAACGTCACCGAAGTCAAACCCGGCGACTATGTAGTTGCCACCGTCCGCCGGCCCGGCTCGAGTATTTACGATCTGATCGGCACAAACGATATGACCACGGATGACACTTACTTCGAACGCGGAATTAATCTGCGCCATGGCTATCTGACTGAATATTACGTTGATGACGCCGAGTTCATCGTCAAAGTCGCTCAGGGCCTGAAGGAAGTCGGAGTGCTGCTGGAACCGACGACCGTTGTCGAAAAGGGGATCGCCCAGGCATATGAGATTCAACGGAGACTGCGCGTTTGGCGCCCGCGACGAGCGGCGGTGATGGGAGCGGGCACGATCGGGTTGCTCGCAACTTTGGTTTTGCGATTGCGCGGCCTCGAGGTGACTACGTTTGGGCGAACGGCGAAACCGTATCTGAACTCGGATCTGATCGAAGGGATCGGCGCGCGCTACATCACGACCGCGGATACCTCGATACTCGATGCGGCGAAACAGTATGGCCCTTTCGATTTGATGTTTGAAGCGACCGGCAATTCATCTGTGGTTTTCGAGAGTCTGCAAGCGCTCGGAAAGAACGGTGTGCTTGTGCTGTCGAGCGTGACCGGTGGAGACCGGATGATTACCGTGCCCGCCGATAAGATCAATCTTGAATTTGTTCTCGGCAACAAAGTGATGGTCGGCACGGTGAACGCGAACCGGGAATACTTCGAGATGGGCGTGCGCGACATGGCTCAGGCCGAAGCCGAGTATCCGGGCTGGCTCGAGCGACTGCTCACGCATCCGGTGAAAGGCCTCGGAAACTACGGCGAGTTGTTCGAGAAGCTCACAACCGCGAAAGGCGCGATCAAAGTGTTCTGCGAAGTCGCAGACCTCGGTTAGCCAAATGAGCACAAACAAGAACAAGCAGATTCTAATTCTGGGTGGCGGGTTCGGCGGCGTGTATGCGGCGCTCGAGCTCGAGAAGACGTTAGCACGTGATCCTGATATTCAGATCACCCTGATCAATCGTGATAACTTTTTTCTATTCACCCCGATGCTTCACGAGGTTGCCGCAAGCGATCTCGATATTACGCACATCGTCAACCCTGTGAGAAAGCTGCTTAAGCGGATCGCGTTCTTTGACGGCGATGTTGAGTCAATCGATTTACCCAACAAACGCGTCATCGCCAGTCACGGGATAGGCGAGCGTCACGAGCACGAGATTGAATACGATCACCTGATCATCGCACTTGGCTCGATAACCAACTTCTTCAATTTGCCGGGACTCGCGGAACGAGCGCTGACGATGAAATCGCTGGGTGATGCGATACATTTGAGGAACCGCTTGATCCAGCACCTCGAGGAAGCAGACTTCGAGTGCTGTCCCATTACGCGAAAGCCGCTGCTTACGTTTGTGGTGGCGGGCGGCGGATTCGCCGGCGCAGAGACGATCGCGTCTGTGAACGACTTCCTTCGCGAAGCCATCAAGTTCTATCCGCATTTGACTGAGGACATGCTGCGAGTGGTTCTTGTTCATCCGGGACCGGTGATCCTGCCCGAGCTGGGCGACAAACTTGGCTACTACGCGCAGAGGAAGCTCGCCGAGCGCGGGGTAGAAATTCATGTGAACACCAGGGTGGCCGCGTTTTCCGGTTCAGTAGTAACGCTTACCGACGGCACGAAGATCAAATCCAGCACGCTTCTATGGACTGCAGGTACGTCGCCCAATCCGCTGTTGAACTCGCTACCTTGCGAAACCGAGCGCGGTCGCCTCGTTGCGAACGAGTATTTGGAGGTAAAGGGCTGGCCTGGTGTCTGGGCGCTTGGCGACTGCGCGTTGGTGCCCGATGTGACAACCGGCAAACACTGTCCTCCGACTGCGCAACACGCATTGCGTGAAGGGAAGATTGTCGCGAGAAATATCGCCGCTGAGATTCGCGGTGGAAAGAAGAAGCCGTTCAAGTTCTCAACGATCGGGCAGCTTGCATCGATCGGCCGGCGCAGCGGGGTCGCGAGAGTTATGGGTTTTAACTTCTCTGGATTCCTCGCGTGGTGGCTATGGAGATCAATCTACTTGAGCAAGCTGCCGCGCTTTGAGAAAAAGGTTCGAGTGGCGTTGGACTGGACACTCGATCTGCTTTTCTCGAAGGACCTTGTGAAGTTTGTCACGCTCCGGGCGCCGACGGTCTCCGGCAATGAAGAATCAAGCAGGCAGCCCAGGGAACTAGTCGTAGTGGATCCCGAGGTGTGTGAGATCGAGACCTCGGCCGCGACGGTGTAATTCGGCGAAGCGAGAGAGCTTTAGAGAGGACAAGAATATGATTCAATTCAGCAGCAATGATGTTCGGAATCTTGAATCCGCTTCGAGGCGTGAGTGGCTCGAGACAAACGGTCTGGGTGGTTTTGCTTCGTCGACGATTATGGGCCTCAACACCCGCCGGTATCACGGGCTGCTGGTCGCTGCGACGAAGCCGCCGGTTGGCCGGTTGGTTCTTCTTTCCAACCTCGAAGAGACATTGATTATCGACGGGCGCAGATACGAGCTGTCGGTCAATCAATATCCCGGTGTCTATCATCCTCAGGGCCATCTTCTCCTAAAAGAGTTTCGTCTCGATCCGTATCCAGTTTTTACCTTCGAAGCCGAAGGCGTTGTACTCGAGAAGAGCGTCTTTATGATCGTCGGCGAGAACAGCGCCGGTGTTCGCTATGAAGTGCGTCGAGCCGAGAATCAAACCACTGTCTCTCTTGAAGTTCGCCCGTTGGTTGCCTTCCGCGACTATCACAGTACGACTCACGAGAACTCTGCAATAGACCATGAGATCAAAGTCACTCCCGGCCTGATTAGCTTCGCCGCATACGACGGACTGCCGACTCTGCACTTCGCGCACGACGCAACCAACATTGATTCGAAAGGATTCTGGTTTCGAAACTTCGAGTATGCGGTCGAGCGCGAGCGCGGGCTCGATTTCAGCGAAGACCTCTTCAGTCCGTTTGCATTCATCTTCGATCTGAACGCTCATACGCATGCCGCAATCATCGCCTCAACGGAAGTTCGCGATGCGGGCCGGATAGAAGAATATCAGCGCGCCGAGATCTCGCGACGTGCCGCCATCATCGCGGCGTCGCCTCACGAAGATGAACTGGTGTGCTCGCTCGTAGCGGCAGCCGATCAGTACATCGTCGCGCGCGAGCATTGCAAAACCGTTATCGCGGGTTATCACTGGTTCGGCGATTGGGGGCGCGACACGATGATCGCGCTTCCAGGACTCACGCTTGTGACCGGGCGAACCGAAATGGCAAAGAGCATTCTGCTCGAGTTCGCCGCGCACATCGATCGCGGGATGTTGCCCAATCGATTTCCGGATGCAGGCGAGACTCCCGAGTACAACACTGTTGATGCGACGCTGTGGTACTTCGAGGCGATCCGCGCGCTCGGCGAGTACACCGGCGACTATGAGTTCATCAAGAAGAATCTCTATGCAGCGCTTGTCGATATCATCGACTGGCATGAGCGCGGCACGCGCTATGGAATCAAAGTTGACGACGACGGCCTGTTGCTGTCGGGCGAAGCCGGAGTGCAGTTGACTTGGATGGACGCCAAGGTTGGAGACTTTGTCGTTACACCGCGCCAGGGCAAGGCGGTTGAGATTCAAGCGCTTTGGTACAACGCCCTTCGAGTAATGGAAGACCTCGCCGGCAAATTCGGCGATCGGGCAAACAAGAAACGCTTCGGTGAGATGGCCGCGAGTGCGAAGCGAAGTTTCGAAGACTTGTTCTGGAATCAAGACGCCGGTTGTTTATACGACACTGTAAGCGCCGATCATCGAGATGGTTCGATCAGACCAAATCAGATTCTTGCCGTCAGCCTGAAACATTCGATGCTTTCTCGCGACAAATCAAGGCGCGTAGTTGAAGTAGTCGAGCGCGAATTGCTGACACCTTTTGGATTGAGAAGCCTCGCGCCTTCCGACCCGGCATACCGGCCTCGCTACGAAGGCGGTGTGTGGGATCGCGACATAGCTTATCATCAAGGGACGGTGTGGCCCTGGCTGATGGGTCCTTTCATCACTGCTTATGTGCGAGCGAACGGAGGGACGAAACGCGCCCGCGAACGGGCCAAAGAAATGCTTGCACCGCTACGCGATCACTTAGCGGACGGAGGTCTCGGCCACATATCGGAGATCCTGGACGCGGAGAGTCCTCACGAGGTACGCGGCTGCGTAGCTCAAGCCTGGAGCGTTGCCGAGATCTTGCGTGCAGCCGTCGAGGATGTGTTCAGTGTTAAGCCCACACCGAATCGTCAAGATTCGGTTCGTACTGCTGCGCGATAGCGGCTTCTGATTCGGAACTATCACCTCGGAGAGCATTTGAAGGTGTCTTTGACCTCCTCCTCGATCTTGCTGTGATCTCGAGGTTAAAGCCGGTCCTTTCTGAAGCCTCTGTCGTGAATCGCATCAATCCGCACTCACCGCTTATCTTCTATTGAGAGACCCGAGCGTGAACGTCCAGAGGAAATCAAATCGGCCAGGTGAAGTGATTGGAATATTTCTCCCGCATCACGTCATTCAATGATTGAAGGCGTCGACACAAACGCCCTCATACTAACAAACTCTTGGAAGGAGATTCTCGAAATGAAATTACGCACGATCCTGATTATGGCGGCTGTTCTTGTTGTTGCGGCAGGCTGGTACCTTTTCCGCCCCGAGCGGCTCTTTGTTAACGCTAGAGTCAACGAGGGATTTCCTGCAGCCGGCAGCGGCAAGACCGCAGCGGCGACTCCATCGCCGGCACTTCTCGCCGAAGGCAGCTTTCACGACGGGGCTCACAAGACTGCTGGAACGGCGACAATTCATCAACTGCCGGATGGGAAACAAGTGCTGCGCTTGACTAACTTCGAAACATCGAATGGGCCTGATGTGCATGTGTACCTGGTGGCTGCCCAAGATGCCACCGACAACGACACCGTCACGCGAGCTGGATTTGTGGAGCTCGGATCGCTAAAAGGAAATATCGGCGATCAGAACTATGATCTCCCCGCAGAGACCGATCTCACCAAATACAAGGCCGTCACGATATGGTGCCGCCGCTTCGGCGTGAACTTCGGCACAGCGCCGCTCATGCCTCGATCCTAATATGAGCCTCCGGTGCCGCAGGATCTCAGCGATGAGGATGTGCTGGCAGCATTCGATAAGATTCCGCCGCTCTATCGCGAGGTGGTGCTACTCGCTGACGTGCAGGAGTTCTCATACAAAGAGGTAGCGGACACGGTGGCTATTCCTGTTGGCACAATGATGTCCCGCTTGAGAAAATTATTAAGGCAAGAGCTGGGCGGCTTCGCTACGAGCTACGGAATCAACCTGGAGGATAGGAGCGCATGAAGATTGTCAAGTTCGAAGACGGCCAGTGCAAAAGGGTACGTTCGTATCTGGACTCGTACCTGAGCAACGAGTTGATGGTTGAGACTAATCTTGAAGTGCTCAAGCATCTCGGGGATTGTGAGGACTGTTCCCGAACGGTCCAAGACCGCGCGAGAATCAAGGCTCAACTGAAGCGCGTCGTCCTGAGCGTGCAAGCGCCCGAGACGTTGCCGGACCGGATTCGAAGCGATATCCGCCGAACGCACGGGCTCAACTTCAAATTCACTCCGTCGTGGTTGCTCGCTGCCGCAGCAGCGGTCGTGCTCACAGTAATTCTCGGAGTCGTCTTCCGATCCGGCGGCGACTCTAGCGGCTCGAGCTCTCGACCCCTTTCCATGGTTGCCGAAGTTGAGCCGGGCGACCTGGCGGGACAAATTCTGAAGGTGGGCTTCGATGACCACGTGTCTTGTGCTATCGATCATGGCATGGCCAACAGGCATTTCACCGCTGAGGAGATGTCGGAAAAGCTTGGCCCGCAATATGAAGGTCTGGTAGAACTGGCCAAACAAAAAATCCCGCAGGGCTTCGAGATCGTTGTTGGTCATCGGTGTCACTACCAGAATCGCGAGTTTATTCATCTGATCATGAGCAGGCAACAGGAAGTTATGTCGCTGATCCTCACTCGAAAAAATGGCGAAGCGTTTCCTGCTGGAGCCGCCGTGATGAATTCCGCAGGCGTTCGGGTGCATGAGGCATCGTGGCACAACCTTCAGATAGCTGGATTCGAGACCAGCGGTCATCTGGTGTTCGTGATCTCAAACGAGACAAGAAGAGATAGCGAGCAAATTGCCTCGAGCCTGATGCCTGCGGTCGGGGATTTCCTGCGAAGGCTCGATGTATGACCAAGGCGGCGTCCTCGAGCCGCTTTTATTTGCTGAAAGATAAGATAAAGCGAGGTTGACGTGCTACGAATTGTCAAAGCGTTCCTGCTCTCAAGCTTATTCGCGCTGGCCGCAGTCCCGAAGGTCGGCGATCGCGCTCCCCAGTTCAGCTTACCGTCAATGAAAGGAACAAGCGTCGGGCTGAAAGACTACATCGGCAAGACCAAAGTCGTGCTGGTGTTCTACCGAGGCTACTGGTGACCGTATTGCCGAAAGCAACTGGCCGGTCTGGCCGGAGATTACGACAAGTTCACCGCTGCTGGCGCCGAGATAGTCGCAATCAGCGTCGACAATCAGGACAAGAGCCGTGAGCTAGCAGAGAAACTCAAGCTCCCGTTTCCGGTTCTTTCCGATTCCGATCATAAGGTCATCGATGCTTACGATCTTTACAATCCAGAGGGCAAGATCGCGAAGCCAGGCGTATTCGTGATTGACAGAAGCGGAGTGGTGCGCTGGAACTTTCTCAATGAAGATTACCGGGTTCGCGCGGTGAACGACGCTATTCTCGCCGAGCTAGCGAAGATCAAGTAGGTTCGCGTCGACTTTGTGCCCGTTTTGTTCATAAGGCGCTATGTTATCAAGGTCTCACTAGCGGTTTTAGTGAGGTGAACCGCAGCCGCAGTTGCGCGAGCTGGAATAGCGACGGGATTGTAAAGCATAAAGCTTATCAGAAGCGGGGGGGAGAGCGTCATCGAGCCGGCGAGCTTTCGGTCCATGAGGAATTGCTCGCATTCAAAGTGGTCCCAAAGACTTCTGTCAATCCACAATCCAGTCTCGACCACTTCTCTATTCATTCTCAAGCGCTTCTGCAAATTTCGACCACTCGTGCCCAGATATTCTCAGGAACTCCTGGAATTCAGAGCTAGCGAGTCCCACGAAAGTTTTTGGGTGCGTTCATCTACCACGTGAGTAGCTGTCGCGATCAGCCCGGTCAGTGTTTGACGTCATATGAGAAAACGATTGTTCTAATAGCCCGCGCTGAGAAGTCGGGGGCCCGTAATGGAGCGGCTTCCTTTCTGGCGGCTTGCGAGGTTTCAATGCGGATAAGGCTCTCCTCAGCCATCCTAGCGGCCTCTCTAAACTCCTTCCGATCCGTACTGAAGAAAGGCAACGTGTCAGCGTACTTGTTGAGCTCTGCGATCTGCTCGCGGTCAAGCGTTGGCACTACTGCCTTGTCGCGTATGGTTCGGAACTACGAATTGAATGAACGTGCTAGCTTTGAAGTTTATCAATTACTTTGTGCAGATCCGTTTCCAAGGCTTTTGTGATGTCCAGAAGCTCGATGACGTCTAGTCTTCGCTCACCACGTTCGTACTTGGAAACGAACGATTGAGGCTTCTTTAACTTCTTGGCTAGCTGGTGCTGAGAAAGTCCTTTGTCTTCCCGGAGAGCGATGAGAATAGAGAGTAAGAGCTGGTATCGTTTGGTAAAGACCGATTGGGTCACCGCTCGACTATAAAACCCGAAACGGGTTGAACCCAAAATGGGTTCCCTGTATACTCGGCTCGCAGCGGTTAAAGAGAGCTTACGTTGGCTGTCGCCTTGTCAGCCACCAAGTTGCGTCTTTTCATTTTTTGTAATGTGACAGGACAAACAGATATTAAGTCGCCAGGAGAGCGACCGACATTGAAGTCAGTTTCCGTCTCGCTTAGGCTTTGTATCTAAGCAGCAAGAGCAGAACAGCAACGGCCAATAGCGTCTCTGAACCAAAATCAAGGGCTTTACCAGACCGCTTTGGCTCGATGGCATTGATATTCAGCGGCATTTCACCTGGGTCGCAGATACAGCCCGGTGCGCCGCATTCGCACCAACCACCAGGTATGGTGTGCCCGGAAAATACGGGCATACAGAGACAGAACATGAGCAGACAAACTGAGAGTAGTCTTTTCATTGTTTCTCCTTTTTCGGGACTCGCCGAATTCTATCAACAGCTACTCAGCGGCGTTGCTAGCTACGAAGGACTCGGAACCCGCGTGTTAGGGCTAATCAAGACCGCGTATGCCTTCCGCCAAACGAAACGGGTGAGAGAGCTGTCAAACCTTCTGATTAATATTCCACTGAAGGAGTACCAAGTAATAGGCCGATACTATCTAATCTGGTGTCAGTTTCGAGAATCCAAATGCAACGATATGGTTCTAGAGAAGATTATCGAACAAACAGAGACCTATAAAAGCAGGGCTTTAATAACGAGAGCCGCTTTTGGCGTGTACAAAGGTCAGTCTGAAACTGCGCTCCGCTTTTACACAGAGTCCCTTAAAGCGAGACCTACAGCTTCGGAGTATATTGCAGCTTCGAGAGGAATAGCACTCGCGAAGTCAATGGAAGGGTTTCACGCTTCTGCTCTGAGGGACCTTGAACGATTGCTGCCGTTGCTCAGGCATGCAGGGCCGTTGACGTATTACGATGTGCTCAACTCATATGCAGTAGAATTGGTAGAAAACAGTAGAATATCGGAAGCGCACAACGCGGCTCTTGTAGCAGCATCATCACCTTTCGGCCCTTTCTATCCTGAGTGGCGAGAAACACTATCGGCTGTCAGGTCACGGCGTAAGAATCGGGCCACTGTCTCTTCCTCACTGCCACAGGAACAGGAATTCATACCGACGGAACCTGAGACGATCAACAACGCGATTCTATCTCCCGATCCAAGAGTCGAGGTCGTGGTCGACTTCATGAATGCCAATCTCGAGCGAAAGCTTCCTCTAAAAGAGCTGGCAAGCGTGGCAAATCTTTCGGCGTCCCGCCTTTCCCACCTTTTCAAAACCCAAACCGAAATGTCGCCCGGCGAATATCTGATAAGACTCAGAATGGGGAAAGCGCGTCAGCTCTTGGCGACCAGTTTACTGAGCATCAAACAGGTAATGGCAAAAGCAGGTTACTACAATAAGAGCCACTTCGCGCGCCATTTCAGAAGATCCTTTCACCTCTCACCTTCCGAATATAGAAAGAGCGTCTCAAGGTTGATAGCGAAAAGCGATTACCTCGCACGGCTGAGTCGTAAGACAGGATCATCCGCGTCAGGTTGTTGTCAATAGCCCACGCCAGACAAGCCCCAGTGATCGCCAGAGCGCCCAATGGCACTCGCAATTCAGGTCGACCTCCCCAAGAGAGGAGCACGCCCCCCAGAGTTATCGCGCCCATACCCAACGCTATGCGACGATCGAAGTTCTCTTTGAAGACAACCCAAGCGACGGTCGCCGTGAGCACACCTTCGAGATTCAGCAATAGTGACGCGGTGGAAGCGGGCGTTGCACTAAGTCCTACCATGAGCAAGACCGGACCAACGATACCGCCTGAAAGAATCGCACCGGCAAGCCAGGGAAGATCGAGAATCTGTAGACTCGCCTCTCTCGATTGTGTGCGCTCACTGCCGCGGCGTATCCACTGCCAGGCGGCAAGGCCAATACCCGAGCCAAGGTACAACAGACCCGCTAGCAGCACCGGGTCTACGTTTCTCAGCAGAACCTTCGAAAATGGCGTGCTCGCGCCAAACAATACGGCGGCAACAAGGGCGAAGCACACGCCGTTATTTGATCTCATATGCAGCGATTTCAGACTTCGCATCACTTCTAACCTGGAGTTGTCTAGAGGTGCGTCTCCCATTCCGCGCAGCCCTGTGTTTCAACTTGCACCGTGGCGTGAGAGATTTTGAAGTTCGTGGTGACACACCGCTGGACCGCTACGAGCACGTCGTCGTGTAAAGCGCCGTTGGACAAAACTGCGTGCACGCTCAAGGCATTGACCCCGGAGGTCAGCGTCCACACATGCAGATCGTGAACACCCGCTACCCCTGCGACATCACCGATCGCTTCACGCACCGCCGTCAGATTTACGTCGGAAGGTGTGCCTTCTAAGAGCACTCCCACCGCTTCTCGAAGCAGCGCCCATGTTCGAGGCAGAATGAACAAACCAATCCCTGCTGATATCAAAGGGTCGGCGTAGTACCATCCCGTGATCAGCATGACCACGCTTGCGACTATCACGCCAATAGAAGTGAGCATGTCGGATAGCACTTCAAAGTACGCACCTTTCATGTTCAGGCTCTGGGAGGACGATTCCCGGAGGAGCAATATACCCGCGATGTTCACTGCCAGTCCGATTGCGGCTACGGCCAGCATGACGCCGCTTTCTACTTCCGGCGGATTGAGGAACCTCTTGTATGCCTCATAAAGCACATAAAACGAGATGCCGATGAGCACGACGGCATTGGCGAGTGCGGCGAGAATTTCGACGCGGTAGTAACCGTAGGTTCGTTCAGGCGTTGCTGAACGCTCAGCGAAATTGATGGCAAAAAGAGCCAGCCCGAGTCCTGCCACGTCGGTCAGCATGTGTCCGGCGTCAGCGAGCAGCGCGAGACTGTTCGTCATCAGTCCGCCGATTACTTCGGCCACGAGGTAAATGGTCGTGAATCCGAAAACGAATAGCAGCTTTCGCTTGTTTCGGCCGGCCGGGCTTGTGGTATGTCCGTTCGCCATTTCCCTCCTTCATTGCTACAGCGTGCTAGACGGCTGCCTCATCGGTTTCCCCTGTCTGTATTCGCACGGCGCGCTCGACAGGCCACACGAAGATCTTACCGTCGCCGCGATTGCCAGTATGAGCGGCGCGCGAGATGGTCTCAACAATTTGCGCGACCATCTCATCATGCGCGACGATCTCGATGCGGGTTTTCTTTACGTACTCGACAAAATCTTCGATCACGCGGTGCGGCTCGCCTTTGTCGTGAGCGCTCTTCTCCCGCCCGAATCCGCGTGCGTCCGTAATAGTCATCCCGGGAAACCCTTCAATCTCTTCCAGCGCGTGAGTGACTTTGCTTAACATGAAGGGCTGGACCATTGCGGTGATGATTTTCATTTGTGCACTTCCTTGTCAGTTAACTGCCGTCCGATTCGGCCCAGTGTGAGACACAGGCCTTCGGCAAGTGACCGCAATATAGTTCGGCGACCATTGAGCCGCCGCAAAGATGCGTTGATCGCGAGCTCGCGGAGACGCAAGACATCTCGTGACTTATCGGATTGGCTTGTCATCTCCTTACCGAACCGCACGAACGCGTCAACCGTTGCGGACTCCGCCGCCTTTTCGTTGGCGAGAAGGCGCAGGCAAAACGTATAGATTCCCTGGCCGTAGCGCCGATAAACAGACTCCAGCCTCGAGAGAGCGGAGTTGTCCCCGAACTCCGGAGAATTCACACCGATTTGTGCACTTGATTCCTGCATAAAAATACTCCCTAAAACTTCTTCTACCGTGCGCACAAACAAAAGACTCCGCGTGGCCGTGCGCTCGTCCACGAAGGAGGATGTTCAATATTCAACTCGATCCCGCTCGAACCAACCGTAGAGCATCGGCAGGAGGAGTAGCTTGAGCACTGTCGATACAATCAGTCCGCCGATTACGACGGTCGCAAGCGGGCGTTGCACTTCAGCGCCCGCCGAAGTGGCAATGGCCATCGGGACAAATCCAAGGCTTGCGACGAGCGCCGTCATCAGGATTGGCCGCAACCGGGCATCAGCGCCTTCTTTTACCGCTTGCTGTAGTGATCGCCCTTGATCCCGGAGCTGGTTGATGTAGCTCACCATCACAACGCCGTCGAGCACCGCGACTCCAAACAACGCGATGAAGCCAACACCAGCCGAGATAGAGAACGGCAGCCCTCGCAGGTAGAGCGCAAACACGCCGCCCACAACCGCGAGTGGAATGCTCGTGTAGATGAGCAATGCCTGCTTGATCGAGTTGAACATGGTGAACAGCAGTACGAAGATCAAAAACAAAGCGAGTGGTACCACGATCAACAGACGCGCCGACGCGCGCTCTAGACTCTCGAACTGGCCGCCCCAGCGTATGTAGTATCCGCTGGGAATCTCAACTTGCCTTTCGATTGCGGCCTGCGCTTCCTTCACGAAGCTCGCGATATCGCGACCGCGAACATTAAGCTCGACCACTATGCGCCGGCGGGTGTCTTCCCTTGAAATTTGAGCAGGTCCTTCGACTGTCGACACCTCTGCGAGTTGCGACAGCGGCACGCGGACACCCTTTGGAGCCGGGACGAGCAAGTCCTTGATTGTGTCTATGTCCTTGCTCGTTGCGTCGGTCAATCGGACTACAAGGGCGAAACGCTGCTCGCCTTCATAGACCAAACCGGCTGGTTTGCCCGCGACTATGGATTCGACCAGGTTGTTCACGTCCTCGACGTTAATCCCATAGCGAGCGATCGCCGCACGGTCGGGCTTTATCTGAAGCTGCGGCAGGCCTGACACTTGTTCAGCCTTCACGTCCTCCGCTCCGCGTATCTTGTTCACCACGCGAACGATCTGATCTGCCTTGTCCTTCAAGGTATCGAGATCGTCCCCGAAAAGTTTGATCGCCACGTCGGAACGGACGCCGGAGATAAGCTCCGCCACGCGCAGCTCGATAGGCTGCGAGAAGCTGAAGACGGCAGTCGGAACATTCTCTTCCAGTTTCGTTGACATCTTCTCGACCAGCTCTTCTCTAGTGTGGGCGCTTGTCCATTCGGCTGGGGGTTTCAATTGGACCAGGACATCGCTCTTGTCAACGCTCTCAGGGTCGGTTGCGACTTCCGCGCGGCCAGTCTTTGACACTACCTTTATTACTTCAGGAAAGCTGTGCAGAACTTTCTCTACGTGAGTCGCAATCGCGATAGACTCGGTAAGCGACACGCTCGGCAACCGCTGTACCTGAACAGCAAGAGACCCTTCCTCCAATCGAGGGATGAACTCCGCACCTAAGAATGGGAAGAGTATTCCGCTCGCGATCACTAGCGCCCCCGCCACAGCAAGCGCTTGTTTTCGATTCTCCATGACATATGCGAGTGCGGGACGATACCACTGTTTCGCATAACGGATAACCGGGCTCTCTTTTTCCGAAACAGGTCGGCGTAACAAGAACGTCATTGCTGCAGGGACGTAGGTCAGCGACAGAATGAGCGAGCCGACGAGCGCAAAGACGACGGTGAGCGCCATCGGCTTAAACATCTTGCCCTCTATTCCGGTCAGGCTGAGTATCGGCAGGTATACGATAGTTATGATCGCTACTGCGAAGACGACCGGCCGGCCGACCTCCATGCAGGCTTCGAGAATTGTGCGTTCGGGAGGCTCGTGCGACTTGTCGTGTTGCGCTTCGGCGCGCCGACGCACTGCGTTTTCGACTACGATCACCGCGCCATCCACGATCAATCCGAAATCGAGCGAGCCGAGACTCATCAGGTTTCCCGATACGTTGAAGACGCGCATCAGTATCGCGGCAAAGAGCATCGAGAGCGGGATGACAGTGGCGACTAGAAGCGATCCGCGCCAGTTGCCGAGCAGCAGGATCAGCACGACGATCACCAGAATTGCGCCCTCGATAAGGTTCTTTGCAACCGTTGAAATCGTGCGCTTGACGAGCTCCGTGCGGTCGTAAAAGGGTACGAGCTGAACGCCTTTTGGCAGAGTTTTCTTGATAAGCTCAACACGCTCTTTTACGCGGTCAACTACGGCTCGCGAATTCTCGCCTTTGAGCATCATGGCGATGCCCGCTACAATCTCGCCGTCCCCGTCTGTTGTAACTGCGCCCTGTCTTACGGTCGCTCCAGCAACGACCTCCGCGAGATCCCGAACATAGATCGGGATGCCTTCCTTTCCCGTCTTAACTACAATGTTCGAAATGTCATCGGCCGACTGAACAAGTCCGATGCCTCGTAATAGGTATTGCTCCGCGCCGTGCTCAATGTAAGCGCCGCCCACATTGGCATTGTTGCGCGCTACGGCCTCAAGAACATCGCGCAGACCAAGTTCATAAGCCTGCAGCTTGGCGGGATCTATCCGCACCTGGTATTGCTTTTCCAACCCGCCGAAGCTGTTGACCTCGACAACGCCCGGCACGCCCAGCAATTGCCTTCGCACGCTCCAGTCCTGAACCGTCCTGAGCGCTGTTGCGTCGTAGCCGCTGCCGGGAGAGCCGCGCAACTCGTATTGATAGATTTCTCCGAGGCCGGTAGAAATCGGCCCCATTTCAGGCGAGCCGATGCTTTGCGGTATCTGCTCGCGCGCTTGAGAAAGTCGTTCGAGAATAAGCTGACGCGCGAAATAGATGTCCGTCGAATCCTCGAACACGACGGAAACGGCGGAGAGACCGAACTTTGAAACCGAGCGAATCTGCTCGATACCGGGCAGTCCGCTCATTGCAATCTCAACTGGGAATGTTATCTGACGTTCGATCTCAATCGGGGCAAGTGAAGGCGCTGCTGTCAATATCTGAACCTGAACGTTGGTTACGTCCGGTACAGCGTCAATGGGAAGGTGCTGAAGACTGTATAGGCCAGCGCCAATCAGGACCGCCACCATTAGCAGCACGAGAACCCGTTGTGAGACCGCAAAGCGAATGAGGCCATTAATCATCTATGTTCCTAATCCTCGCCCAAAGATTTCTTCATAAGCTGGGTCTTGAGCGCGAAGCCGCCCTTAGTGACCACGCGGTCGCCAAGAGCTACTCCGCTCAGCACTCTTCGGTAGCCTTCCACCGCTCCGCCGAGTTGGACGTCACGCACCTCGAAATGCCCGACCTCGCCTGCGTTTGCGACGAAGACGATGCTTCGCTCACCGATGCGCTGGACCGCCTCATCAGGGATTACAAGCTCCTGAGTCTCGCTGGTGCCCGTTCCCGTTGTCCCTGTTTGAAATCCAACCTCGACAAACATGCCGGTCTTCAGTCGCTCACCTGGATTGGCAACTTCAATCCGCACGCGGCCTGTTCGTGTTTCCTCGTTAAGAGCGGAGTCAATGTATGTGACGCGACCGGCAATCGCATTCTGTCCCAACGCGGCGGAGCGAATCTCGGCTGGCGTCCCTACGCGGAGAGCGTTCACCTGCCCCTCGGGTACGTTTGCAATCACCCACACGATCGAGATGTTTGAGATCGTCAGAATGGGTTTCCCGGCTTCTATGCCGGCACCCGCGTTAACGTGACGTTCAGTGACGGTGCCCGAGACGGGAGCACGCAATGCGAAGAGCGAAGTGTCGTGTGAAGTTTTGCTGTGACTGGCTTCCGACAATTCGGCCCCAAGCGCGAGCAAGCTGTTGCGAAGGTGCAAGACCTCAACCCGCGCTATCTCAGCTTCCGAGCGCGCTTGCTGCACCTCGCGGTTAATGGAGATGTTGCTCTGGTAATCGTAATCGGCCTTGGCAGTCTTATGCGCTGCTTCGGCGGCGACCAGGTCTTTGCCTGCCCCAGCACCCAGTTCAATAAGCCGCTGCGTGCGGCGCAGGGTCGCTTCGGCTTCGTCGAGCCGAGCCTTGGCCTGTATAACGGTGGCGCGGTTTTCGGTGCGCTGAACTCGCGCGTAGTTTTGCTCGGCAAGCGCGAGCCGCGTTTCTGCCTCGTGGAGTTTTCCGTGCATCTCGGCAACTTCAGGACTTGAAACGATGGCGAGCACCGCGCCTGCGCGCACATTGTCTCCGAGCACGACGTTTACGCGATCTACGCGGCCTGCCACGAGCGGCGTCACCTGCTGGGTCTGTTGCTGGTTGGCTTCCACTGCGCCGGTCACACGCAGCAAGGCCACGGCCGGCCGCTCGGTAACACCGACTATCTCGATGCCGGCAGCGGTAAGGGTTTCGGGAGACAGAACAACTTCATTGTCCGCCTTCGCATCCTCTTCGGAGTTCTTGCTTTCCGAGGCAACATTGCTCTTCTTATTTGCACTTTCGTGCCGGGGCCACAAGAACAACACTGTGACGACTAACAAAACAGCCGTCGCTACAATGATGATCAGGCTGCGTTTACGAACGGCGATGCGCGCTTTGCGAACGTTCGGCTCACCGTCAGCGCGTTCATTCGCAGAGTAATCCTTTTCGTCGATCATTCTTTTCCTCATTAGGGCTTGGCGCCTATTGCCGATTGAAGATCCGCCAGGGCGCGGTAGTATTCGGCCAGCGTCTCAGTAAACTCGCGCTGCGAGTCCACGAAGCGACGTTGCTCAGATAGCAATTCGGTCACGCGGAATGCCCCTACCTGGTAAGCGCCGCGAACCGCTGTGATGTTCTGCCTCGAACGCTCAAGCACGCCTTGCTCGTATGTGGCAATTGCAGAGCGCGCGGCTTCGTATCGCCTGTATGCGCTCTGAACCTCGGCGCGGACCAACTGCTCGGCAAACTCTCGGCGGCGCTGTGCCTGCGAGATTGCGATTTCGGCTTCTGCCTTTGCACCCTGGTTCCGATTGAAGACAGGAATGCCTATCGAGACGCCGAACGAAAGCAGCTTGTCTTTATCGGTGAGCACACCAATGGGGGTGTTATCGAAGACCGAACGGTTGGTGGTGTACTTGCCGAAAGCCGTCACGTCGGGCGTCGCTTGTGCGCGTGCGAGGCGGAGTCCGGCTTTCGCAGCTTCCTCATTTAGTTGCGCAAGTTTGAGATCAGGACGGGTACGCAGTGCGATGTCAACGGCGGCCTCGATCGAGTCTGGAGGCTGTGCAAAGCTAGGAGCCGCCAATTCTTCGCGCAATCGCAACGCCTCGCTCAGAGGCGTGCCGGTGATGCTCTTGAGCTTGAGCAACGCCGCTTGGAGGCGGCCCTCGACGAGCGCGCGCCGCGCCCGCAGGCGATCAATTTCAACCCGAAGAAGATTATGCTCAAGCGGTGCTGCGTCACCCTCCGTTACACGAGCCTCGACTATGCGTGCAGTCTGAACATCGACGTTGCTCAGTTCCTCAGTGATTTGCAGTTCGCGAAGCGCGGCCAGGCTTTCGGCGTACGACACGCGCACTTCATTTGCCAGCCGCCGCTCTTTGTCGGCGACTTCGGCTTCAGCCGCCTCTAGCTCAACCCGCGCAAGATCAATCCGGCGCTGCCGCTTCCCCCCGAGTTCGAGTGGTAACGCAAATCCGACGCTCGTCTCGCGTTCGCCAAGCGAGTTTGTAAAGCGTCCCGTCGTCTGCTCGAAATCAACCGTTGGATTTGGGCGAAGGCCAGCTTGACGAAGCCGAGCCCGTCCGCGCTCTATGTCGAGTCTTACCGCTGATAGTTCGGCATTCGAGGTGAGGGCACGGCGAACTAAATCGTTGGACGAAGCGCCCTGCACGGGATCGGTGTAGCGGGACAGCGTCTCACTTGCCGTGCTCGATGTGTCAGCCGCACGCAGAGCTGATAGTCGGTCAAACAATTGTGATCGCTCTTTACTGGGAGAAACCACGCCCGTCTCGACAGAAGGGTTTTGTCCGTAAGTGACAATTGGTGTTGATACAAGAGCTATTAAGATCCAGCTCAGTAATTTCGCTCGCTTAAGACGAGAAAGCATTATGCGTAAGACCTCTCTATTCAGTGTGTGTGGATGTCGCCGAAGCGTGCGCATGTACTCGCTATGCGCTCACGACGGTTGAATGGTGAAGGCTCGCGGACTGGTACTGGCAAGTCTCGCGCACGCACAAAGACGTGCCGCTGAACGGTCAACAGTCCGAACTAACCTTCACCGAGATGTGGAACTAGACGAAACGTGGAGGGTGATACAAGGCTCTTCGCGGAGGTGTTAGTAGACAATCTTGTTGAGGCTCAGCCTTCAGTGAGTTGAAGTGAACGACCGCAACGCTGAAAGACAAGCCCGGCAAAACATGGGAGCAGCAACAAAAGCAATCCTCCTCCTCAGTTGAAGAGGGCGTCGCCGGCTGTGTTGGTTGAGAGTCACTACTAAGGATTGAGGGTGTTCCTTCGTCAGTGCGCGCTGCTTCATTAAGGACATCAGAGTTAGTAGTCGCTGCTCGCTCGGCAGAGTTTGCGAAAGCGACAAACTCCTCACAGCACTGGCGCGGTGAGGATATGTCTACGAAGGTAAACACAACAAAAAAGATCGCTATCAAGCTGTACAGCTTGCACTGGAAAATCAGTCTTGTGTGCGACCCTGATTGCATCATCAGTCCTAAACGCTCAGCTAGTATAGCCGTTCGCGAACCTCAATCTCAACTTCTGCTAATCTCCCACGGAGGCTGGTGCGATTGACTGTGCTTCTGCATGTCGACTGCGCCATTGCGACCACGATTGAGCGACTTTCTCGTGCAGACTTTCGCTCATTCCGTAGAGCGCCGGCAGCGCCACAAGGGTCAGAATTGTTGAGGTGATCAGTCCGCCAATGAGCGCGATTGCCATCGGTTGCTGTAGCTCCGCGCCCGCGCCCCATCCGATTGCGATCGGAAGCACCCCCAGGCCGGCTGCCGCGGCGGTCATCAACACAGGCCGCATTCTCCTATGAGCGCCTAGATATAACGACATTCGCAGATCGTGGCCCTCGGCACGTAACTGGTTTATGTACTCGACGAGAATCAAACCCTTTTGCACAGACAATCCAAAGTGCGCGAGCAGGCCGATGATTGATGAGACATTCAGCGTCGTGCCCGTTATCCACAATGCGATGAAGCCGCCCGCCAACGCCAGCGGGATTGTGGCGACTACGAGCATTGCTTGCCAGATTGAACGGAAGGCGATGTAAAGTAGCAGGAATACCAGCAGCGAAGAAACGATGAAGGCCCTTGTGAGTTCGCCGGTCAGCTCTTGCTGACGCTCATAGCCACCTCCATAACTTATGAAGTAGCCCGCCGGCAGTTTCAGATCTGCAAGCCCTTTCTCTATGTCGGCAACAACAGAACCAACGTCACGACCTTGTAGATTCATTGTTACTTGCACGCGGCGCACCTGATCTTCTCGTTTGATACTCGCGGGTCCACGCAAGACCCGCACAGTGGCGAGATCACTCAACGGCACTTTTTGTCCTGTCGGTGTGTCGATCAGTAACCCGGCGAGCTTGTCGGGTGCATCACGATACTCTTCGCGGAGCCGCACGACGACCGGATATTCCTTGAGCTGGTCTTTGATGACGGTAGTAACCTCCCGACCCCCGAGCAATGCTTCGATCGAGCTGCCGAGTTCGCCAGGGTTGAGACCGAACCGCGACGCTCGGTCTCTGTCAACGGCAATGACGACTTGAGGGACACCCTCCAGTTGTTCCAACCGCACATCTACAACGCCCGGAACCTTCTCGACGATTTCTTTAACTTGCGCTCCCTTTTGGGCAAGCGTATCGAGGTCGCCCCCAAATACTTTTACGGCGAGCGCGGCCGACGTGCCTGATATAGATTCGTCTATACGCATGTTCAAAGGCGAGGTTATGGAAGCAGCTACCCCAGGCACCTTCTTCAATTGTTCACGCACCCATGCTTCAACTTGCGGGATGGTTTGCTTGCGTTGCGAGCGCGGCACGAGCTGAATGATGTGCTCCGCCGTGGTGACGGGCATCGGATCTTCCGACCTTTCTGCGCGTCCAGTCGGTTGCACGATAGCCGCGATGTCCGGCCCGCCTTCGAGAACCTTGGTTACCTGGGAAGCGACGCGGTCGGTTTCGGCGAGGCTCGTTCCCAGCGGAGTGTTCATCTGCAAGAGCAATGCACCCTCATCCATCTTCGGTAGCAGTTCGGTGCCGAGGAAGGGAAGGAGCACGAGCGACAAAACGAATATTCCCGCCGCCACTGCGACTGCTCTTACCGGGCGTCTTAACGAACCATTCAGCACGGGTTCATAGACTCTTTCGCATTTTCTCGCGAGCCAGCTTTCCTCCTTTAGTCTCGGTGCAACCTTGCGAAGGAGCGTATAGCAGAGAGCTGGCGTCAGAGTCAGAGATAGCATCAGGCCGACCGCCATCAACACGACGACTGTAGTAGCAAAGGGCGCAAGAATCTTGCCCTCAAGCCCCGATAGAAAAAGCAAAGGCAAGAAAACGACGATGATGATCGCGGTCGAATAGGCCGCCGGCCTTCGCACCTCGCTGGCGCCCCGAAGCGTAGCTTTGAGCGCATCAGTCGGATTCTCTTTTAGATGGCGAAAGATGTTTTCGGTATCGACTATCGCCGCGTCCACCATTATGCCCAGTCCGACCGCCAGCCCCCCGAGCGACATTATGTTGAGAGTGACGCCGAAAGCGCGCAGGAAAATGAAACTGACTACAACAGCGACAGGGATTGTGATGGCGGCTATCAGCGTAGAACGGACGTTCCCGAGAAATAGAAAGATGATGAGCACAACCGCCGCGCCTCCGACCAGGAGGGCCTCTTCCAGCGTCTTCGTTGCGACGTGGATCAACTCAGATTGGTCAAAGACCGTCACCATCGACACGCCCTCGGGCAAAAACTGTTTGAGCTCTGAGAGCGCCTTCTTTGCTTGCTCGGTTACGGACAGCGTATCGCTGCCAAACTGCTTTGCGATCGTCAACAGCACAGCTTCCCGCTCGTTGACTCGGGCAATGCCGCGACGCACGGCGGCGCCGTCACGCACATCGGCTACGTCGCGCACCAGGACTGGAACGCCATCGCGAACCGCGACTACGACCTTGCCGACATCCTCGAGTGAGTTGATGCGCCCCAATCCACGCACATCCATCTCAGTCGCGGTCCCTGTGATAAAGCCGCCCGAAAAGTTTTCGTTCGACTCGCCAAGCGCCTTGACGACCTGATCGAGCGATACGTTGTAGGTCTTCATCCGGTCGGGATCGAGAGCTACCTCATATTGTCGACGCTCGCCGCCGTGCGATGTGATTCTGATGATGCCCGGCACCGTCTGGAGTTTGTAGCGAATGAGATAATCCGCCGTCTCCTTGAGTTCTTTCTTGTCTACCTCAGCTCCCTCCTTGGCCACGTAGACTTGCATAATCTCGCCCAGGCGAGAGGCCGCAGAGGAGAGCACCGGAGGTGTGGTACCAGCGGGAAAGTTGCGCGCGGCTGTTTGCAACCGCTCGGCCAACAGTTGGCGCGCGAGATAATAGTCGGTGCCGAATCGAAACTCCGTGCGAACAGAAACGACCCCGATTTCAGATTCCGATCTCACGCGGACGACGTTTGGCAAACTGCGAAACGCCGATTCAAGCGGACGGGCGATCAGTGTCTCGCCCTCCTGCGCCGCGAGACCCGGATTCTCGACAATCGTTGTGATGACAGGCGACGATAGATCAGGGAACAAGTCGGTCTGCATCGCGCGGTAGGCCATCAATCCGAGAACCGATGCAAGCACGATCGCAAAGGTCACCAATAGCCGGTTTCGCAGTGAGAACTCGATGATGCGATTGAGAAGACCGCGACGCTCGACGACATCTTTTCTTTGTGAGTCGTCTGTATTAATGGTCGTCATCGTGTCCTCCCTCTTCAGCGCCGCCCTTGCGCATGTTCTTGAGCTGATACGCGCCCGTCGTTACGACTTCCTCTCCGGCGTCAACTCCGCTCAGAACTTCCGCCCATTGATAGTTAATCGTTCCTATGGTCATTTGCCGGCGCTCATAGCGTTCTCCCTCTTTGACGTAAACAGTGGTGATGCCCTCATCGTCAACCAGCGCCGAAACCGGCACCAGTAGCCCGTTCTTACGCGTGCCGGAGGCTATGCGTACTTCGAGGGCCATCTCGTGTTTCAGGTGGGTATCAAGGTTGGTCACGCGTGCTCGCACTGAGACTGTTCGCTTGACCGGATCGACGGTACCACCTACAGATTCTATCTTTCCTTCAAAGGGATGATCGGGATCACCGGGAAGGCGCGCGATAAGCCGGCCGCCCACTTGCACCCGGCCCGCCTGCGATTCAGGTAGCTGCGCCTCAATGATGACATTCGCGAGGTTCATAATGGTCAGGAGTTCGGTACCCTGATTTACTGCCTGCCCTACCGAGACATGCCTGTCTACAACCGCGCCCGCGATTGGTGAGGAGATACTTAGGATTCCTCCTTCGCCGCTGGAACTTGCTCCGAGTGCCGCAAGTGATTGTGTCAGTCGCATGACTACGGCTTGGTTCTGTTCGAGCTCGCTCACTGCTTCTTGTTGCTCGCGCGTTATCTGGATGGTTGATTGGTAGTCGTATTCCGCCTTCGCGTTCTTATACTCCATCTCGGCTTCAGCCACTTCCCGTCCTGCGGCGGCGCCGAGTTCAACTAGCCTCCTCTTGCGTGCAAGCGTAGCCTCAGCTAGATCGAGCCGGTTCTTGGCCTGGATGACTGCTGACCGATTTTCACTCTTGACGCTTCGCGCACGTTTCTGTTCCGCGAGCTTCACCTTCGCGCGCGCCTCGATCAACTGTCCGCGCAAGTCAGCGATCTGAGGGCTATCGATTACGACGAGCGATTGGCCCGCTCTAACTTGCTGCCCCGGTTCAGCAAGAACACGCACAGCTCGACCGTCTACTTTCGTGCCAACCATTGCCTGGCCGTTCGGCGCTACGAGCACCTTGCCGGTAGCCGCAATGGTCTCTTCGATTTCTCCATTGACTACCTGCGCGGTCTTTATCCCTATTAACTCGGCCGTCTCGTCGCTGACTTCAATAGCACCTTCCTGGCTGTGTTTCTCGCCCTCTTCCCCTGCGTGTCTAGCCTCAAGAGTCGGGGGCGTTTCGATAACAGCGGTTTTCGTCTTCGGCTTTGGCCATAGGAAGTAACCAATCACAACGAACAAGAGCAGGACACCCGCGCCGATCAAAAGCACGCGACGGGATGAAGGGTCCAGCGCGCGTCCTTCTGTGGTGCTGTCGCGGACCGTGCCGCCGCGTCCAACCGGTTCATCGGTGGCTCGGTGCTCCTCCTTGATAGCCGCGTTGCGTTCTAACCCGCTATGTTCAGTGTCGTTCGTCATAGTCACACCAGTATGTTTCATTTATCGCCTATCATTCTTTGAATAGCGCTTTGAATCGCTTGGCTTGCGATTACTGCTCACGCAATTGTCGTTTTGTCGGGAACCTCCAATGCTCTCCTCAACGAAGCTCAGATGGCCGGTGCGGATTGAAGTCTAGACACGCGAATCAGGAACACGCGTTAGGACTGTGGATTCCGCGCCGCACTCGCACTTCTCGAGCGGAGCAATGGCGTATTGACGAAGATTAAGACAAGCGTGGAGGGTGAAACGGGCTATTCGTAGGAGGTGAGGGCATGGAGTTGTCCTTGAGATCTGTGAGCAGGACGTTCACTGCCAGTGGAGAAACTATTGGTGTAGTTCCAGGTAGGACGTGGGCGCAGCAAAAACAACCTTCGCTCGCAACATCGGATTTTGTGTGGTGTTCTGATTGGGAATAGTCCGGGGCGACGACGATACTTACGTCATCAGGGACAGCGTTGGCTACTAGAGACGCATTTCCGCCGTCGATGTCAGTCTCATCCATGCAGCAGGGCATTCGATACGCGAGGTCCAGGAGCGTGAAGATTAGGAGGAACCCTACCAAGCCACGATCAATATTTTTCCTGGTGAATCCCGCTATCAGCATAGAATCACCGACTGTAGCACAGTAAATAATCGCAATCAATCGGGTGCACTACTGTGGGCGATTTCCTATAAGGCTGGAGTTACCAACAGAAATCTTCCCTTGACTCTACACCTAGCTCCACAGTGTAGACTCCTTCTGTGGATCAATCATCTCATGATTGAGATTGGTCATGCCGCGAAACGGGAGGCTAAGAGATGAAAAAGCAATGGGCACTGATCGTTCTAGCAACCGTCTTGTTTACTATTAGCGCGGATACCAGCAACGCCGCGCAGAAACGTGGCCACTCGGCTGCTGCGAAACGAAGGGCGGCAACGCCCGAACTCGCAGCGTTGACCAACTCAAAGAAGCCTTCCGGAACGACGCCGGCAAGGTGCGGTTGGTGGCTCTGGTCTCACCCACCTGACCGATGTGCCGTTGGGGGTTCTCCAACATAACAAAGACACTCAAAAGCATCACCGATGAAAGAGTGAAGGCATACATTGTCTGGCTTCCGATTTTTGGCGGTGACTTCAAAGGCGAAGCGCGAAAGCTATCAAATAGCTTTCGAGACAAACGGGTTTCTTACTACCTCGACCCCGAATCTGAAACCGGGAAGCGGTGGGAGGTTGTTCTAAAAACCGAAAGATTCATTGCTTGGGATGTGTATCTGTTGTACGGGGCTGACGCAGACTGGAAGGAGGCGGAACCCCCGCAACCTGCCTACTGGATGCATCAACTCGGTGGCGTCACTAAAGCGCCGGTATTCGACGAAACAACGTTCACAGCAAGGTTGAAGGACATGCTAAACGAGATGAAAGCGCCGACACCTGCTCGCTTGGCCGGTAGCAAAGCAAAGGTTGAGTTTCTATACTTCGGTTCCTGTCCGGGCCATAAGCAGGCTCTTATCAATCTGAAAGCCGCTCTACAAGAGAGCAAGATAGACGCCGACCTCGTGCTGATCAACGTAACATCCGAAGCGCAGGCCGCGAGAGTAGGCTTTCAGGGTTCGCCCTCCATTAGAGTAAACGGTAGAGACTTGGATGGAAGAAATGAGGGTCACGCTTATGGTTGTCGAATCTATCAGATAGATGGCAAGATCACTCCCACGCCCACAAAGGAGTTTATTCAGGAAAAGCTGCGGGAGCTTGCGCGGTGAACGTATCATGATTCTTTCGTGAAAAGGAGTCCTCTATGTCTCGCATTTTGCTTGGCACGATCTGTGGGCTTATTTTCGGCGCGCTGTCTGCCGCTTCAATGATCCCGCTGTCGTTCCCCGATAAGACCGCTGCCCTGGCGGGTGCGTTTCTCAACCGCTTCGCAATCGGTTTCGTAATTGCTGCGGCGAGTCTACCTGTGCCCCGTGGGCTCAAGGGCTTGGCTTCGGCATCTTACTGAGCCTGCCAGACGCGATCATCACCAAAGCGTTTAAGCCGATACTAATATTGGGTGCTGTGGGTGGTCTCATCATCGGGTTCATCGTTGGCAGGTGGGGCGTGTAATCTCAACAGCCTTTAAGAATATAGACAAGTAACGAATGGCGATCACCAAACTATCTGAGGTGAACGATGTTCTGAGTCAGGCCCGCCTAGATCCGCGCCAGTGTTCCCGCAATCCAAAAATTCGCGGTCAGCGAAGATTGGAAAGAGCGCGAAGTCGCGGCAACATTCTTGTGGAAGCCAGCAATGATGCTACCCAATGATGCTACCCAATGATGCTACCCAATGATGCCCCAATGATTGACGCGATGAACGCGCGGTGCTAGTTTTGAAGCACTGATGACTCGCAAGCTTCTTATCGTTGCGTTCGTGCTCTCGGTAGCATCCAACTCACTCGCCGCCGTGTTGCCATACGTCGCAGGTGACAGCGGATGTGAAGGTAACTGCTGCCAAGTTGTCCGTCGCAGTGAATCGCGAGGAAATCAATCCAGAATGCGGTGTCTGATGCAGTGTGAGCATCCTGCAGAGAATCAAGGCGTGCCGGAGTCCCCGCTGTTAAGAACTGAACGCGACACCAAGGTCGTCGCGCTGATTGCACCCGGAACACAGGCAATCTGCGCCACACTAAATCCGAGAACGCTGCACCCAACCTCTCCTGGCGCGCTGGCATCGACACACATCTATCTAAGAACCGGCACTCTCCTCATTTAACCGCCGTAGTGCGCCCGCTCGCGGCACTTCGATATCACCAAACAAGATCGAGCGATGTGATCACCCTTACTTGAGAGTCACATTGCTGCGTAGAACGACGGCCGCCCAGTCGCCGGGTGAGGTGCTACACGACACTGATTTATCTAAGAAGAAGGAGAGTAGTATGCAGTCCAACAGACTCCGTTTGCTTAAGCTTTCCGCGACGCTCGCATTTGTCACGCTAACGACGGCTTATGCGCTACCGAATGCGGGGATCGCTCAGACCAAGAATCCGCTTGAAGCGAATGAGGTGAATGTCGCCCTCGGACTCGATCACTTCGATGCGCACTGTGCGACGTGCCACGGAAAAAATGGCAAAGCTGACACCGAGAAAGGTCGAGCCGCGCGAGCAGCCGACCTGACTTCTGAAAAGGTGCAGTCCAAGGTCGATACAGAACTGTTCCGCATAATCTCTAGAGGAGTAGTAGGCACCGCTATGCCGGGGTTCGCCAAAACGCACAAGCCCGCTGAGATCTGGCAGACCATCCTCTTTTTGCGAAAGCTGCCCACGCTAACGCCTGAGGAGAGGACGAGGCTCGAGGCGGCTGTACCGGCCGGCGCGAGGCACAAACACGCGCCTGGGCAAGACCACAAGCATCCGGAAGCACCACAAGCTCAACCTGAAGGAGAGACTCATCACGAGCATGGCAAGGAACCTGCACAACAATCCGCTCAGGCACAGCCTGAACATCATCATGAAATGCAGCCGCCGGCTCAGCAGTCTGGCGAGATGAAAAAAGAACTACCAGGTCATGACATGTCCAAGATGGGCACCGAGCATGCGGGTCACGACATGAACGCAATGGACGCTACGATGAGCACCATAACAGGTGGGCCGTTTCATTCGATGACCGCGATCGGTTCCGGCACAAGCCTGATGCCCTCAAGCAGCCCCGGTTACATGTGGCATTGGATGAAGGGTGATTGGATGATCATGGGCCACGGCAATCTCATAGCGGGGTTCAACCATCAGGGCGGGCCTCGCGGCGTCAACAAAGCTGAGTCGGAGAATTGGTTCATGTTTATGGCGGAGCGAGACGCAGGGCCGGGGCGACTGATGCTTCGAGGAATGTTCTCAGCCGAACCGTGGACTACGCCGAGACGCGGCTTTCCGGAGCTCTTCCAAACAGGTGAGACTTTCGAGCGCCGTCCTATCATAGACGCGCAGCATCCGCACGAACTTTTTATGGAGCTCGCCGTGGCATACAACGTCAAATTGTCAGAGCAGGTCGCCTTGAATTTCTACGGTGGGCCCGTCGGTGAACCGGCCCTGGGACCGACGGCATTCATGCACCGAATGTCAGCGTCGGAGAATCCCGCGGCGCCGCTTGGACATCACTGGCAGGACTCGACGCATATTACTCATGGCGTGATTACAGCCGGAGTAACAGCCGGGCGCTTTCGCATTGAAAGCTCGCTGTTTCACGGCGCGGAGCCCGACGAGAACCGCAAGGATATTGAGATGGGTAAGCTCGATTCCTGGAGCGGACGAGTTTGGTTCACGCCGACACCGGACTGGTCGATGCAGTTCTCGTTCGGTCATCTGGTTCATCCAGAAGCGATCGAACCCAGCAACCTCAAGCGGATGACGGCCTCTATCTCCCACAACCGAACGTGGGATAACGGCAACTGGGCGACGAGTTTGATCTGGGGCCGCAATCACGAATTGCATGGAAACTCGAATGCTTACTTGCTCGAATCGACGGCGAATTTCCTCGACAAGAATTATCTCTACACCCGGATGGAGCTTGTAGATAAGCCGGGTCTGCTCGAAGAAAACATCTTTGGCCGCCCGGGCCTTGATGTGTTTCACCCGGCAGGCAACGGCTTCGTGTTGGGTGACCGCTTCGAGGAGTTCTTCCGTGTAGGTGCAGTCACATTCGGTGGCGTACGCGACATCGTGGCCCAGGAAAAATTGCGACTCGGCATTGGCGCGGATGTGACCTTTCATCATGTGCCGGACGGCCTGAAACCGATCTACGGTTCAAGCCCTACGAGCTTTCATGTTTTCTTGCGCATACGGCCAGGGAAAATGCAGCACTGATCTTTGACGAGCCCTGCACAACAACACTGTGGTTGCTTGAGCAAGGAGGGTAGATAATGAGAACTCCCAAGATCATAATTCATTCGGCATCTTCCGCAGCTTACTCCTGAAGAGCTCAAGCAGATTAACTACATGGACCGTGAAATCAAGGATGAGCCGCACGGAGACAAACGTGCTATGACGCCGGACACGCATTCACACCCAACACTGGACAACGTTGCAAAGATTCAGAAAGGAGAATCATGAACAAAGCGATGATCAGTTTCTTGCTGTTCTCAATGCTTACTCTCGCTTCAGTCGGCGTTGCCACAGCACAACAGAAGGGCGACGCGACGGTAACGCTGGAGGGACAGGTCGTTTGCTCTATCTGCTGGTTCGAGGCGGACAGGAAAGTGAAGCCTTACGGAAATGAGGGCGACTTGAAGTGCGCTGTTGACTGCATGAAGAAGGGCAAGTTGCAGGCTCTGGCGGTTGAGAGCGCCAGTGGATTTACTCTTTACCTGCTCGAGCCCGGCAAGCTAAAGCGAGATCGCAAGGACTGGCTCGACTTCATCGCCAAGCTGGTTAAGGCGACAGGTACTGTTCGCGAAGCGGAGGGCAAACGCTTTCTCCAAGTAGATTCAATCGAAGTTGTTTCCCCGTACATGAAGCACGAGAAGCCACGTTCGGGACAGGATGACTAGGAAGTTAATCGGTCACGGTAACGCTCATCGTGGCTGGCCTCAGCGAACGATCAAAGGTTTCCGAGAAACCGAAGAAGGAGGTAAAGCCGAATGCGATTCTCAGTGTCAGGACTAGCTTACTTGCTCGGCTATATCGTGCTGGTTGGCGTGGCTTCTTTCTTGCAAAAGTTCAGCATGAACGTACTGAACCCTTACCAGATCAATTATCTTATGGCGATTGGCATGCTTGTCACGGCTGTGCCTGCGCTGTGGCTGACGCAGGGCAGTTTGTCGGTGCCGATGGAATCATTGCCGCTTGGCGCTCCTATCGGTTTGATGATGGCTCTGGGTTCAATCTCATACGTGTTGGCCTTGTCGAAGATTCCAGTCGGCATGGCTGCAGCGGTCTCAACCAGCTACATTGTGATTGTAGTGTTGCTCTCACGAATCTTCCTGGGTGAAAGTCTAGGCTGGATGAAAATTGTAGGGATATCTTTGACAATTATCGGAGTGGGCCTGATTTCCTGGGAACAGAAGTGACCGGGTCAAGGGCCATCACGTCGGCGTGTGACGGCCGTCACAGCTTTTGGGATGACCCGCAGCTATAATTTTTGATTCTGGGGGAGAATTGACGCCCGCGAAAGGGCAATGTTATACATTTTTTGAGCACTATGATGCGCAGAGTCCTCATTCTGGCTTTTGTTTTCTCGGTGGCGTGTAACGCGCTCGCCGCCGTCTCGCCCCATATGGAAGGCAGCGGAGGATGCGAGGCCGACTGTTGTCGAGCCGCGCGGCATCACGGGCCGCAAGAAGCCGCGGCAAAGCTGTGTTGTCTAACACAGTGCAACCAAGCTGCGGAAATACAAGGCTCACTGCCGACAAGCTTCCTAACCTCCAGACAAGATGGGAAGGGCCTTTCATTGGCTGGCGTCGCGCATTACGCCATGCATTCAATTCCCCCATCGGAATTGGCTTCGTCGCCGACGCATCGCGTAGTTTGTCCCACACACATTTTCCTCAGTACCGTCTCTCTCCTGATTTAAGGGCCATAGTGTGCCCATTCGCGGCACCTTCATTTCAAGCAACCGTTAACATAACTGGTAAATCGCGCGATACGAGTTTGATGCGGCTAGGCGCTGTCATCAAAACCCGCGCAGGTCAGTACATCGCGCCCAGCCAGTCTAGGCATAGTGTTCGAGTCTCTGTTGCTCGAGTGGAAGCCCAGTGCAGAGTGGTTCCAGGCGCGCCGCAGAATCAAGGAGTCATCTAATGAGAATCAGGATAGTCGTTACATCAATAGCGATTGCTGCCGCCGTCTTCACGTCAGTTGCTTGCGGTCGCTCCGGTTCATCCGATGTAGGGAAGACCATAAAGTCGACTACCGTGGGCGACACTACAGTTACGCTTTCAAGTGCCACCGGCGAGCTGAAACAGGGAGAAAACAGCTTGACGCTTTCATTCACCGACCCATCGGGCAAAGCCGTCGATGTTCCTGCCGCTTCGCTCAAATTTCACATGCCGGCAATGGGTTCGATGGCGGAGATGAGCGATGTGGCTGCCCTCTCGACAACTGCCACGCATGGCAAGTTCCAGGCTGTGGTGAACATCGAAAGTGCGGGCACCTGGGAAGCGATGATCAGCTTCCAGGGACCGCGAGGAACGGAACAGACGGCGATGAGTATCAATGTAAAATAGTCAGCAATCCATGGACGAGAGTCAGTTCTTCCTTAACTAGCAAGTACCGACTGCGCACCACGGACTACGGACTAAGGACTTCGCACAAATGATCAACCGAGTCATCGAGTTCTCGCTTAAGAACCGCTTTATCATCGTCGCCGCCTACCTGTTGCTCGCAGCCTGGGGTTACTGGGCGCTGCTGCGCACGCCGATAGATGCAATACCGGACCTGTCAGACAACCAGGTCATCGTGTTCACTGACTGGGTAGGCCGAAGCCCAAGAGAGGTCGAGGACCAGGTGACTTATCCACTCACGACCGCCCTTCAAGGCCTGGCAGGCGTGCGAGTGGTGCGCGGTCAGTCTGCATTCGGTTTTTCTATGATCAACATTATCTTCGAGGATAGTGTTGATCTGTATTGGGCGCGCACTCGAGTGCTCGAACGGCTGAGCCTCGTCACAAAAGAGCTTCCTGAAGGCGTGGTGCCAACACTCGGCCCTGATGCAACAGGCGTCGGCCAAATCTTCTGGTACACGGTTGAAGGCGATGGCTACGGTTTGCGCGACCTGCGCACGACTCAGGACTGGTTCATTCGATACCAGCTCAACTCAGTCCCCGGTGTGTCTGAAGTTGCATCCGTAGGGGGCTACGTCCAGCAGTACCAAATAGACGTCGATCCCAATCGACTCCGAGCTTACAACATTCCGTTGTCAACGGTCGTTGACGCGGTTCGCCGAAGCAACGCCAATGTCGGAGGCAATGTCGTCGAGCAAAACGGCCAGTGGTCAGTAGTGCGCGGAGTTGGTCTGATTAGCTCACTGGCCGATGTCGAGAACATAGTGATCGGTGCTTCGGCGGGCACTCCCATCTACGTCCGAAATGTGGCGAACGTAAAGATAGGCGATGCATTCCGGGTCGGCGTTCTGGATCGTGACGGCAAAGAGGCGGTCGGAGGAGTCGTTATTGCACGCTACGGTGTGAATACGCTCGATGTCATCGAACGCGTCAAGGCAAAGATCAACTCGCTTCAGGGTGGCCTTCCTCAAGGCGTGAAGATCGTTCCTTTCTACGACCGCACGGAGTTGATTGAGCGCGCTACTCATACACTCAAGCGCGCGCTCATAGAAGAAATCATTTTAGTCACTCTCGCCCATATAGTCTTTCTCTTTCACTTCCGCTCGATTCTGATCGTAACAATCCCCCTTCCGCTCGCGGTGCTGATGTCATTTCTCTTTATGTACTACATGGGAATCAGCTCGAACCTGATGTCGCTGGCAGGAATGGCCATCGCCATCGGTGTGCTGGTCGATGCTGGAATAGTTGTTACTGAAAATGCTTTCCGGCATATGGAAAAGAATGGTGTTGATCCGCGAGATCGCCATAGGGTGTGGTCGGGGGTACTCGAATCCGCGCAGCTCGTCGGCCGTCCAATTTTCTTCTCGATGGCAATTATCATCCTTGCCTTCGTCCCCGTCTTCGCCCTCACCGGACGAGAAGGAAAGCTTTTTCATCCGCTCGCATTCACGAAGACCTTTGCGATGGTGGCGGCAACAATCATCGCGGTGACGCTCGTCCCGGTGCTGTGTTCACTTCTTTTGGGCGGTCGCTTTCATTCCGAAGAGGACAACCCTGTGATGCGAGTGCTGCACCGCATTTATCGGCCCGCACTCAATTGGGCACTAGCTCACAGAGCTGCAACGATCCTGACGGCCCTCGTGCTGTTCGGAGGCGCGCTCTTTTTGGCTACTCGGATCGGCAGCGAATTCATGCCGGACTTAGACGAGGGCGACATTATGTATATGCCGGTGACCGATCCGGCGATTTCGGCGAATGAGGCGCTCAGGGTAATGCAGATGCAAGACGGTATTCTGAAGTCTTTCCCCGAAGTCGCCTGGGTTGTTGGAAAAGCGGGCCGCGCGGAAACATCGACGGACCCCGCGCCTATCAATATGAATGAGACCATTGTTCATCTCAAACCGCGCGAGCAGTGGCGCTCGGGAATCACGCGCGAGAAGTTAGTCGATGAGATGGACGATAAACTCCAGATGCCCGGCGTGAACAACATCTGGATACAGCCGATCAAGAATCGCATCGAGATGCTTTCAACCGGTATACGGACGGAAGTGGGTGTCAAAATATTCGGTAGCGACATCAACGAGCTCGAACAGCGATCGCGTGAAGTTGCTTCAGCGCTCCAATCCGTTCCCGGGGCGGCCAATGTTTATCCTGAACAGATAACTGGTGCGCCCTACATTGACATTCAGGTCGATCGCCAGGCAGCGGCTCGATACGGCATCGATGTCGAGACAATCCAGAACGTAATTAACACCGGCATCGGCGAGAACAATCTGACGATGACGATAGAAGGTCGAAAGCGATTTCCCGTTCGCGTCCGCTACGCGCCCGAGTTTCGCACAACCCCCGAGTCCTTAGGACGTTTGCTTGTGCCAGCGCCGGGCGGTGCACAGATCCCACTAGCGCAGGTGACTACGATCAGCACGGTTCAGGGACCGACTATGATTTCAAGCGAGAATGGGCTGCTTCGCGGAACCGTGACTCTTAACGTCCGTGGGCGCGATGTTGGAGGCTTTGTTGAAGAAGCCAAGCGCGTTCTGAACGAGCGAGTGCACTTGCCGCCCGGCTACTACGCAGAATGGACCGGTGAGTTTGAAAACCAACTGCGAGCTCGTGCGCGGTTGCAACTAGTCGTACCGATAGTGCTTGTGGTGATCTTCGTAATGCTCTACTTCACTTATCACTCGATTCTCGAAGCGGCACACGTGCTGATGGCAGTGCCGTTCGCGCTAACGGGCGGGGTCTATCTGCTTTACGCGCTCGGGTATAACTTCTCGGTTGCGGTGTGGGTCGGCTTCATCGCGTTATTCGGCACTGCGGTGCAGACAGGAGTGGTAATGGTGCTCTACCTGAACGAAGCGGTGGAGCGAAAGAAGCTAGAAGTTGGCGAACATCTCTCACTCCGACAACTCAAGGACGCCGTGATTGAGGGAGCGGTACTGAGACTACGGCCAAAGGTGATGACTGTATCAACGGTAGTCGCCGGACTCTTGCCGATTATGTGGAGTACAAGCTCGGGGTCGGAAGTGATGAAGCCGCTTGCCACACCAGTGCTGGGCGGAATGGTCTCGTCGCTGCTTCACGTGCTCATTGTGACGCCGGTGATCTTCTCTTGGCTGCACGAGCGGCAGATGAAGCGACACGCAGCTGAACAGGCAGCAGATGAGGGACTATCGGCCGCAGAACTCGAAAGGAAGAGTTAGCTATCGGTCGATGTATTTGCTGTTAACGATTCAATGAGGTCCGTATGAGAAGAAAGATTTGTTTCAAAGTTCTTATCACTTCGGTGTTACTGGTTTCTTCAACCGCCAGCGTTCTTGCTCAATCGGTGAAGAAAGAAGAACAGGGGCAAGAAAGAATGCCTCGTGCTGAAGAAGGCGCATCGTCGATTCCGTCGCCGAACGAACAAAAGACGATGGGGGTGGTGCTCTCAGGCAAGCCGCTTGAGCCAGTTCAACCGGCTCAAGCGCCCTCAGCGTATCCACAGTTCGTAGATCCGGTTAATGGATTGACGTCAGATGATTTGGTGCGGTACGCCCTCGCGCACAACGGAGAGCTCGCGGCTGCGCGACAGATGATTGCTGAAGCACGAGGCCGGCTTCGCCAGGCCGGGCTCCGCGCGAATCCGATGGTTGAGACTAGCGGGACTCACGCCGTCAACACCGCCGACAATATGACAATGATCGGTGCAGAGCTGCCGCTCGAGCTTGGCGGCCGGCGGAAGGCTCGCGTCGAGGTCGCTCAGCGCGAGCTCGAACTCGGAGATGCTGAAGTGGCCGACTTCGAGCGAAAACTGGCAGCCGAAGTGCGAATCAAGTACGCCGACACCATCGCAGCGGCGCGGAATCTGAAATTCACCGAAGATCTGCTTACTCTAACACGCGACTCACACCGCCTCGTGCAGGCGCGAGTCGAGCGCGGAAAGAGCGCCCCGCTCGAACAGAACGTTGTGTTCGTAGAGTTGAACCGCGTCGATGCGATACGAATAAACTTCGAGAGCAAGACCGAGGTTGCCCTGTTTGAGTTGAAGAAGAGCATCGGTATGCTGCCGGGCGAGGTGCTGCGCCTGCGCGGTGAATTCGACCCCAGCCGACAACCAGCGACGCAGAATGATGCGATTCGTAATGCACTTGCCTCGCGCCCAGATCTTTCGGCTGCGCGCGCTGCTGAAAATCTGGCTCAGGCACAGATCGAGCAGGCTCGCGTCGAAGGCAAAGTCGATGCAAGCATCTTCGCCAACTACCAGCGACAGAACATGGGCTTTGGCGTGCGCGGCTTCAACGACACGGGAGCGCTTGCTCCGGTTCAGGGCATCTTTCACTACGCTACCTTTGGAGTTCGCTTGACGCTGCCGGTGAGAAACAAGAACCAGGGCAATATCGAAGCCGCAATCGCAGCAGCAGAGGCCGCGCGCAATCGACGCGAGTTCAATGAGATCGTCGTGCGAAACGAAGTGGCTGCGGCGTACGCAAGATTCGGGCGGGCGCAAGAGGCGCTTGGGGTGTACCGCGACAACGTGCGTAAGCAGGCACAACTCAATTTGGATGTCGTCCAGCAGACGTACACCCTAGGTCAGAAAACACTGATCGATTACATAAATGAGCAGCGCCGTTATATCGATATTGAGACCGGCTATACGGATGCTCTCAAAGAGTATTTCAATTCGCTCGTTGAGATTGAGCGTGCCGCAGGCGCGCCGGTTCCTACTGCATGATTGAAGAAGTAATAGAGAAGGTCAAAGAAATGAATCGAGAAGAAAAGAGTAACCGAAGCGTCGCATCCACAAACCCAGTTGAAGAAGGCGCGCAAACGGGTTCGCAGGCTCGAGTCTCGCGTGCTCGCCTGATTCACGTAGTCAGGCACAGGCCGTGGCTTGTCGTGATCGTGGTGCTGCTTGTTCTCATTTCAGCGATCGCCGTCACGCTGTTGCTTCGGCCCGGATCAAGCGGCCAGGCGGGGCGGCCTGTGCCTGCGCCTACGGGCGTTCCCGTTCCGACCCCTTCCAGTGGAACTGAAGCTACGCAGCCTCGTCCCGGCGACATAACAATAGCGCTGGCGCCTGACGAACTTGAAAACGCTCAAATCAAGATGGAAGTGGCGACGACGCAAGCGGTCGCTGCTGGAGTCACCGGTGGCGGCCAGCGCACCACCGGAACCGTACAGTCGAACGCTTATAAAGAGGTGACGGTGCTCCCGGTGGCTGGCGGCATTACACGGGAGGTCAACGCGCAGCTCGGTGACAAGGTGAGGCACGGTCAGCCACTCGCGACGATATTTAGTACGGAACTTGCGAACGCTCAGGGGGATTACCTCAAGATGGTGGCCGAGCTTGAAGAACATCACAAGCATCACCAGCGTGCCATCGAGCTTGTCGAAATCGGTGCTATGAGTCGCGAAGACCTTGAGGGGACAATATCGAAGTACAAAGCGGCGCAGGCAAATGTGTCGTCTGCGCGACAGCGACTCATCCTGCTCGGAATGAGCCCGAAAGAGGTTGATGCGTTGCGCACTTCGGATCAGATGAGGTCTCTTGTATATGTGCCCGCTCCAGTGTCAGGCACAGTCATCAGCCGCACGGTTAACCCTGGAGAAGTCGTCGCCACCGGCAAGGAGTTATTTCGTGTCGCAGATCTCTCGAGCATTTGGGTCGTTGGACAGGTGTACGAAAGCGACTTCGCTAAAGTGCATGTGGGAACACCTGCGGTGATAACGACGGCTGCCTATTCCGGTCGAACTTTCACCGGCCGCGTTTCCTACATTGACCCGCGAGTAGATCCGCAGACGCGCACGGCTCAAGTGCGCATCGAACTCGCAAATCCAGGCGAGATACTCAAGATAGGGATGTTCGTCGATGTGAGCTTCGGCGCTACGGCACCGGCTGGGACAAGCGGACAGCCTACAGTAGCGGTGCCTCGCGCGGCAGTGCAGAGTATCGGGACAAAGCAAGTCGTCTTCGTAGCCACTGACAAGCCGGGCGTCTTCGTGCAGCGTGAAGTGATCGTAGGTCCTGAGACGAATGGTCTGACAACCATCTACAGCGGCGTGAACCCGGGTGAGCGCGTTGTGACGGAAGGCAGCTTTCTGCTGCGAGCCGAGAGTCTAAAACTCACCCCTGGGCAATCGACATCATCAGGTATCCATTCCGCGCCTCAGCAGACCGAGCCGGCTCCCGCACACCGGCCACCTGGAGAGGCAGGAACCAATATGAAGCTGCAGTCTGTGACCGTCGCAGTCACGAAAGACGGTTTCACGCCGGCCAGTTTCACCGTTCGCAAGAATATCCCGGTGCGCTTGACGTTCGTTCGCAAGGTTGAAGTAACTTGCGCGACCGACGTCGTGATACCCGACTACGACATCAAACGCGAACTCCCGCTAAACGAGCCTGTGATTGTTGAATTCACACCAGAGAAAGCCGGAACAATCAGCTTCGCCTGCGGAATGAACATGCAGCGTGGCAAGATAGTTGTGAAATGATCTATCAAAGTATTGCTGACTGATAAGATATGTTTCCCGTCGTCACGTTGATGCGAGCGAAATAAGTCAACTCCCTTTCTCCAAGAGAGAATTGCCTCTGTAGGGCATCTCTTGCACTATTCACCTACCGCGCGAGTAGCTGTCGCGATCAGATCGGTCAGTGACTAATGTGGTGTGAGAAGACGATTGATCTATGGTTCGTGTGGAGAAGTCGTGAGTTCGCAACCCGTCGGCTTCCTTTCTTACGGCTTCTGAACCTTCATTGCGGAGAAGGCCCTCTTCAGCCATCTTAGCGGCCTCTCTAAACTCATTCCGATCTGTACTGAAGAAAGGCAACGAATCAGTGTATTTGTTAAGCTCTGCAATCTGCTCCCGGCCTAGAGTTGGCGCTACCGCCTTCTCGCGTACTCCGGAAGCGCGATAGAAATCCTGCGCAATTATGTCCCTGATGACGCTGTAATCACGAGCATCTCGAGACTGCATATGAGCCATCCTTAGTTGATCAGCTCTGGCGTCCGCCACAGCGTTTCGCTCGCGCTTCTTCTCCGGGGAGTCAGTGAAATGCCTGATGAGCGTTTCGAGTGCGCCCTTTGGCTCAACGTCTCTGACGCTCGTGGTGTAAGTCAGTCCCTGGGCATCGGTGACTGGAAGCTGGCGATAGTCGCCGTACTCAATCGTGGCTTTGAGTCGATCGGCAGCCTTGAGCATGTCCATCCTGGCCATTAGCGCCTTGCCCTTTACCTCAGAGAGAGTTGACGGAGTTGGATTAGCGAGCAAGCTGTCCGTGACTTCGTGATAGACAAATTCGAGCAGCTTGGCGTCCTTGTTACGATTGGCAATCACGCTCATTTTGGCCAACTCGGATCTTTCAAACACGGGCAGGGGCAGCTGTCTCCCCTGTTGAGCACGAGCTTTCTCGGCGTACTCGACAAGCTTCGAAGCAGTCTCGTACTTGAGCTGGGACGCCGCAAGGTTGCTCCGGGCAGGGCGCTCGGCAGAAGCGATCTGCTTCTGTATGTCTTTTTTGGTTTCCTGCAAAAACTCTATCCTTAGTTGAATCGCCTCTCTCTTGCTTGGGCGCAGGAAGTTGTAGAGCTTGAACTTATCCTCAGTCTCGGTTTTTATCTTTTGTTCGACCTCCCTGAGTGAGACCTTCCCAAAGCCTTCGACGTGAAACTTCCAGAAGTGCCTTCGGGTCTGGAACGCATCAACTTTGGCCTGGGCATCCTTCTGTTCAGCGCCGGCCAGTACACGTGTTGACTGAAGCCGCGCGGCCGCGCGGTCGTCTTTGACCGCAACGTCGCGCGTCTCCGCATACTCCTTCAACTGCTTCCATTCTTCCGTTGTGTAAACGACGTGCGGCGGTTTTTCCTTACCCATCTCCTTTCTGGTTGCAAGCGTCTTTTCAAGAGCGACTGCGAATTCGTGAGCGGTCCTGGCCGCCCATATGACTTGCTTTGCGGGCGCTTCAGTTCTGATAAGGTGAGCAAGTTCCTCACGAGCGACTTCCGCCTTGGCTAGCAATCGACTGGTTTCCTTCTCTGATCCAGGCCGCATCACCGGCTCAGCTTCTGGACGAGCATTGAGTTGTTTGCCCTGGTCCCTGGCTTGAGATCTCTGCGCTGAGAGTCGTTGCTCGGCCAATCGCTCCCTACGATCGTTGTCTCGTTCCGGCTTGGGAGGGATCGGTTCGCCTTTTCGATATGCTTCGGCGGCGGCCATCTTCCACTGCTTGGTCTCCTCTTTCTTACGAAGATGCTGGACGTAAACACTTCGCTCGCCGGCAAACTCGGAGTATATCTTTGCCCATTTCTCGTCGATGGAAGTGTACTGGTTCTTGGCCAGATAGATCTTCCTTCCGTCAATCTGGCGGGCGTGAAGGTACAGGTGTACGTGAGGGTGCTCGGTATCTCGGTGGATAGCTCCGAACGCAATCGTCTTAGGAAAGGTTTCTTTCAGGAACTCATTTGTTAGTTCGCGAATCTGCGAATTGGTGGTAGGAACGTCGAACGATAGAATGAGTCGGTAGTGCGTCCTTCCTCCCTTCGCCTTCTCAAACTGTTCCTTCGAGCCAAAATACGCGCGCAGTTTGGCTGTCTTTTCGTCTAGTCTCTTATGACCGTTTGGGGAGGTGATGCCTGCGGTTATCCTGTTGTGGAGCGCGCCGTCTCGCTGTGAAACCTGACGAAGAACGCGCGATGATTTGTCTTCTTGAATGCCGTAGTGGTCCCCTGTGAGGTAGCTGGGCGCGTTCCAGGTCCACACCGGATCGACTTCATCGGCTCGGTTCCCTTCGTCAAGCGTATGGTCACCAAGGTCTTCGTCTAACGCGGCAGCCACGCTCATTTGGTGGTCGTTTAGTTCGAGCTGATTCCCGCGATTGCGCTCGCCATTGGGCTCCAAAGCCGAATAGCGAGTGATGTAGGAAGCGTGGGCAGCTCCCGTTCCAGGCGTTCCTACTCTGAACTTTGCAAAAGCTTCTGCCATCACTATCTATTCATTGAGAGTCCTGCGCTCAAAAGCCGGCGCAGCTCATTAAGCACAGAAGCGACTTCAACGAGAGTCGCTTGTATCGAGTCTGAAGTGATGCTCCCTCGTTGCGAGTTTAGTTGTCGTGCTATCTGATTGAGGTTGTTTCCCACTCTTGCAACTTCATTGATAGCCCAATCGCGCTGGAAAACGATTGCTTCGGCATGCTCCCTCTCATCAAAAGTCATTGCTTCTTCTCTCAGAGCGTTCTCGATCAGATAACGTGAAATAGACTGATCGGCCTTCTTAGCCCGCTCGCTTATGCGCCTGTGCTCATCATCGGTGAGCCGAACTCTCGTCGATCTGGGATATAGTTTTCGTCCCGCCATTGAATCTGTGGGAGGCCTGCGTGGCCCCGTGCATTCGCGGTGCCGCGAATGCGTATCCCGCCTTAAGCTCTAAATTCGTCAGTTCCTTTCCGTCGTCTAAGCACAGGGTTTTTCCGCTTCTCTTGAGTGAGTTTATTCGCGAGATTCTGGCGCCGGATAGATGTCGCTGGAGGTAACTCTTGAGTCGCCACAAGCGGTTCGCTTTGCTCGTGCGAGGAGAGGCAGGCTTCCACGAGTGGCCTGAATGACCCTCTTCCGGCCGTCATATAGAGGTTCGATTAAGCGATCATGGGGCCGCGATCCGAGGCACCAAGACCTAGCCAATGGACGCTGCTCTGTGCCGGCTTTCAGAGAATCATGCGCATCTGATTGGCGCTCGAGTCGTGATTGAGCAGACTTTTTTCTCCGCTGCGCCTCTCTCTTAAACCGAATATCTTTGAGGGCTGCGTCGAAGCCAAGTCGATCACGCTCCTGCTCAAGCCTGATTTGTTCCGCCGCAGACTGACTCACAAGTCCGCTCTTTGTCGTTCCGCGCAGATGAGCGACCGCTGCCAAGCCATCGTTCAGATCCAGTCTCATTCTCACGGTCATCACCAGACTTTTGAGTTGCGCTATTGGTAGTTTCGGCCTGGCCATCTGCTTCCCTTTCCATCTCAATGGATGACGAACGACGCTAAGTGACAACTCCTGACAGACCGCGAATCGGAGGCCTCGAAGGTGAATTGCCAGCCGTCAACAGTCCTGGCAGAGCCGCGGAGCGGTTAGCGAATAGGAAATTAAGGGGTACTAAAGTGTGCATCATTCTTTCCTTGTGAAGACTCCTAATCAACCCTGAACGAGCATGGCCGCAAAGCCTCCATCGGTTTCACTAGAATCACGCCTTGCTCGGTGCTGTAAGTTCCCCGGCTTTGTGCGAACTTGCATCAGGCTTCTGGGACCGCTCCTTCCACTTCTGAAAGCCACGGTCGAGCTTGAAGAGCTCGGTGAGTGCGGCGCCTACAACTTCTCCCTCAGTGGGTTTGTCTCCGCTTGCCAAATCAACGTAGCTAATGTGTTTGCCATCTAGATACTCCACGCATGCCACAGACTGAACCAGGCGGGCGAACGCGGAGACGATCAGAATGCTTTTGAATTGGTATAGTGTGTATTTGTCGAAGCGAAGAGAATGTACACGCTGGACCAATTCTCGATCCTCCAAGTTGATCCTCCGTCGTTAATTAAAGACGGTGAGGACCAGCGATTCTTCCCAAGCGTCGGCTGAGTTCTCGATCATCGCCCGGCACTTCTCGGTCGTTGGGTGGCGAGAGGAGTGTCGGCTACTTCTACAAACGACGTGAAGGGCAGAGCTTCATCCCGATCTGTTTGGGAGGTTCCTTGTTGGTGCTTTCACAAATAAGTGCGCACGTTGAGGGTGTTAGGCGTCTGAGAATGCCGGTTAGATTCAAGGCGAAACAAGCAAGGCCGATTCTGATTTTGGGTTGATTTAGCTAATCGGAAAAGCTGACCAAGTGAGAAATCTTGAGACAGCGAAGAAACTGAAAAACTTGGCTTGCAGTTACGAGAAGCGTGCGTAGTAGGTGTAGATGAGAGTGTAGACGAACAATAAAGCGACCGTCAGTTAGCCCGTAAAAAATTGATTCTAAATACGCCCGGCAGGACTCGAACCTGCGACCCCCTGCTTAGAAGTCCGTTCCAAGCAAGTTATCAAAAGACCCAGATTTCATAGCGATATCGAGCCTTTATTTCTGAGCGCTTACGCTCGGCTTATGGAACCTTGTAGAAAGCTATTGGTCGTTGGGGCTTTGACCATCTACAAAATTATCTACAGCGCTGTTTTTACTCTTGGAGAGCTTCGGAGTAATTCTCTCTAGTCCGTGTTCGATGTTTAGCATGGTGGTCCTCTGTGAAGCATTAGCGATGCAGTTGGTCCGAGCGACAGGGGAGAGGGCTGCCCAACAGGTTCTTCATAACAATCCTGCGGTTCACGCAGACGCAGGAGGGGCGTGACCCGAACAGACAAATCACATCACTCGTTTTCAATAATCCTTAATCGTAATCGAGATTTCACTTGACACTGTAACGTAATTCACATATGATACGGGCCGTTGTTTTTACTAAGTCCTGGTTCCGAGACCAACCCTCGGAGATAACTCTTATCTAGGATCAGCGAGTTCAGGGAAGGGTATTCACGCTGCCGCTCGCTCTTCAGGTCGTCGGTAGTCTGCTTAAGCCGAGCACTGACTCGGCCAAGGAGACCCCTATGCGTTTCGTTCCGACTCTATCCCCTTCACAGGTTACAGCCTGCATCAAGCCTCTCTGTCGGCGTGTCCTTCGACGGGCAATCCAAAGAAGGGTTATCTGTCTCACTGTCGCGTTCAATCTTCTTCTATGGCCGCCGGGTTTGGGGTTGGTCACCCGAGACTTGATAGGTTTTGCCTCTGACATCTCAAGTGTGGTCAATACGCGACTGCTCTCATCCAGTTATGAAGTCCATTTCATCAAACGACTGCTGTCTCGATCCGTTCAAACGCCGCGGCATGATACTCCCGCGGATCGAGTCGCGGCAGTGGCCCAGCTTCAAATCAGTCCTGCCCGGCTCGTTGCCTACCTCGACCAGACAGTTATCCTTACTGCGCTGCCGACTGATTATCTGGATCGCACTATTCAAGGCGTGCCGTTAGCCTGGGAGTCTTCTAACCCAGACAAGGTTCAGATTGATGACTCAGGCCGAGCGACTTGTCTTCAGCCCGGACTCGCAAGAATTACCTGCCGGGTTGGAGCCGTCAGCGCAACCGCGCCATTGTTTGTGAGACCTAATCGTCGCCCCGTTCAGAGTGATGCAGAGTGGCGCGCGGATCAATCAGCTTTGCGTCCTGATGGAACGCTTCGCGGAATGAATGGCTCCAGTCCCTCAGACTGGCTGGCATCATTGATCGATAAGCTATCACCGACAGCTCTCGCTCAGAGTTATGCGAACAACGATCTTCCTTACGACGAACTATGGAACGATCCTGCTAACCTCGTAGGCTCCCCGCGTAATCGAGTGACGGATTCGAGTCGCGCAGGGACTGTGCTTCCCGAAAGCAACAACTTCAATATGGCGATACCGATAGTCAGTTTGGGCGGGCGAGGCGTTGGAGCCAGTCTCACACTTTCTTACAACAGCCGCGTGTGGTCTAAGCACGGCAGCGCCATCACTTTCGACGCGATCGAGAGCCGTCCGAGTCCGGGCTTCTCATTGGGCTTCGGGAGGCTCGTAACCTACGGATCTTCGAACGCGCTAAAGTACCTGTGGATCGACGCTGACGGCACGCGACACTATCTGGGTCAGGGCGGGACCGCGTCGCAGACAGTGACCTTGCAGACAAACGACGGCTCGCACATGACCTACGTAGGCAACGCCGCTTATAACGGCACGATCTACGGCAACGACGGCTCAAAGCTTGACCTGGCTGTTGTCAACAATCGGATGCTGCCTTACCGGATCACTGACAGCAACGGCAATTACATCACCATCGCGTACAAACAAACGGCCTGCGATCCGAACTGCTCGCCTTGCAGCAACTGTGATCCGATTTACCCGACTCTGATGCTGGATTATGTGACGGACACGATGGGGCGAATCATACAATGTAACTACAACAGTAATCTCAATCTCGTCTCGATCACCGCCCCGGGTTTTGGAGGCACGGCCCAGAACCCGGTGACTACAACGGTCGCGCAGTTCGATTACGAAAGCCGATCCGTCAGCAGCAGTCTGTTCACCGGCTTGACCGTTGAGAACATTCCGGCGCAACCGAGTGACTTCATCAAGCACGTTTACATGCCGGCGACCGGGACCGGTCATACATTCAGCTATTCGGCCTTCGGGATGATTTACAACGTGTCAGGCCGCCGGCAGATGACCATCAACGGGAGCGGTGTCATCAGCGACGGTGTTGAAAGCAACAGCGTGAATTTCAACTATCAGACTGCCAGCACTCCCGCACTAACCAACGCTCCGACGTTTACCCAGCGAACTGAGAGCGCCATCAACGCGCCTACCGCCGACTACAGCTATTCAAGTAGCACGAACGGCTTCACACAGACGAAGCTCTTCACCATTACGCGGCCCGACAACTCGACGCTTAATCTTACGCGCTCTACCAATGTGGCCCAGGTGGCTAACGGCTTATTGACGCAGAGCGAAATCAAGACCGGCGGCGGCGTGTCGATGGCTAAGTCAGTGATCACCTACGCCAACGATCCGGGCGGACAGCCTCAGGTTGCCAATGTCGTTAGCTACGATGACGGGACGCCTCCGAATCAAACCAAGGTGGATTACGATTACGACAGCTACGGCAACATCACAAACACTCGCGAGTACGGCTTTCAGGTGAGCGGGTTATGGAAGGTCAGAAGGCGCACTCATGACGTTTACAAGACCGACACCAGCTACGTGAATGTCTACTTGCGCAGCTTGGTGATCGAAAGCGACATCTATGACTCTTTGCTCGATACCAACGATGCCAATGACGTGCTCATGGCTAAGACCACCTTTACCTATGACGATTACGCAGCGATGGGTGGAATGGAGGAGTACCGCGATGCGCAGGGGAACTTGCCGCCTCCGCCACCAGGCCACGACGCGGGCTACGACGCGAGCTATGCGGTGCGAGGCAACGTTACCGGCACGACCAGGTGGTACGACCTGACGAACAATCTTTCGTACACCTGGCTGCGCAAGATCGATGTCTTTGGCAGCAAAGTCAAAGAGCAACTGGCATGCTGCAACCAGCAGACGCAGATGGCATCGCAGAATTATTACTGGGCCGCCGCCGAGCAAATGACGAAAGGTGGCCCGGGCGGACCGCAATTAACCTACGGCTTTAATTACGACTTCAACACGATGGCGACGAACTGGAACGCGGATGCCAATAATCAACAAACGCAGTATGGTTACGACGCGGCGTTGCGCACCTCGTCAGTAGTTACACCGGGCGGGAGGACTACTACGACGACGTACAACGACGGCTTACTGACCGCCGCTTTCACAATCACCTATGACGGCGGCGATACGCAGGCAACCACGACGACGACCACTGAGAACGACGGCTGGGATCGGGTTATCAAAGAGACCAACATGTACGGCGGCCAGGTGAACACGACCTACGACTCAATGGGGCAGGTGGCGAGCGTCAGCAACCCGTTCACCGCTGGCGGCACACCCGCTTACTGGACAAGCTATACCTTTGACGCACTCGGCAGAAAGACCCTGGTGACGCTGCCCGACACTCAGACCTTGCAGACCATCTACAACGGCAACAGCGTAACAGAGATCGATCAGGTGAACCGCAAGATGCAGCGGCTAACCGACGGTCTTGGCAGGTTGGTGACGGCAAACGAACAGGACGCTTCAGGCTTACTGACACTAGCGACCAGTTATACCTATGATGCGCTCGGCAACCTTACGCAGGTCAACCAGGGCAATCAACTGCGCACCTACAGGTTCGACGCGTTGTCGAGGCGTACGGCTGAGAAGATCCCGGAGCAGGGAGATCCGACGCAGGCGAATCAAATGACGACCACCTTCACCTACACGGATTTCAATGCGGTGGCGACCCGCACCGACGCGCGCGGTGTGATCACGACCAACACCTACGACACACTAAATCGCCTGACGCAGGTGAGCTACAATACAGTCAGTGGCGTGGCGACCGCGCCGGCCGTCACGTACAACTACGACAGCTATAACGGTACGACGGCCACGGGCAAGCTGATACGAGTCGGCGTTGGCACGGATTATGAAGAACGCTACACCTTCGACACTAAGTTTCGTGTGGCGAGCGCGGTACTGACAATCGGAACACGCAGTTACACAACCGGATACACCTACAACGCGGGCGACCAACTGACGCAGATGACTTACCCTTCGGGACAATTGCTCTATTATCGGCACGATAGCCATGGCATGACGAGCACTCTTGGCAATTACCCAACCGGCGGCAGCGGCACGGACTATGTGACCGGGCACAGCCATGACATTGCCGGACAGTTATCAAGCGTCACGTATGGCAACGGCGTCACCGAGCAGTACGGCTACGATCCTGCGCGGATGCAGATGATTTCGTACAAAGCGGGCACGACCTCCCCCTACACCAATCGAATGAACGTGATCTATGACTACACCGCGAAAGCCGCGGGGCAGATGGGCGCCGGCAGCACTGTGGGCAACGCCGGGCAGTTGATGAATGTCAGCGGCACAATCAATGGAACGACCGAGACCGCGGCGTATACCTATGACAATTACTCGCGCTTGGTGACCAGCGATCAGACGAGCAACGGATCGAGTGCGCAGCGGCGGTTTGCTTATGATCGCTGGGGCAATCGCACCGGCGTTTGGAACGCGACCAGTGGCGGCACGCAAATTCAATCCGTCAGCAACCAGACGGTGTCGTTTCCCGGAACCGGTAGCGCCCCTACGAATCGCATTGCGAGCGTGACAAGCGGTTCGACGGTCAGCTACAGCTATGACGCCAATGGCAACCTGACTAATGATGGAGTTCATAGCTACACCTATGACTCGGAGAATCGGCTAGTGAATGTGGACCCCGGTGGAGTAGCAAGCTACTCGTATGATCATCAGAACCGGCGGTACAAAACCACAGTCGGCAGCATCATCACCCATTATGTTTGGCAAGGTCAGAAAGTGCTTGCGGAGCACAACGGCAGCACGGGGGCGGTAATCGTCAATTACATCTACGCTGGCACCCGAATGATCCTCAGTGGCCCATACTACTTGTTGAACGATCAGTTGAGTGTGCGGCTAACGTTGAATTCGACCGCGACTGTGAAAGGCCAGCAGGGACACTTGCCGTTTGGAGAGGACTTCGCTGAGAGTGGACCACAGCAGCAGAAGCAGCACTTCACGAGCTATGAACGCGACAGTCAGACGGGCACCGATTATGCGATGAATCGGCACTATTCATTTGTAGTAGGCCGCTTCCAATCAGCAGACCCATCTCAATCAGGCGGTGATAACTCGGCACCGCAGACTTGGAATCGGTATTCGTACGTAATGAACGCGCCGGCTGATTTCATTGATCCCCTAGGGTTGCTCAGGTATGAACCGCAGCCGGGTGATCCTTGTGGAGGAGGCAATAGCGGCGGCGGTGGCGGCGATGACGATCCAATACCAAGTTGCTCGATAGAGATACATGACAGACCGATTGAATCCTGGCCGGGAAGATTCCTCCATCTCCCTGGCGCAAGGCACGGATACATTTTCTTCACAGATGAAAATGGCAGACAGCTCTTTTTCGAGGGAGTGCGACTCAAGACAACAGGCCGGCTCATCGCCTCAGAGAGCTCACTCGAGGACAAAGCGTTGATACAAGATAAACCGGCGAAGGATCGCCTTGACAGCAATCCCAGGAGTGGAGCTGATGTCTGTGACTGGTTGGCGACGCTCGAGCACGATGTAACCGTGGTGAACTCGGCACCGGAGATGAAATGGCAATGGTTTGGACCTAATAGCTCTTCAGTACTCCGGTATATGTTGGAGAGCCTACCTGATAACTCCTGGTACCATTTGCCCTTCATGATCGGCTATGCGCACCATTTGCCCGGAGTTAATTAACAGGTCACAAAGGACACAACGCAATGGAACAAAGCTTTATTATCAAGGCTGTGGTGATCGGGGTACTTCTAGTGGGTTCCGACAACACTATCATCGAATTGGTCAAGAAAATGGAACGTGATCTTGGTGTCACGATAACGTGGCATCGAGATCTTGTTGAGAGGGTTCGGCAGGAACAAAAAATCCCAGAGGGGTACAGTCTCTCTGTGTCCAGCATATCGCCTGATGGTACAGCCTATGCGTGGTCGTCATATCCAAACGTCGGCCCACGCGAGCGGTTTCCTTTCTTGATGGTTAAGAGTTTGAAGGAGGGAATAAGCACAGTTCGAGTTGAAGGAAGAATAGCGATTGCTAGTAGTGTATCAACAGAGGCCGAGGTCATTGTGGCCCTTGCTAGTCCGATTGATCCAGCCCAAATGTTGAAGTGGGAGTTACTTGCAATCGACCGGCGGTCCGGCAATAAGGTTTATGATATGACGAGGTTCGTTACCAAGTTCGGATTGAGGAATAGCATCACCGACATTCGAGTCTCGGGTCCCGGGACTCTCGTCGCCCTGGGAACGGACGATGAGATGCAGGTTCTTGAAATCCCTGGTGGCAGAACAGTATACGCTGGTCCCGGTAACTGTCCCCGAATATCTCCTGACGGCAAACGGCTGGCCTTTGTCAAAGATAATTCAATATGGATCTATTCATTTTCGGATAGGTCAATCGTTAAGATGAACAAAGAGAAGCGCGTCAAAGGGGTAGGAGGGTGGAGTCCTGATGGTCGCTTTTTGCTCGCGGGAGCCTGGACAAGACCGGTGTTGCTTGCTACGGGAAAGCGACAGATTGTCATTGATACGGCAACTGGAGATTATGCCACTAATGGAAGCCTCAGTGAGGGTGATGGGGGCAATCAATATGCGTGGGTCTCTACAATGTTGATGGGCAGCCAATGAGAGAAGTCCCGGTTCGTAGGACCGACAAGAGAGTATCAAAAACACTTTAGCGAAAGCTGCCCGCTACACCGAAGATGATCTGATCCAAAGCGTGAGGAAATCGAGATACCAACTAGATAGACCTTGATTTTGCCCGCTGCGGTCTGCACTCGCGCAGAAACTAAACATTCATCCGCTTCAAGGAGGGTTGAATGGCAAATCGGCGCGTTCGATAACCGAAATGAATGAGCCCGTCTTATTATACGTGACGGATCAATTTACAATCGCCACGTGAGTTAATTACTACTCCGGTATCCCAATGTCCATCTGACAAATATATCCGCCGGTAATTCCACTTTCTCGTCCGGCCCATCAGACATGTATCGGTCGCATAAACCGCCAACGCTCCAACTGCTTGCAGGATGTCGGCGACGGCTGGAGTCGCAGGACACGCAAAGGTTCGACTATCAACCGCATCGGGAAACAGACAACCAAAGCATGGCCCGTTCGCTTCTTGGACGAATACATATCCATGATCAGCGTCTGCACTTACCGCCGTGAAAATCACAGGAATCCTGAGACTTCGGAAATGCCTGCTTGCGGCAATGCGCGCCGGATTATTATCTACTCCGCAGATTGCCACGTCGCAGCATAAGTCGATCCCGCTATCAATTGCCTCTTCAAGCAAGAGGGGATAGGCAGTGAGTATTGAGGCAGTCACACATTCAGCCACAAGATTCTCTGTCAAAGAGTGAGCCTTGTTATGTCCGACATCTCTGGCGTAGAAGCGTTGGCGGTTTAGGTTGCTAGGTTCCACAACATCATCATCAAGGATCGTCAGTGCACCGATGCCTTTGCGAACGAGTGTGGGTGCAATCTGGCTAATCAGTCCGCCAGCCCCAATACAAACCACTCTGCTCTCAGAGTAGACGGTCTGGTCAAAGCCAGCCACGCGTTGTTGCCGATCTGTAGCGCCGGGAATTGCCTGCCCAACATACCTACGAGATAGCCGTGAGACGGAAGTTGTTTTTTCCATGTTGTTCCACTCCTGAGCCATAGATTTCTATCTCAAGATCGTCATCGAGTCTGAAGAACCGGATGTAACCGTCACGACTGAAGATGGCAGCGACTGTTGGGTAGCCTGCATCCTCGAGGCGCTTTTGAAATCCGGTGTCAGTTCCAGACGGATGGGTTGCTTCAAGACCAAGGCCTGGATGGCTGTGGAAATGCGCCAGCAACCGATGGCCGAATTGTTCGAGCTTGATAAGCAGGCGGTGCGTGTCGGCGTGGTTTCCTACGACACCGACAATACTGCGATTGTTGTGCTTGAATTCGAGCATTTGATCGAGCACGTGAATCCCATCGACGACCGCACCGGTGAGAAAGAAGAACTGTTCGTCGCGATCTGCAGTGAGCGCTTTGTAACATTCATGCAGGAACAACGAGCTGACCGTGTATTGCCGCAGTGCGCTCGGCCGTTTCTTGGGCATCGCCTTGTCGATTCGCTCAAGGCTATCGAGGAACGAATTTGTCTGCTTTAAGCGCTCCAGGATTCTCGCCATCTTGCTTGGTTTTCTGTGCTGCGCGGCCTCGACGAAAGCGAGCAACAGCTCTCCGCGCTTTGCTGACAGGAGATTCGCTTCTCGCTCTACGATGTTCGGTGCTGTGAGTTGTTCGCTGCTATCTTTCATGATCTTGCTCCTTATGTAGTTGTGGTGATTGTCACTACCTGCCTTCAAAGGCTTCGGTCAGAAGGCGCTCGATTGCCAGAATCCCAGAGCTCACATCCGCCGGCATTTGTGACATGTGGATGCGATAATGCCCGTTACCCAGATTTTGGAAACACGTCCAGTGTGCGTGGTTCCGAATCTCCCTCGGAGGATCGTAGATATGTAGCCGGAAGTTGCCCGGCCGTATCTGTTCGATCCGTCCGACGAATGATCCGTAGGCAGTTTTGTAGGTGCCGCGATAAGTTCTGCCGTCCTGTTGCCATCCTTGTTCTTGCCAATATGGAATCTGGCTGCGGCTGATTGCTACGCTCGGGGCAGGTCCACGAAGGACCTGCCCGAACAAGCGGGTAAGGAATGACGGTGCATCTTTGGTTGAAAGAACTCTTACCTTCATCGCTTACCTTCCTCCCGAAGCCCTGCCGACTTCAGCCTTGGTTGATGCGAAAATCTTCTCGCCGTCTCCGACCTTGTCGTAGACAGACTCGTTCGCGGCAAAGAAGGGATCGTTGGGTCCCTTGCTGAGTAAATAGTCGGGGAGACCCAGTTGGTTGAGGATGTCTCTGGCCGTCGTGCCGGGCTGGATTTCGATGTCTTTGATCTGCCCGGTACCGGCGACTACCACTGATAGTTTTTTCATTTGATTTACCTCCAAGTGTCTGATGCTGGTTAATTGTCAATGAAGCCTTCACAGAAGCTTCACTCGAACACTCGCGCTATAATGCCGTTGGTTAATAAAGGGAGCTTGCCGTGAGGCAAACTCCGAGTTTGACAGAACTTTCGTCCTGCCCTTCGAGCCGAAGATTGTTTATGAATTGACACCTAAGAACCTCGTGCTCTTCACCGATGAAATTGTCGTGTTTACTTTTCTTCAAAGAGCTTGCTTGCTTCCTCGAATTTCTTTAGCTGCTCTTTTTTCTGCTGCAACACTTCTTCATCGTCCTTGATCTCCTCCCTGAGCTTTTCGACTTGGTCGAGGAGAATTTGTACCGGCGTTTTCTTCTTCCACGGTTTCCTTGATTGGCCGGCGGTCTGGGCCGCCGGGGGTGTCGCCGTTGTTGCTGTTGTTCCTTTCTTCTTGGCTACAGTCATTTTGTCCTCCTAAGTTTTTGATTTGGCTTTCCACCCATTGCTCCAGTTTTGCGATTGCTAGACGCTTCACTGGCAACTCCACGTGGGTGTACGTGGCGTGAACTTTGTCCCGGTTCTGATGGCCCATAAGCGCCATGCGCACTTCCTGCATTACTCCCGCTTCCATAAGCCGCGTGTTGTGAGTGTGTCGAAGATCATGGAATCGGTAGTGTCTGAGCCCGGCGTTTGTGAGCGCCCCTCCCCAGGACGTTTTGATGGTGTAACTGATTGGCTGATCCTTGTAGGTAAAGACCAGCCCTTCGCTTTGCTGATTTTCCGAAAGAAGACCGTAGAGCCTCTGCGTCAGCGGAATCTCTCGTGCTTCTCCTTCGGGAGTTTTTGACCGGCTTACCGACAAGACCTTTCGCTGCATATCAATGTGCTCCCACAGCTGGTTTAGGATCTCGCCGCGCCGCATGCCCGTATCGAGTGCGGCGATAATGATTCGCTTCAGATGTACCGGTGCTACTCCAAGCAGCTTCAGTTCATCCTGCACGCTCATCACGGGCCGCCGCACTCGCCGCTCCCTTGCGAGCCGGAGTCTGGTCATCGGGTTTGACGGTAAGATGGATTGATCGACCGCCCAGTACAGGATGTGGCGCAACACCGAAAGGTCTCGGTTGATCGTCGCATCCGATACTGTCTTCTCTCGATGGCGACTGATCCGGAAATCAGATGCCATTCCCTTGTTGAGCCGCAACAGGAGCGTATCGGCAAAATAAGGGAGGAGATTTTTGAGCCGATCAATATGGTGCGGCCTGACTTCAGCATCGGCGAGAAAGCGAGCCGCGAGATCACCAAACGTCATCTGCCCGTCGGCAAGCGTTTCAACAATGCCAAACTTCCTTGCCGCGGCCTCCTCTTTGAGTTTCTGTTCGAACTTTGCGGCGAGCCGTTTGTTGGAAGTTCCGGTGGACTGCTGATAGCGGACGCCGTCAACGAAGTAGATCGCCCACCATACATTGCCTCGCTTCCAGAGACTCACTTCAGGTTTCCTCCTTTCTGTTTTAGTTGGATCCAACGGATGACCTGGTCTCTGTAAAAGATCAGTTTTCCGTTCGCCCCGGACCGGAAGTGGGGAAGACCCTTTGGCATATGGCGCTGTCTTACGGTCCAGGGTGAACAGCCGATCAGCTTGGCAACTTGCGTTATTGATAGTGGCTCTCCTAATGTGAGTTCTCGCGTATTCATCTGTGGCCTCGGTCAATGGCTCGGGCAACGGTACGGGTAGTGCTGCCTGCAAGGGCCTTGCGAAAAGCGCAATAAACTCAAGGCTGTTCCCGCACTGCCTAAACCCGACTACCTGCCTTAATAGTTCTCATTCCGCTCAAGCTCCCTTGGCTCTCAATGATTCCCCTTCTGCTTCCTGCTGATAGCTTTCCTCGCTACCCAACGCGTTCCCTTCTTGACCGGTCCTGGAAGGTTCACATAGATAAGCCATAGGACTCCGACAATCAGACCCAGAACCATCATCGGGAAGAGAAGACGAGGGTCAGTGACCAGGACCTTCAAGAACAGAAAGAAGAAGGCAACAGTTCCGATCCACAGGATGAGTCCTGGGAGGGGAGCAGCCAGAAGGAGCAGTGGTCTGAGATACCAGGCACCGCGCGGCTGCGGCGTGCTCATCTCTCGCGATCCGCACTGCGAACAAACCTCGGCAGATCGCGGATTGGGATGCAACCGCCTGCAGAGCTTTGTGTCATAGCTTCTGCCGCAGTGATTACAAAACAGCGGCTCCCCGGTGGTAATTCGGTGACAGGACAAGCAAAGACGCATGATGTGTTCCCTTAAAGCAGTGCTTCCGGTCGGTCGCCAGTGGGCTTATTCCAGATGGGCGACCAAAAGCCCGCAGTCTTAATGTTTTCAAGTGAAGTGAAACGGAAAATCTTGTCGGTCGATTTGGCAGTTACTTTTCGAATGCTGTCGGCGCGGCGCCCGGAGTTTGCAATGACGGCAACCTTGAATCGCTCCCCGCCAAAGAGACTCTTGAATTCTCCGGAAGTCGCAAGGCGCAAGTAGCTTTCAATTTTCTTTTGCCAAATCCTCAGTGCCTCGGTTCCCAGATCGACCTCAAGGAACAAGGACTTGATTTGTGAATTGTTATTGAGTTCGAAATACCCGTCGGGAATGATCGGTGATGCTTTCGAAAGAACTCTGTTAAAGGCGATCCAGCGATGAAGCTGGCATCTCTCAAGGGGAATCGGCCAGTACTTGATTTCGACGTAGACTTGGTTGACCTGAAGTTGATGCTCTAGAAAGAGCTCGCTGTAAGAATTCTTCCCTACGCTGCTCTGAGATTGTGTAGAAGCGAGTCCTTTCGTTGAGAGCCGGTATACTGCCTTGCGGCCTCCGGCTATGGCGCCGATGAAGTTTCGCTTCAAGTATCCGGCTTCAGTCAGCGCAAGGAGCCTTGTGTTTGCACGGGTGGTGGAACGGAAACCGCAAACAGTCTTCGCCAGTTCCCGGTCAACTACTCGCATGACCTGAAGCTCGGTTAGCAGTCTTCGGTCGCGAGGTTGAAGCAAGACGATTCGTGTCTTAATCCCATGCATCGAGCACCTCGCTTTGGCTTTGACTTGCGACTCTTTGCCGCGCGTGAATATCGGCTTCGATCTCGGTTCGGCGCTTGGCCCACCGCGTCCGACAACGCTCATACAAGTCGTGGAAGCTTTCAGTTGGTGTGACGACGGTCGGCACGCGAAGATGTACAGCTTGGTAATCGGCCGTTTTTGCGATCAGTTCCTGGTGGGGCAAATTCTTTAGCTTGTCTGCGAGATACTTTCCTCCTGCAAGGCTTGCTGCCATCTTGTCTGCGTCCTGGCTTGATAGCTGAAAGCACACGTGTGTTCCGACCGAGAGAATTGCCGAGCGCATTGTCTGGGGATATTGATCGAGAAATTGATTCGCCGAGACGACCGAAATCGCAAACTTGCGGGCTTCTGAAAGCAGGGTATCGAGTCCGGTATCGTAGGCAACCAAATTCTGCACTTCGTCGCAATAAAGCGAGAACGTCTTCCTTGATCTGCGGGCAAAGAGCGCATTCTTGAGCCGGCTGAGTATCAAGCTGCCAAGCGTGGCGGACTGCTCGCCAAGCCTTCCTTTATTAAGGTTGACGATTACATAGCTGTTGTTTTCGATTGCGTCTTCAAGTGAAACGGTTGATCGCTGCTGACCGAGGATGTGCCGGAAGTGAGGGTCGGCTGTGAATACCGATACCTTGTTTAGGATCGCGTCGCGCATGACCGCCTGCATGGCTTCACTGTGTTGGTCATACCGAGTGGCGAAGTAGCCTTTCACCTCCGCATTTTCGACGTGTTGTATGCATGAGGTTCTAAATGCCGCATTGGTCAGTAAGAGAGACAGCTCAAGTAACGTAAGGCGATTCTCGCGAAGAACGTAGAGCGAATTTCGGAGCAGTTCCTCGGTGCGGGCGCCGAAGGAATCAAGGTGCCACCTTGTCTTTAGTATCTCGGCAAATTCTGCGATCTGAACAAAGGCTTGGCGATTGTCTTGGGCTTCCAGGACGTTCAGACCAACTGAGTAGGAATTGTCTGACGGATCGATGACGATGACTTTTCCACTGAGGTCACTCCGCTGCTCTTTTTCGCGTGATGCGAGAACCTTAAGAAGATAGGGTGTGGCGTCGCCGTGCAGATCGAAATACACGAAGCCGTGCTCGCTTGAAATGTCTTGGCTCGCCAGATGTCTGAGCAGATAGGACTTGCCACTGCCGGTCTTTCCCAGGATCGCAATGTGCTCGGATCGTCTGCGCTGAGTAAGACCAAAGCGATTCTTTGTCAGCTGTCCGTCCCTGATTATAAAGCCCAGGTCTGTCTTGCTGGCTTCACTGAAGTTTCCCTTGCGGCGCTTTCTGCTGGCGGTTGCATTCCAAATTCGCGCGATTGATTTTTCGACAAATCCACTCATTTTCGTGTTTGGTCTTTTGATTGTTCTTCCAAGGCAGGTTCATCTTGAGGCAGGTGGCTTCGGGATTACAGAGCACCCCCGGCGGGTTTTGTAAGAAAAGATGTGGAGGGGTAACTTGAGCGGTTAATTATTGCGGAAGGCGTTCTGATACAGGGCGAAGCGAATCCACATCGGGCGCTTGTGTTGGGGGAGATCTAGAGCAATCGGCAGGAGTTTTGAGATGGTTGCTTGGTGACCGTAGGCAGTGAGTTTGTCCTTGTTTTGTTCGATTAGCTCTAGCGCCAGGAGATTTGCTGATGGACTATCCGTGCTTAGTCCACAAGCCGCGCCCCAGTGGCGGCACATGATCGTCTCCAAAGAGTCTTTGCCGTAAACACCGCGAGCATCATTCAGTAGTATCAGTTCGTCATCCATGCGCGGAAAGGGGGCGGCGATCAGGTTCAGGAATCTGTCGCTTGCCATTCGAAGCGTCATCGCTTTGTTCTTTACGTCGGTGTCCGGTGTCGTTTCGGTAGCCCGTCTGAACATCTCTTTGGCGGCATCATCATCTCGCCTCGTTTGGAAAAGAGCTACACCGGATTGCTGGTAGAATTCCGAATTAAGCGCAACCCCCGCTGCATGCGTGGCCCCAATGCCGAAGTCGATAGTTTCCTGCGCTTGAATGGTCAGGCCTTGCATCAAGCATGAATTAGAGCGAATCAAACAGCTTCCCCCGAGTTCTCGCAGTGCATCCGGGTCAGCGGTGTTGTGATAAACAACCTGGTAAAGGCGAATTGAGCGGGTGGCTTCCTCAATGCTTGATGCTGAGAATCCACCGTGGCTATAAAACCAAGCTAGATGCTGGTGGAGCTTTGCAGTAACCCTTAATCGCTCGGTCTCGCTCGGATACCCGATGTACGGCTTCAAAGCTTCCAAGGCGCGAGCTGCTTCCTGAAAACGATATGAACTTCTTCCTTTGCTTACAATTTCGTCAACGCGGTTTTCAAGCCATGAGAGTTTGGCTGCTTTGCCGCGCGTGAATTCGACGCCGTTTTCTTCAGGGCGAATTCCCAGCCCCGTTTTGGTTGCAACTAACTGTTTGTCATCCGGTGCGCCTCCAAACGGAATGATGTTGCCTTCCAAACGGAAAACAGAACCACGGGAGCGAGATTTCCGGTCACGGTGAGCCAGGACATATACATAACTGGGGGTTGTGCCAAAGAGTTCGGCGATGCTTTTTGCCGGTAGACCGACAGACAGTAGTAGTGCAATGGATGGCCCAAATCCCGGCAACGGCGGGCTAACGGGGAATGCCGCTTCCTTGCTTCTCGGCATGTCGAGTTCCTGTGCGAGTGCCAAGTTTATGGAACCTGGTCGAAGTTCGAAATAATCAGCTCGCCGTAGCGTCTACTGCTTCCCTTCGGCGTCGAGTATGCCAGCGCAATCCGCTTAACGTGAAACTTTGCAAAAATCTTTCGCACTTCGGCAACGTCGTTCAATGAAAGGATAAATCTGCCTTTCACTTTCCTCAATCTCTCGGCCAGCGTCCTGAAGTCTTCGTCTGTGAAGTTGAAACGGTAGAGCTTTCTTGCGTAGTAAGGCGGATCTAAATAAAACAGAGTGGTTCTTCGGTCATAGCGCTGAAGGACTTCTTCATAAGGCAAGCACTCGATTTGGACGGCCTGAAGTCGTTCGTTTGTTTTTCGCAGCACCTCGGGGATTCGCTCCGGCCTGTAGTTAGGTCTTTGAATTATTCCATAGTGATAGTTCGGTTTAAGCACCAGCCCACCGTAACAGTTCTTTTGCAGATAGAAGAAGCGACCGGCTCGCTGGATGTCAGTCATGAAATTAGGATCGCTTGTCGCGAGCTGATCATAGAACCGTCTGCTGACCAAGAGGAACCTGAGGTAACGTGTCAGTTCTTCGTAATGCCACTGGCAAACTCGAAAGAAGTTCACTATCTCGCCGTCGAGGTCATTTAGCACTTCGACTTTGGATGGTTCTTTGTGAAAGAACACCTGGGCGCCGCCTGCGAACGGTTCTACATACGTTGTATGTTTGGGAAAGAGCGAGATAAGCCTGCGGGCAAGTCGATTCTTGCCGCCGATATATGAAAGCGGTCCGATCATGAATTCGTGCGAGATTAATTAGTTAACTAAGGGCAAACATCTTTTCAACCTGAACGTGTAACCCAAGAGCAGCGGCATCGATACATCCGGTGGTCTTATCCTTCGCAGACAATATCGGCCAGATTGATTCAACAATCCTGCGGAGCTCGGTTCGATACCGAAGCGGCGGGTGCGCAAACGACTCAAGCAAAGCGGACTTATCAACCTCGAAAACTGGTATTCCAAGCGGTCGCAGCTGGCCGATGATTTCAACCGTCAGTTTGCTCTTCCAGGTTGCCGGATCTGGTCGGAGGCTCTCAACTGCGGCGCTATCAATCTGAAAAGTTCGCATGATCCAATCCACGTACCTAGCTGCGCTTTCTAAAGCCTTCGCGTAAACTGACGGCAGTTGGCGGCTGTCAGTAAAGTCCAATCGTTCTTCTACAAAAACTGCGGCGGAAACTCGTCGTCGCTCGATCTTGAATGCGGCTAAATTAGAGTTCATCTTCATCTTCGTGAGCAGTTAATTCGGAGAGCGATCGCTCAAACATTTCTACGACTTTGCCAGCGCTAAAGCCGGCTGCTGCTGCGCTCTCAAGGGCAGCCAAAATCACCGGCATCGAATAGCGATCAAGTAAAGATACGTAGATTGCGGCGTTTTCGGGATCGCCAAGATTTCTTGCCAGTTGTAGCGCAATGTACTCTGACACGCTTTGAGGGAAGAATGACCGAGGCTTGGTCATCATCGAATCCAGGATGCTAGTCATAGGGCGATGGGATGAATGATTCAGAAAAGTGCGGGCTGCACGGTTAGCTTCTGGAGCCGGCTTTCCTTATCGCGAATATGATCGCGTAGGCTCTCGTAGAGGTCAGGAAACAGGAAGGCCACTGGAACGCGATAGACGATTTCCAAGGCCAGCGCTCGTTCGAGGGACGGTCTCGCAGTGCCGCGTTCGTAGTGCGACAACACTCCCGAAGTCCTTAGTCCTAAGATCGCCGCAACCTCTTTTTGGGATAGCTTCATTCTCTTTCGATAGAGCATCAGCCGATTGTTTGTATGGTGTTCCTCCATAGTTTTTGAGAATTGTTTACGGTACTTTCAATTTACCACTCTCGCGCATGGTGTAAAGATGGGAAAAAAATACTAGAGCGCTATTTTTGTCGGATGATGGTGACTAATATTGTGGAATAATTGACCCGGATAGTTCCCGGCATTTTCTTTGAGGGCCATCGCGAGGGCTCAGAGAGATGTCTTACGTAGCCACTCGGATTCCTATTGAGTTCTTAAAGAGCCGCCAATTCTCAACCTATCAGATCGGATAGAATCTACAAGACAGGAAAATGAGTGCCCGAAAGAGATGCAGAGTCCAGACGGTGGAAAACTCGTGCGGTAGGTTTGATCTTGAGGACTTGTAATCATAGTCGCCTGCATCGCACGCAGCTTTTCCTATCTAACGTATAACCTAATAATTTGCTACGGTTTCAACAGTAGGACTGCCGGTCCAGTCTAACGCTTATATCGAATCGAATTCCGTCAGCTCGTTCACACATTCAATCGACCTCAGAACAAGATTGTCGATTAGTGCCAGCTAACCATTATTACTCTTGAAGCCGTTCTGGTGAAGAATCTGCCACAACAAATTGAAGCGGTCATTGAGCACGAGTCAAGTCAAGACGCCGAGGAGCGTTTGTTGGCTGCCTTTGAAATGATATTCGCAAAGCGCGTCGATGAATCCAGAGAATCTGGATAACCTGTGGATAACTCATTTGACATAGCTTTTGGCCATACTATCATGCCCATGCCTGATCGATACCTTCGTCGATCGGGTCGCTTTCCTTACGATTAGTTCAACCGAATTCTTGGGTTCAACTTTCCTAAACCGCTAACAAAACAATTCGATGCAAGACACCGCGGTGCAGACCATCCGGGTTGCTCTTTACGTCCGGGTTTCAACAGAGGAGCAACGTGAGGGACAAACCATCGACTCGCAGGTCCGCGAGCTCGACAGTTTCGCTCATGATAAAGGATGGCCAGTTGTCGGAACCTACAAGGACGATGGCTGGAGCGGAGGGCTACTCGCGCGCCCAGAACTCGATAGGCTCCGCGACGATGCAACCACAGGTGTATTCGACGCAGTGCTAATCAACGATGTAGATCGACTCGCTCGTGACGTATCACATCTCGGAATCGTTAAGCGCGATCTTGAACGACGCGGCATCAAAATCGTATTTAAGAAACTTCCGACAGACAGCAGCCCCACCCACAATCTGATGGTCAACATACTCGGCAGTTTTGCCGAGTTTGAGCGAGAACTCATTCTTGACCGGACCAGACGCGGACGCAGACACAAGGTTGAGATCAAGAAGCAGTTCATCGGTTGCCCGGCACCTTATGGATTCCGCTACATTCGCAAAGACAAGGCTGGCAACCGAGAAGGATATCTTGAGCTCGTTCCCGAGGAGGCTACCGTCGTCAGACAGATGTTTGATTGGGTTGACAAGCAGGGAGTATCTGCACGCAGGGTTGTTGCTCGGTTGACCTCAAACAAAGTGCCGCCCAGGAAGGGCGGAGAATCTTGGGGGAAGTCCAGTGTGCTGCGAATCCTGCGAAGCGAGACTTATGCTGGCATTTGGCACTTCTACAAGTACGAAAGCTGTGAACCGATCAAATCGGCCAAGAAAGTAAAGTATAGGAAGTCCCTAAAGGGCAGCACACGCCTACGTCCAAAATCCGATTGGCTGCCCTTAGTTCTTCCAGAAGACTTGCGACTGATTGACCGGGACCAATGGCTCAGGGTACAGGAGCAGATAAGAAGGAACACAGCCTTCTCGAAACGTAATTCAAAGCACGACTACCTGCTTACAGGCTTGGTGCGTTGCGGCAGCTGTGGTGCCCGCTACGTAGGAGATCCAAGTCACGGCGCTTATTACTATCGTTGTCATGCTCGCTGTAAGAAGCTTGGGACCATTAAGGAAAACCGTCTTGATGATGCGGTGTGGTCCGCAATCGAAGAGGCGGTACTGAATCCTGCCCTCATCACAGATCAACTGGAGAAGTTCACCGATCGTCGACAAAACGATTCAGGTCGCCTCGACGGCGAGCGAAAGGACATAGAAAGTGCGATCGCAGAATTACAAGCCGAAGAGTCGAGGATTCTTGAAGTCTATCGACAAGGCATCATCAACCCGGAGCAGCTCGGCCGCGAACTTCACCAGATTCGCTCTCGTGGTCAGGCCCTTCAAACAAGGAAGTCTGAATTACCTGAAACGCCTCGTGGAGATGAGCCGATTCCAAGAGGTTCTGTGGTTGAGTGGTGTAAAGAGGTCGCTAGCCGCTTAAACCAGTTTACGATTTCCGAGCGACAACGCTTCCTACGCTACTTGGTGAACGAGATCATTTTTGAAGGGAGCCGTGTGAGAATCAAATGCATCCTTCCAATTCCTAGCTCGACGGCAGCTCAAGAGGACACTGATTCGTCATCTCTCCAAGAAGGAACCGGGCTCATTGCGTGTAGACGGATTGCGCCCACGACATCGTACAGACGTGGCCGCAATTCGGATTTCAGAAGCCGGATTGAGGACAGGGAATCAAATAGCCGTGCCCGCAATACGGATTGCGCAAGCTGGATTGAGAACATGGCTTCCTATACTTGTGTCCGCAATCCAGCATTAGAGTCCACGTTCGAAATCCTCAAGCTCTTGCCGGAAGTTCCACGCACGTTATACGAGCAACTCGATTCAACTAGTCTTCAACGCCTTGTCGAGCGGCATCCACGCGCCACATTGCGGCAGCTCTGCGAAGTTGTAAAGAAGGAGCGAGGAGTGGTTCTAAGCCCCCAATCAATGTGTAAGGTGTTGCTTCGAGTTGGTCTTACTCGCAAGGTACGAAAACAACTGCAGGCGTCCGATCATAAGCACCCATTGGCCGCATAGCCCAGTGTCCACAGTTCTCTCTTCCTTAACTCTGAAAATAAGATAACCATAACTGAATGCGGCTGCAGCAAGAAGCCCCCGCCAAAGTGGACTCGGTGGCGTAAAATGCGATATATAATCCAGTTTTGAGATGAATGGTCAAAGCAACAATAGAGCCTAAGGTCTTAAGTTCAAAAACAGACAGTAGCTCTTCAGACAATTCCGGTTGCGCCCAACGTTAGACCTCGGAGAATCGCTTGCCAGGAGACGTTCTACAGATCGCAATTTACAAACTGGCTTCACCGGAGCTGACCCCAGTATCAGCCAAGATTGAGGGTGCAGGTTTCGCACTACAAGAGTTGGAGAATGAACAAACCAATGGCTTCGCTCTGAAACTCTATTATCGACAACGTCCGCAGCCGCCTAGGTGGAAACGATTTGTTGGAACGATTGCCAGGCCAGGCCAAGACATTTTGCGGCCGAGCAAGAGCTGGTCAGAGGATTTCATTCTCCTGCTAATCCATGCCGAGAGAAACGTCATCTATGCGGTAACAGGTGGGACCGGATTTTTCCTTGTTCAAGAGTTCGCAGATGATGATTTCGGGATGGATATTTTCTCTCGGCTACTAAAGAAGGAGGACAAGGTGCTAAAGGCGACAAGGGAAAAAGGTGTTGTCGGAAGTGTCCTTGGGCTTACGCAGCATTTTAGACGGAATTCAAATTTATACGAAATCGACAGTTTCGGCAAAATCTATCAGGAATTAAAAGCAAACCTTCGCAAGGATGTTCTCGTTGAGAAAATGGGGCTGTTGGCAGACGACGTAAAGAAAGATTCAATTTGTATCGCCAAATCGTCGTTTAGAATTAACAAAGCAATTTCATTCGAAGATCTCCTAAGAGTAATCGAGGGCTGCGAATCGGTCTTGGAGACCGAGGTACCGGTTTCAATCAATGACGTAGAGAAGATCACTAAGAAGCGGGATGCACTGCTGGTCGATCAATTGGATGCGGCGCTCTTCGACCAACTATGGACGCGGTACTCAGACACAGAGAATTCTGTCAGCTTTGATTTATGCGACAGAGATTTTGAGAAATACTTAACTGCGTCTACATACATCGTTCGTAAGGGTGCGTCTTCCAAAAACCTTTTCGGCGATTATGAATTTGATGAATTGACTGATATCGATTCTTTGTTAGACCAGATCAGGTTATTAGATAATAGCCCAGAAACCAAAGATGCATTCATCAAACTTACAAAAGGGATCAAAATATTCTCGTTCGATGAGAATGACGAGCCGCTGACCCAGGGAGATCTGCTAGCACATATTATGGGCGATGTCACTGTTGATGGTAAAAAGTACTTCTTCATAGACAAAACGTGGTTCCGCATTAAGGACACTTTTGTTGCCGATCTCAATGCGCGGTGTAAAGCCTACATTGATAAAAACTTCTTCGATAAACCGCTTGAACCTTGGGACTACAATCGGGAAACGGAGAACAATTACAACAGGAAGTACATCGGCAAAGAGAACTTTATCGTCCTTGATAGAGTCACTCCGGACAATATAGAACCTTGTGATGTCCTCCACTGGGATGATGACACTCTCTATTTCATCCACATAAAGTCTGGATTCGGAAACACTATGCGGGACCTCTGCGCTCAACTCTTAATCGCGGCGAGGAAAATCGGCCAAGATTTAGCTTCATCGAAGGATTTCGTGGAGAAGATTTACGATTCGATGCAGGCGAAGATAGGTGGAGAGCCGTATTTTGATGCGGTGGGAAGACAAACAGAGGTATATAGCAAGGACGATTTTGTCGCGCTTTTCAGCAAGAAGATTGTCTTTGTTTTGGCAGTTTGCGATACGAAAACAGCGGGGGAGCGGGATATCCATAATGTTGACGCTTTCAACTCGAATATCGCAAAGTTTTCCCTCGAAGAACTGTCAAGGGCAATGCGAGGACAGGATTTTGATTTTAGAGTGGCTCAGATATTTCGACCTTAACACATAGCGTTCCGCTTAAAAAAACTGTGGTTGGACTCACTCAGTCAGCTCTTGAGGCGCTACATGGAACCTAATAGTGTGCGATTCAAACCTGAGTGTCGTTAGGCCGAGATTACGTACGGCGGATCAAATTCTTGAAGGCCTGCCTCTTGGGTTGCAGTCCATTTCAGTAGATATACTTGTTCGGGGTCGGTGAGCCCCTTAGTAAGCATATTACGAAGGCAAAGACTGCAAAAGGCTGCCTAGTACTCTGCGTCATTACTAGGCTGCCTTGTTCAGTGATTGGCTTAGGTAGGCGTCAATCTTGGTGATGAGGTCGGACAAGGACCTTTGAGTAGTTGCCCAAATGATCGTGAGACTGAGTTGCAAATACTCGTGAATCGCCATGTCACGGAAGCCGGCAATTTCCTTCCAGGGGAGATCAATGATCTGTTTGGCTTCAGGGGAAATCTTCTTAGCGATCTCTCCGATAATAGCCAACTTGAGAATCACGGCACTCTGGGTTTTGTTGTCCGAAAGGAATTGCTGTTCAGATAAGCCTGTTACAAAGCCTTCGGCTTCTTTTGCCTTATCGCGCATGAACTCAAGATATCCAATATCCTTATTCATATAGGCTGATCAGATCTCTCTTAATATCCGGTTCAAAGGACGGAATGATCGTATCGTCGGTGACCAGATCGATGCGCTTCCCCAAGGCATCCTGCAGCCGGGCTTTGAGCCGGATAAACTCAATGAGGTCAATCGGCCTGCCTAGGTGAATGAGGAAGTCGATATCACTGCCGGGGTGCTCATCCCCTCTGGCATAACTGCCAAAAACGGCAGCTTGGCTGACGCCATACTGCTTGAAGATCGGAATGACTATATCTTTGATTTGACTAAGTTTGCCGCTCATAAAACAGGTAGGTGAAATAATGGGGAGAACAATTTCGAAGGTGACTTCAGCGTATCATATGGTCAGAACCTGTCAACAGTCAGTCAGGCTGGCTTGTTAAGAGTTAGTGCCTGCTTAGTCTGCGCTTAAGCCAAGGTTTAACGGCACTAACTTGGATTCCGTTGCGCCTCACTTTTCGGTATATAATGTCGACCTTCCCAGGCTAACCGCATTTTGCATCATGTATGAAAAAAGGAGGTCGTGAGTATGACTTGGAGAGGCGCACTACGTTCTTTGGAAGCGGCAGCTCGCCGTGCGGAGCGAGAATCTAGACGTCGGCAAAATGAACTCGAACGTCAGGGAAAACAACTTAATAAGATGCTAGAAAAAGAACGGGCCGCCTATGATGTTGCGGTCTACCAGAATCGCATCGATATGCTGCGCTCAATCCACAAGGAATGTGGGCCAGTATGGGATTGGAACAGGATTAAAGGTTCTGCACCTCCGAACCCGCCAACAAGACAAGGAAATCATGAAAGAGCTGCGCGATCGGCATTACAGAACTTTTGTCCGACCTTTATCGACAAACTCTTTGGCCGTGTTGAAAGCAAACGGCAGGGACTTGCAGACGCCGTCGATTCGGCAATAAAGGCAGACGAGAGCGCGTACCAACAAGCTTTGACCATATATGAGCAGCGATCTGCCGAATGGCAGGAAAAGCAGGAACTTGCTGATCGCGTCCTTTCAAGTGATCTGCAAACCTATTTGGAATTAATTAATGAAGTGAGTCCGCTGCACGAGATAAGTGAGCTGGGATCAAAGTTAGAATTCCGCCTTCACAATAGCTCGGCAATTGAAGTCACGATACGCGTAAATGGAGAGGGCGTTGTTCCTACTGAAACTAAAACGCAACTTCAAAGCGGCAAGCTGTCTGTTAAGAAGATGTCGCAGGGTCAGTTCAATGAGATCTATCAGGATTATGTTAGTGGATGTGTATTGCGAGTGGCCCGCGAATTGTTTGCCCTTCTTCCTTTCACTGTGGCAATAGTTAATGCAACGGCAATGGTGCTAAATCCGCAGACAGGGCATATGGATGAGCAGCCTATTTTATCTGTCGCGATCCAACGGAAGACGCTCGAAGGTTTGAATCTCGGACTTATTGATCCTTCAGATTCTTTAAGAAACTTTGTTCACGAAATGGATTTCAAGAAAACCACAGGCTTCAAGCCTGTGAAGAAACTCGATCTTTCAATGATGAAGCTAATCCAATAATTCAAGCATTGCCGGCGCTATTTGTGTCCGAGTACTTGTTATTAACCTCGGCCAAATTGCGGGCGAAATAAAAAGGACAAAAGCATCTTCCTGCGCTTCTTGTAGGATTCGATTCGACTACACCACCAAAGTTAAAGGATGAGATGGCTTTGCACAAAGAACCATTCTTGCAAAAATAATCGCCAGTCTGCACAAAACCAAAGTCACTTGTCGGAAGGCTCTGAGTGTTGCTGTTGAGACGCCAAGGACAACACTTGCGCTAGTTGATTGTTTATTGCTTTGAGATCGCGTCTTACATGAGCAGTGAAAGCCCAGACCACAAAGACCAGCATAAAGCAACCAATGGTAAAGGCCAATATGACAAGGTGACCGACATTCTCGATGGCTTTGAATAGCAGGTCCACTTCTGTCACTTCGATTCCTCTCGTTCTCTTGCGCGCCGTCTATACTGGGATGGTGCGACCTCAAAGTGTTTCTTGAAACTGCGCGTGAAGTTGCTCTTAGTATTAAAGCCCGCCAAGGTCATAACCTCTTTGACGCTAAGCGCGCCGCTAGTTAAAAGCTCACGCGCCTTTTCCACTCTGAGGCGAATCAGATAGTCACCCGGCGAACCTCCGGTTTGAGCATTGAAGACGCGGGAAAAGTGGGACTTGGAAAGATGCGCCGCGTCCGCAATATCGCTCAATGAAATCTTTCGTTGAAAATCCGTTTCCATGAACTCAATCGCGGTCTGGATTCTTGAATCGCGAATCTTTCTCGGTTCATCCTTGGGGACAGTGACCCCAATAGCAGATGAGCGCTTTCGCCTCGAAGCGATCTCCGCAACGGTATCTTGCCATTCTGGATACTTGCTAATGAATGGGCTGGCTGCTATGACGTTTGCTACCTGTTCCGCTTGTTCCTTTCGCCCGGTTTCAGAAAGCTCTAGCGCGTAGCTATTTAAGAAAGTGATATATGCAGGATGCCCGCGCTTTCCGATGATATGAGCGAGCGGCATGAGGCGTTCCAGATCGCGCAGCGCAGTCCCATGATCGCCTTCTAAACTTCGTAGTACAGCTATGCCCCGCTGCGCCTCAATCATAGTGACAGGATCAGCATCGCCGCTGGATGGAATTTGAAGGCGAAGCTTGAGTGATTCTTCAAAGCGTCCGATATGCGCCTCGACTGCGCTTAAAGAAAGCAGAGCCTTTGACCGATACCGTGCTGACGCAGATTCAGCTACGCTCAAGTAGGTCTCTAGCTTTTTGGTGCTGGCCGGTCCGAAACAGATAGACGCTCTCATAATATTTGCCTACTTGATTGAAGGGATAAGCAAAAGACTGGAGCACTAATCCGATGTCTCGTTGGGATTGTATGTCTCGCCAAAGGTAGCTTGTCTCTGCCGACTGTATGAGTTGATACAATTGGCCGCGTTCAAGTTTAGCTGTGGAGGATAGAATCGTGAGAAAACGTTTAATCGCGTCCGTGTTCATCACGTTCCTTTTCGTCGCTCCGGTGTTTGCGGGGCACGTTAATGCCGGAGGCGGCTGGTGTGAGTGCGGGAGCTTTGCCGCATGTATCTGCGACCCCGGCGAAAACGGTGGCGGCAACAGAGCGAACGTACCAGGAGACTCTAAACCTAACGATCTGGGTACAGAGGCGCTTTTGGTTCTCGCCGTGCTGATTCTTATGCTCAGATACAAAGCCTGAGTTTTAGATGATTCGACAACTGAAGGCTGTCTATCGCTCTCGTGGCGATTCAATATTTGTGTGCCGCGCCGCATTGTATCAAACAATACGAATGTTGCAAGCAGAAAGAGGGACTATATATTACCAAGCGGCCCGTATCGTATCGTGGCTTAAGAAAACGGCACCGGACGCGAAGGGCGACTTAGTTCTCGCGGCCGCTATTTGCCTCAGTCGCAAACGAACCCAATCGGATAAAGACTCTCCGCTTAATTCAGCGGCTTCTCTGAACGCTTGCTTTTCAACGCTGCGCATTCACACCAACATTGAGCTACGCCGATACCACACCGCTTGTAACTTGCGGGTTATAGCAACAGTAGACGCCGAAACGGGAAACGCGTCCGCATCCGAAGTGCTGCTGCCGGATGACGGTCCGCAAGCGGCTTCTGGTGAGCCCAAACGCGGACCACAAGCATCGCTGTTGTAACTGTGGATTACTGGTTCTTAATATGCGCATGACTCATTAAATCCCGTCTAGTGCGGTTAGGCAGATTTGATATGATGTAAGTCAAGGCGGAAGGAAAAATGGCAACCCTCGACTTGTCACTGCCTGAAGCTTTGCCAGCAGAAAGCCTATCAATCATCAACAAAGGAGGATCATAGATGACTACTAACCAATCAATTCAGTTGGCAGGGTTGTGGACGACGCTTGCCGACGTGCAGGCCAAAATCAACAACGAGCTTATCCCCGTTGGCATACACCTCGGAATCGAAGATGCTGATTTGATGATCGCGCTTGAAACGTTGTCGGAACGTATCAAAACCCACTTCGACCGGCACACGTTACAAGCAGTGCCAAGAACCGTCTGAACCTGCCACGCTCCCTGATACAGCGCGTCCTATCCAGCACCGACCCCCCCCAAACAGCTAGCCACTCAAGAAATTCTAACGACGCCCGCTTCTCGTTAGAGCGCGCTCAATGCTCACAGACCGGTCAATGTAGTTCGAGGTTACGGGCGGCGCGAGCCCAGGTGAACTCGATGACTTCTTTGATCAACAGTTCATTTTTTGGAGGCGTTATGGCACGACGAAAGAAAGCCACTGCGAGACCTCCGCCGCGAGATTGTGCGTCGGTAATTCCGGGGCCGTTACTCGAGCTCTATAACCGGGCCTCCCTGTTTCTGGACAAGGAATCAACCCACCAAGACCACTACTGGGCTGTTGGAATTCACAAGGCGATCCACGCAAGCTTTCCGGAATGCGGGGAAACCAATGCAGATATGACAAAACCACCAGGAAGGTTGTCACGCAGCAGAGTTTCCCCGCAGACTCCTCAGGCTCATTCGGGCTCGGAACCGCGATCCACAGTTAGCCATCGCGCAAGCAAAGAAAAACGGAAACGAAAATCTAAGCCTCAGCAACTTGCGTTCAAGCTTACTCACGAGGACCGACCAGACTGTCGAGGGCACGATGAAAACAATGCGGTTCAGTTTCGAAGATTTCAAAAAGCTGTGTCTATGGAGGTGGGCCAACGGGTGGTCTTGGTTTGTACAACCTGGTCAAAACAGAATCAAATGCCGATCGAAAGCGGCACTTGGGGAAAGGTTAGCGATGTCGGCAGTACAATCAAAGTGGAGTGGCAGTTACCATATTGCCGGGCCCCTTTGTGGGACTACTTTCTACCGGATGAATTCAGCAAATACTTTGAGGAGGAGTTAGAAATGAATTCGTTCTCTCTATAAAAGAGAGTCGGCTCTGCCATTACAACCGTGGCGGAGCTTTCTTTTTGGGGTTACTGCCCTTTACTTAGTCAAATCTTCTACTATTGCATCTGGAGCATTTTTCTTTACTGACTCTATGCCGCTGTCTCTTGCCGTGGTTGACGAATACATTTCGCTTTGTCCTATAGTCTCACCGTTGGCAGCCTTCAAAATAAAGTATGGTTGCCCTTTGCTTGAAGTTTTCTTTTCATAACGTTCATCTAACGGTGCATTCTTCTTTACCGATTCGATGCCGTTTTCTGCGCTGCTTTTCGTTGTGTACATCTCGCTAGAAAGAATTATCTCGCCGTTCCCGGCTTTCAAATTAAAGTGATACTGACCGTTGCTCGATTTCTTAAGTTCAAACTTTCCCGCCATTGTGTTCACTCCTTTCTCACCTGAAGTTTTAGGATCTATACAAACTGATCGTAAACGACAGCGCCGACCTGTCGGTGACGTGAAACCACCTTCTCAAGGCGAAATTGTATCAAAGTGTACGAAGCCTGCAAGCGTTAAATATGAATCGAAATCATCGGGCCGGGCTTTTGAGTGGAGGATGCGATAGCAATCTACGTCGTGCAAAAGCAAGGCTAACTAACAGTTATGCATTTGTAGGTACTCGCGTCTCCGGTTCTATGCTGCAAAGCGGCGGGTTTTCATTTCACGGTTATCTAGGACATTTCTCCTGAAGGTAGGTTCTTTGGCTTGATGCTGGAATGTTGCTACAATTCAACACTATTCTGTTTGCGAGCTGTGTTTTTATGGCTAAGCTGTGATCCTCGATCAACGAGACTTTGGTCTTTCTTGAACAGCCGCCTCTAGTCTTAAGGCGGTTGCTGAGGTGCGCTAATACAAAGAAGTAGGAAGCTTCACTATCAACCGCATAAGAGTTTAGTCCAACATGAATTAGACCGAGTTGGAACAAAGTAATATCCTGCTCGGCTACTTCAAGACGACAACAACCCGCTGCGCCACATCTGATTTTGATCCAATAGGCTGATCTCGCACCACTACTCCTCGTTCAGCCGAAAGCTTGCTAATGGTTTCATTGTCAGTCACTGTTACAGCCAAATCGAAGGTGTCTCCCGCATGTGGAGGCCACTGTGCGTTACCTAATTGTGAAACTCCAAACCATGATCCGTCGGACTCTATTTTATGGACTCCGTTTGTTGGGGGTCGTTGTAAATACCACCCGGGAGTATCGGAGGAAGGATTCACAGGTCTTAGCCACAATAGCAACCCTAATCGATCTGTGGACACGCCCGATGATGTTCCTCTGACTTCGAAGCGATAAGTGTTGTCGGCACCGAGAGAACAACGAACATTCTCCCCAGACTTAGGTTGAAAGAGTGCAACAGCTAAGCCAGATAAAGGATCTCCACCTCCTTGTCGCTGATCATCCCTTAAACTGACTGCGAAGGATACGAGGGTTCCAGGCCGCACTGGGAGTTCTGGGGCGAGACTTTGCGAGTGAGGTACAACACGGCCTGCCTCCAAGTTGGCAATGTATTGAGGTCTAGCTTCTGCGCGAAGCCCTCGCATTGCTAATAGATCTTCGGCCTGTGCCTGACTCAGGCTATCTAGAAGTGGCACTCTAACAAGTGTTGGCCAAGCATAATAGATGCCGATAGTGAGAAGGAGTAATACACCAGCCATACACATGAATAGCACAGATTTCCACTGGCTCCATTCTGCGCGTTTCCTCATTACAAAGTAACCAACGCCACCTGCGATTAAGCCAACACCCAAGCTAAGACCGACCGCTCGGATAAGTGCCTCAAGATCAAAGGTGGGTGTATTCAATATCCTGTTACCCGCTGGCTTGAGGAATGCCATTCGGAAGTAATACGGTGAATAACGATTCGCATTGTAACACATTTTGCATAACTAGGTCTAAACGAAGATTCGAGCGAGCGAAGATTCGTGCACTACGGTCGATCAGTTTGGCAAAACAATAGCGACAACTAAGAGTTATGCAACAAATAGTCAGTTCAGTGAAATTGTAGCGGAATGTAAGCCCCCTCCCGCTATTCTTGGCTATGGGTGGGGGCGAAAGTTGCGGCTAATTGCAACTTTCATATTTGTTTTGGGTAATTACTGGGAATAGTAACTTCTGACTTCTGATTACTTCTGATTATTCTTTTTTCTTCGCACAGAGCACACCATTGGTATATCTTTTCCATACCACACTATTCGACTCATCCCGATTGAATGTCGCTACGGCTGGCTCAACCCAAACTCGCTGCGATCCCGCAGAAATTTCATATAAAGATTTGCTGCTTTGGTCGATCTGCGCACCGTCAACATCTTTTTGCTGAAACCAATCTGCCAATGGTCCCAGCTCTTCTAAGGAATGGTTGGGTAAAGGCAGGGCCAACACTCGATTAGTCTCCCCATCCCCCATAATAAGGACACTGTTATTCAATAAGGCCAGACTTGGCTTCAGGCCTCTTTGCTCAAAAAACTGCGACAGACCGGCTTCCAGTTTTAGCCACTCTGATCCGCGCCGGTCCGTATATCGTAAAATACCAAGCATATTTAATTGCACACTGTCTCTTAAATCATGAAAACCCCTGAAGTAATCAGACTGTTGTAGGCCTTTGGTTGGCATTGGTCGCACCGCCCATAGCTCTCCGTTCATACTAATACTCTGGTCCGGGATTGCTGCATCCGCAGATTCACCATGAGGTCTTAATACGGGAGGGGCGGACCTGGCATCTGCGGTTTCTGAGACTCGCCCATGTGCGGTCTCAATAGCTGCAACCATACCATCTAGCTGCCTCGAGAATTGCTCATACTCGGGCAAATCCTTCAATCTTTGCCTCAAGGCTTCCACTAATCCTCTGATACCCTCATCTCTATAATCCTGAGGAGCCTTCTCCTGAGAAACAAATTGAGAACTATCTATTTCTCTTTCTGACATCGGTTTTTTGAAGTTATTTAATAATTTTTAATATAGTCATACCTCTTTTGCTGCTCAGTTCATTGACCACTGTTTTCCTGCTCTAGAAGGCGTGGGAGGGCAATAGATAGTAGTGTATATTGTGAAGTTAATTACTTAAAGTATAGCAGATATTGGTTTTGAATGCACATTAAATCCATAAACTCAAGATTAGGCAAGCAAGTGGGTATTGGGTTGATAAGCCCGGATTTTTAGCCCGAATAAGGATGAACGGCCGCTATTCGTTCAACCAAGGTAAAGAAGAGAAGATCGAGCGTAGCGAGGGTTCAGTGTCGATCATATCCCAAATGGCAAGGCGATGAGGTTAACGTGGCACGTTATACCTCTTTCTTTACCGATGTATTCACAGGCCAAAAGCGGTAGTGTTCATCAACACTGATTAACCCATCAGCCCCTATTGGTTTATTACTAGACTATAAAAAACCTTTGTGATATAGACAACGAGCGGAGAAGCCCCATGAAGCATATTTATGTTGAGATCCAAAACTTTAAGGGCATTAAGAGTGTCCGGCTAGATTTTGATGGCCAACCGCGTAGTAATATCTACACGCTTGTCGGCCTTAATGAAAGTGGGAAAACTACAATCCTTGAGGCTCTTAATTTCCTCGGTTACAACTCAGAAACACTCAATCCATTAGACCTCCCCGGCTATTCGATTAAGAATGTTCAGGACTTAATTCCTATAGGCGAAAAGGCAAATTTTAACAAAAGTATACAAATCAACGCCGGCTACCGACTTGAAGCAGCTGAAACACTTGCACTCGAAGAGTTCCTTTGGGATAGACTTAAATTTCGGCTCAAAACGAAGATTCCCGCTCTTCATATCAAGCAGTCATACCGCTTTCGTGATTCGAAGCTTCAGGAAGGCCAACCCGTGATCATGACCTTCTTTGGAGAAGGCGGACCGACCCAGGGAAGAAGGTTACTGAGTGAGCAGGACGACCAGATCGTTTTCGAGTTCATAAAAGAACAGTTGTTGCCCAGTGTTCTTTATTTTCCAAATTTCCTGTTCGAATTTCCAGAGCGCATATACCTCGAGGATGTTTTCACAGATTCGGGAAAACACAGATTTTATACGGCCATCCTCCAAGACGTGTTGGACTCGATTGGAGAACAAATGGGCATAGAGCAGCACATTCTCGCTCGTGCGAAAGAAGGCACGCCTGACGCCGAAGAAGCACTTAATGCCGTTCTTGCAAAAATGAGCCATCATATTAGCTCCACTGTATTTGAAAACTGGGACAGCATATTCAAGCGCCCGCCCGGAAATAAAAGAATTGCGCTCGAGGCTAAGAAGGATGAAGACGGCAAGTGGTATCTTCGGTTAAGCATTAAGCAGGGTGGTGAAAGGTATTCCATAAGTCAAGGGTCGCTCGGGTTCCGTTGGTTTTTCGCCTTCCTGTTATTGACCCAGTATCGAGGCTCCCGTAGAGAGACGAAGAATGTTCTGTTTCTATTTGATGAGCCTGCATCGAACTTACATTCTGCCGCACAAACGCGTTTGCTTGAGACATTTGGCAAGTTTCCGGAAACCTGCTCAATCGTCTACACCACTCATACCCATTACATGATCAACCCGGCTTGGCTGGAGGGAACCTACGTAGTAAAAAACGGAGCAATGGATTATAGGCTCGAAAATGACTTCGCTCGAAGAACAGTTATTACGTTGGAGAAGTATAGAATCTTTGCGGCCAAACACCCTGACCAAACCACATACTTCCAACCTGTATTAGACGTTTTGGACTATTGCCCCGGCAAGTTGGAGAATGTCCCGAAGATCGTTATGGTAGAAGGTAAGAACGACTTTTATACACTAAAGTATTTTCAAGAAAAGATATTTAATCAAGACCGGGAGCTTAACCTGATGCCAGGAAATGGGGCGGGGAATTTAGATACTCTTATCCGACTTTACCTTGCTTGGGGCCGTGAGTTTATTGTTCTACTTGACTCTGATGGAGCGGGTGCAAGGGAAAAGGGAAGATACGAGAAGCTATTTGGGCCTTTCGTTAAAGGTCGTATTAATACGCTCCAGGATATAGACCCTAGTTGGACGAACGTGGTAATGGAATCCCTTATTGAAGACAGTGACCGAAAGCTGATTCAAAACATCGCCTATCCGAGCGCATCCGAGTTCAACAAAACAAACTTTAATCGGGCGATTCAGGAACTCTTCCTGATCTACAAGCGTCTTAGTCTCTCGAAAACTACGCTAATAAACTTTGAGAGAATTATTACCTTTTGCTTTGATCGCCTGAATCCATAAACCAGAGTAACGGCGTATTTTGCAGCTTATAGGCCTGAAGGGTGCGGCTCATATTAAGCGCTACCGTTTAGAAGAGAGCGTACTCCGAATAACCTCGGGTAAGATTAACAGGAGAATGTCAATGAATAGGAGACAAAAGTGGACGATAATTATTGCTGTTTCCGTTATAGTCCTCATGTTAGTAATTCCACCCTGGAATGCTACGAGGAGTGTAAAGAGTAGCGGTGTTCTAGGGGTGATAGGCATGACTGAGCAAAGCGGGGTCTCGCTAGGTTATTACGCAATCTTTGACCCTCCTTCAAATAGGTTAATGCTCAAATAGATGGCGCACGCATGCCATTCAACTCGTAGTAGTAGTATTGGTTTTCGCGATAGCATTCATTCTCCCGAAAAAACGTAGAATATAACTGAAGAGGAAGAGGCGTTATTTATTGGCACTTAACAGTCATTCTAACGATGGCGGTGCCGCATGACCTCGTTGTGCCATCAATGCCCCGCCACCAGGGTAATGTCAGGAGGAGCTTTTAGAGGTCTCGTCTTATTTCATGCAGGTTTCGTCCAGACTTGTTAAAGAAGTTTATGTTCGTGCCAGAAACTTCCTTCATCTAGTCTTAGATCAATTCCAGATACTTTCAGGTGTGGGGCTTGTTTTATTTACATTACTACAAGAGATACTTATTACGAACAGCGTGAGGACGAGAGATAGGCAAAAGTTAAAATAACAATTACGGTTACAGGAGATAAGGGGAACTCAGGCGCTGAATACAGCTATTTTGCCGTCTGGCCCAACGAGGCAGAGCAGCATATATCTTTATCAGTTGAAAACTCCCCCTCATGTTCAATAAATCGAAATCAGAGGTTCGTGTGATGAAGCCTATTCCTTCCGGTAGTGGCTCAAGTACCTTGATCCATATGCGTTTATTTGCTCGCCTTCGGTGTCCAATACAAATCAATATATAGTGACCCAGGTGCGCGCTTTGTACCTAAATGACAAAGGTTGATGTTTGATAATCCTTGGCGGCCTCCAAGGAGTCAGCTCTCCAGAAAGACGCCGGATTGCATCAGCCGGGATTGAGATTGCCCACGCGAGTTTCCAATGTTGTTTTCCCATCACCATCGGTTTTTCGTTCTCACATACAAAATCAGGTTGCAATCAAATGATTCGGTGATATAATTCACACGCCTTACAGGTTTAAAGTTAGTTCCATTACGTGAATTACCGGGCCGACACATAACCAGAGAGTCCTTCACTTGAAGTTGGTCAGTTGTTTTTGAGATCTGCCGCAGACAAATCAGCCTATCGTAGTTGACAGGCGAAAAAAGTTTGACCAGACGCATCTGGGGTTACGAGAGGTGATTCAGTTGCCCTGTGATGTAGATGAAGCAATTTACCTGAATCTTAACACTGGAACCAGTAGTGCCTCTTGGAGGCAAACTGCCGCTGTACCGGGCTTTCAGTACCCTGCTGATACACGCCCGGGCTCGGAGGAAATTCATGAATGCACCTCATCTGCTCAAGAGCGGCCATCGGAATTCTTGTCTGTTTATAACAATGATGGGGTGGCTCTTCACCTTAATGCTACCCAGCGCAATGGCATCCCCGCTCTTGAGAGTCGGACGACTGGCGCTTTTGGAGATGAGCGCCCAGCCATCAGGTCTACAGCCTGGATCGTCGGGCAATACAAATTCGGACCGCCAAACGCCAGCTTCGTCTACCGGCCTGCAGCGCGGTAGCAGCGTGCCGAGTGACGATGGTAAGGATAAGGAATGCCAGCGCCGTCACTCCGATTGGGATCGGAACGTCGCGACGCGCAGTGCGTCTTATGGCTTTATCCTTTTCTTCGTCATTCTATGCCTGTTGACTATCGCTAGAATCTCTACGTCCGTAGTCAGGGCCTTCACTTCTTTTGCGGGTGCTCTTGTGTTGGGGGCTCTGATCTTAGGTCTGCAAAAGGCAGACCTCTTCAAGGTCTGTCCCTCGCCACCGGGCTTCCTAAGCGCGTTAAGTGGAGACTTGGCCATATGGACCTTGATCGGTATCGGCCTAGGTATGAGCTTGATCTATTCGGTTCAACGGTTTGTTGTGATTCGGCGCAAGTTCACAAAAAAGGAAGTCACACCTTAGGTGTACTCTCATTCAGAGCCGATGAGATCATTGGAGGTTATTTACTATGCCAAGTCAGAATCAACTGCTGATCGCCATTGGAGGAACAGGCAAAAGCGTTGCCTTAGTCTATCGAAAACTGGCCAGACTCTTTGACGAGCCGGCTGACGTAATTGTCCTGGACATGCCGTTCGGCGGGGAAGCCATCGACAAATTGCTGAACGAAGAAGGCGTACCTCAGCAGAACTACTTGACCCCTTGGCCAGATGGCGCAAGTGATATGACCGGCATGACATTCGACGAGGTAATCGGAGTTAATAGCGGGGCGGTTGACCGGCCGGTCGGACACACGTTGTTCGCGGAAGAAGAACTGAGCTCGCTGATCGCGAAGGGAATGAATTGCCGACCGATTGTCGGCGCGACAATCGCCATGAGAAAGTTTTGGGCCCCTGACCAGGACCCGCAATTGCTGGCGCTCAGAGAAAAAATCAGTCAGTACAACGACATATTCCTAGCCGGGAGTATTGCGGGCGGCACGGGGGCGGGGGTTATGCCGACGCTTGCTAGATGGCTGACGGAAGTGTGTAAGAAAAAGGTTCACGGCATTGTCTTTCTTCCTTGGATTCGCATTGGCGCCGGTACCGGCAGCGGCCCAAGCGACGCGGTCATGCAAGCGAATACCTATGCGGTTTTAAGCTATCTGGAGCAAGTTGCGTCGCCCAGCCGAGCGGCTAGAAATCTTCCGCCTTTCAAAGATTATGTCATTATAGGTTCCCCTTCCAATCTGGACCTGGATAGCACCGCAACCTCCGGCAACCATCCGCTCCACTTAGTCGCGGCTACTTACATCCTCTACTTCGATCAGATTATGAATAAGAACCCGGAACAGGCCGAGGGCGCGTTCTATATCGAAATTCCTGCCGGCGGATTACGAGAGTCAGATCTTCAACCCACGAAAGGATTCAGCTTAGAGCACGCGATCTTTCGCCAAATCTGGTATCAGGAGGTGTTGAATAATTTGGCTGCACAAAAACCGGACCAGGCTTGGGACAACTCCACTCTGCCCTACTTTGCCAACTTCCTGGCTCCGAGAGTCTTGCGAGAGAGTGTGCGCGAGATTGCCGTCAGCTTTGGCGGCCACCCCGAGCGCGGCAACATCTGGAACAAGATGAAAGAACAATTCAATGAAGCGTCGCAGGTGGCGAGCGAGCGTATCAAACAGATTGAGACCATAACCAGCCGCGACTCGAACCACCTGGTTTACAACATCGATTGGGACCTACTTAAACAGCAGGCGAGCGGCTTGACACGACGTGTGCGGCGCCAAGCGAGCAAGGTGAGGACCCCCGATTTCAATAAGCAGGTGACCATGCTAGCTTCGGCGGAAGAAGCGGCGAGGGCGATTGCCAAAGACGTATTTCGCAATCTCGGTAAGCTTGCCGGGTCGATCACTAAGGGAGGCCGGACTCAGCAAGACAGGGCCGGCAGCTCGACGGTCTTCCTCCCTCCGGGCATTCAGAATCCTACTGGCGTCACGGACTTCACCCGCCAGCCTCTGAACAATGTCCGGGCCTTGATTAATCGCTACGCGACTGACAATGACGCCGTCAACATGCCAGAGCCACAGGCGCGTCGGTTCCAGTTCGTAAACGTGCTCAGGCAAGCGCTCACCGAATACAGCCAATCACCGTCGCCCAACCAGTGGGACAGTACGGAGGCGCTCGCGCAATTCACTGCACTGCTAGAAGGCGTCATCCTCGGAAAATTGCAGATTCGCATTTTTGACCTGGAGAAGTACGGCTTCAAATCATCACACGAGCGCCGGCTGTTGGGCGTCTTAGTGGATAAGAATGGCGAAGTGTATGGTGGCACTGACCCTGAGACCTTGTTCTTTCCAGCCCCAGAAGCTTGGCAGGCCGGCACTGGGCTACTGAAGCATCTGTCCGACGAAAACACAATGCAGCGAAACACAAACGTCGGCCGCTACGCGCGCAGCCTGCTGAAGCGGTTTCGTGACACCCTGCCTGCCGACAACCGCCCATTGTGGCTGGAAGCCCTGGACGCTTATCTCGACGTCTACAGTCCGCCACCCAATACCGACGAGAACGCTTTAAAATCCGGTTGGAAACAAGTCGGCCCGGTGCTCCTGCGCTTCCCGAATAACCGGTTCGAAGTACGCTACCTGCCGGTGTTCGAGGCCGACTTTTTCAGGCTGGCCATCGCTGGGCTGTCCGAGGCGCTCGTGTCGCGCAACGACGAGATTCTCTTGCGGAGTAACTCTACAGATATCGGCGCGATCTACTACCCGCGTCAGTTCGCATTGGGATTGAACGTCAAGATCATTGGTGCGGGGCGGATCGATCTCCTGCCCGGCGCCCGCGGGGCCGCGACGAAGCCTGACCCGCAGATCAACTACCCGCAGTTGCGACAGACCTGCGAATCCCTCATTCATGAGGCGGCCGGCACGGCGGAGGAGATCGCCAGCAACCCCTTCAGCTATCCCGATGTGATCCGGCTGGCCTTTGAGCAGGACGGTTTCCTGGCCGAACCGTTTCTGCGCGGCGATGACATGAACGGGCAATTCGGCGAACATTTTCTGAAGACAGTCCGCGGGCAGGCTCTAGCCATGCCCCCACTACGCGACCCCGGACAACAGCTGCCGCACCGCGTCCGTAATGGCAACTACTATATGATCGACCAAGGCAGCGCCGTGTACGTCGAACGCTACCAAAACCTGGAAATCCAGGAACTCAGTCTGCTCGGCCAGGCCCTGTGGCTGATCTTCACCGGCCAAGCGACGCAAGTGCAGGGGACGCCTGTGTTCGTTGACTCGCTCGGCGCTTTGGTACTAGAACAGACGCATCAGCGCATCGCTCCGGGCTCCCATCTGCAATTGATTGCCCCGGACCAGAGCCAGCGCGTCGCTGAACTGCGTGGGTTGGCGTACTTTATTTCACAACCTAACACGGACGCCTTGTTCCGCGAAGCGGTGCAATGTTGGCTGGATTATTTCGGCTTACAGCCGTCGGCAGCTGAGTGCTCGCGAAATTCCCTGGTCATCGGCAAAAAGCTCTGGTGGCGGCCTTAAATACCTAAAGGCACAAGTCTTATGACGACGATTAATACCCTTTGCAAGAATCCTGACTGCCGATTCGATCTGTCGCAGTTCACCGCAACAGTAGACATCGACAAAGAGTATTATCTATTACATTGTCATGTCTGTGGCGAGATCGTGCATGATTTCCGTAAAGAGTTCGCCGGTCCAGATATTTTCTATGACGCGGATTCCGACCTCTTTCTCAAATGGATCGATGCGGCACCGGCGGGCGGGCAGAAAGATTGGGAGGAGCCAATCCCGGCGGGCAATCTGAGCATACGCGTCCATGCGCAGTTGTTTAATTGCCGCACGCTTTTTTATGAGCCTGTCCTGGCCTTTGCCAAGCCCGACCCAGCCGGGTTCATCGACAACAAGCTGGTGGATCACCAATTCTTCGCGTCGCCGGAGAACTGTAGGCGCTATGGCATCGAGATCCACAGTGCGAAGATGCAGCCCAATAGCAATTATGTGGAAGTCCGCTTTGGCTTGCGTGGAAGCTCTTCGGACTTATTCACCGTACTCCCCGCCGTGCTGACGAAGCCTGTGCCGAACCGCGATATCAATTTGACGAACTCATCCTTGCTCAAGGCGTGGCCCGATTTCAAACGTTCGGTTCCCGAGGATAACACCGATAAAACCATCAAGCCATGGCGGGAGTACTTCGTCTACTTTCACACTTGGGACAAAGCGGTGCAGGTCGAAGCGGTCCGCGTTGTCGGTGAGAATCCCGGCGAGGAGAAGACTTTCAGTGCACACCCGACGCACACCGGCATCCGGGGGCAGCTTGATTTTCCCCCGGAATACATCGAGATTGCTGCGAGGTCAACGAAACCGGGGAGCCAGAATAAGCTCCACAAAGCGGCCTTCCAGGTCAATTTGAGAAATCTGGACATGACAGGCGGCGGTGAGCCGCTGCGGCTATCGGTCGATTTCGGCACGTCGAACACTTGCTTCTGCTATTCCGGCGAAGACCCGCAAACGGGTCAGCAGACAGACGCCCAGCCGCTCCAAATCAATGATCATACTCTGACGTTGATAGAAGGAACTGCCAATCTCGACGTGAACTTGCCGTGGCTGCCCGTCCTAAAGCAACAGGTGTTGCTGCCTTCGGAGCTGATGTTCTTTGAGGAACCCAAGGAAGCCGTCAAGCACATTCGAAGTTTACGGCCGGTCATCGATTACACCATCCCGATACTCGGCTGGCGCAAGGAAGACGAGAGCTACATCAGCACGGGATTCAAATGGCAGACCTCCACCGAGCCAGACATTATCGCCGGGTATTATCAAGACCTGCAAAAGATGTACCTGGGCTTGGCCCTCCGGTTAGCCTTAGCAGAACTGGCAGCCAACCAGTTGGAGAGCCTTTACATTCACGCTTGCGCGATCGACCTGTTCATCACCTATCCCCTATCGATGTCCGAAAGCGAGCGGACTGGGCTCATCGCTTCCTATGATGCGGTTCGCAGCCAGATCTCCAGTCACACAGGAATTACCGTCAATGCGATACGACTCATCGATGAATCGTTTGCTGCTGAACAAGGGACTGGGATTAGAGGCGCCATAACAGCTCACAAGCTGTATATTGATGTGGGCGGCGGTACCACCGACGTTTCCGTGGTTGAGGAACTTGGTGAAACACAAAAGAGAGCAATCCATCTTGTCGACAGTGTCCGCTATGCTGGCAATGACTTTCTTATGGTCTTGGCAAATGACGACGGAAACAATGGGGCAGCATTGCCCGGCGGAGCTGCATCTTTGTCGCTTCAGAAGCGTAGGCCGGGCAAGCTTTCAACGAAATCACTAATTGAATTGCAACGGCGGATTCGCTCGGAGAAAGAGGGGCTGTTGACTGACCTAGGGACGTTTGGCGGTAACCAATCCGTCCAAGAGATTGCGATTGAGGCGCTCGATCGGTTCATCAATGGTCTGATTGAATACACGGCTCGCCTGGTGGCATGGAAGACGATCCAATTGACTGCGGACTTGGGGGAGGAGGCACAGAATGAACTTTTGCAGATCTTTCTGGTAGGCAATGGCTGGAGGTTTTTGTTGTTTTCACCTCGGAAATCTCGAAGCCAGAAGGCATTGGATGAGGAGACTTTCATCCGACGCGATTTCGAAGACAGACTTAATCCCAGGCTGGATGAGTACGTCGCCGACGGCATCATACGCCTCAAACCGAGAATCAGTACGGAACATCCGACCGACCCCAAAATGGTGGTTGCGCGCGGCGCCCTAGATGCGCCAGCGTCATCAGGGGTGGCTCCTAATCGGGAACCACCGACAATCCTTGGAAGCGATATTCGCATTGTCCAGGATAATAAAGAAGTCATTTTTGAATGGCACCATCCTGTGCCAATCGACCTCGACGAGTTTAAGACGGTCAAGAACATAACAATGAAGCCTTCCACCAAGTTTGAAAAAAACCAAGTTCCTGATTACAGAAATGGAGATAGGCTGACAACGCTGGATGAAATTGATATTAAGAAGCACTTGTGTGATGAGGACAATAAGCGGATCACCCATAGCGCCTTTAGGCACTACCTGGAACGGTGGCACAAAAGAAACCTCCACCCAGTTAAGGAATGGATATAATCCTAACGGCAGCGAGCAAGCTGTTGCTGACAATGGCATTGGTCTTTTCGCTTGCGGCCTTGGGGCTCGCCGCCTGGATGCTTCTCCGACTCCAGGCCGAGATTCGCGAGCTGCGCAAACAATGGAAAGAGCAGCTTGAGAGACTGGTAGCTGTTCTTGAGGCCCAGTCGCAAGTGCAGCCGGCTGTGTCACCTAATAAAGGGATCGTGACAAAGACTGCAATCGTATCGGGACAGACCGGGACGTTGAATCGCCTGGACGACGTGGTGAACTTGAGCAGAGAAATGAACCAGAATGTCGTGCAACTGCGCGAGGCCATCGAAGCATTTTCGCCTGCCATCGTTTATGCGCCCGACTCGATCGGCGAAAATCTGGATCAGGTCTTCGTCGAAGTGCGGGTAGCTATGCAAGCTTATGCTGACGAAATGAAGAATGTCTCGGTTACCATTGTTCAGGAGCAACAGGCATTTCGGGCCAACCTCGCGGATCTGTTCGAGCACTTTCAGGCGCAGATTACCGATGCGCTGCGGCGTGCGCTGCCAGCACCGCCGCCTACTGAGGCGCTCACACAACTTGAGCCGGGCCAGAGAAAGCCCTACGGCTCTACGGTTGAACGTTCTGTAACGCTGCCTGTCACTCGCGACACGGCGCTCTTGACTTCTGAAAAAAGGACGGTGACAGGCGACCGGCGGAGCGAAAGCGGAATGGAAGACAAGCGTGCCAGCGGCAGATCGGCCGAGAGCCCGCCACCGAACAAATACATCGCCAGTGAAGACCTGCAGCTATTCAATGACGTGCGAGACTGGGTGCGCCTCAACTTGCTGCGGATCATGCGGCGCAGTGAGGCAGAATGGAATCGGGCCGAGGCGCTGCTGTTGGACAACCCCGCGGAATTGGATATGACCGCTCAGGTTCTTGACGGCAAGGTGCTTCTGGTCGGGACGAAAGACTGCAACCGGCAGGTAGCCCTCGGCTTGCCAAAGCGTAAGCTGGGGGCCACCTTTGACGACTGGTTCATTATGCCCGAAGGCCCGGATGCGGCAGTCGTGCTGACGGATGATCCCGCCGTCGTTCAACGCTCCGGTGACACCTATCAAGTGATTTATCGGGGAAGTCTCAAGCAAGTACCCAGGGAGGCCCGTCGATGAAACACCAGTGTCCGAAATGTCAGCAGGAGATTCAAACCTTCGCGTTTTATTGCATCCGCTGTGGCGAGCTGATCGGCAAAGTGGCTCAAGATAAAGATTTGATCGCTACCTTCTGGATCGATGTCGGCCAGATCACTGGAGAAAAGCAGAGGGTAAAAACTCTTAAGCGGAACTCGACCTACGAAAACCTCGCGAGTCTGTCGGATTCTTACCCGAGGCGGGGTATCGAGTACATCACCATCACGCTGGCCAACGGGCTACCTGTTCAGCAGTCGATTGCCGACTTCTATCGCGAGGCGGCGAGCGACTCACAGGAATGGAAGCTCCCATGAGATTCTTGAATGAGAGGGAACGACTCATCATCTTTGCGCTCGCTCTGGTGGCGACGTCGATTCCGACAGCGACCGGGCAGTCCGGTAGCCGGACGATTATCTATGGGGATAATTCGGGCAGCATGCGCGGGTTTGCCGAGGCGAGCGGCACTCGGCTAGCGGCGCTTTATCAATTGCTCGTCCGCGAACTTTCTGACCCTCAGTTGCACGCCTTAGCAGACAACAAAGGTCAGAATGCAGCGCGCCCGTCCGCCTATTTCGCTAACCGGGGCAGCTACGCTGGGAATACTGACCTCGTCCGCGCGATCGCCTCGATTCGCGAGCATGAGCAACAGGGCGCGCTGGTGACAGACGGGATGCAGTCGGAGGGCTTGTATGCAGACGTGAAAGAACAGTTAAAGCAGATGGCCGGCGAAGGGTGGGGGATATGGCTTTTTGCCATGAGCTTCCCTTTTGCAGGCGGCATCGACAGTGAACAGCTGATCCCGTTGGCCGATTATCGCAGCGCTATAGAATCTTGTATCCAGGGTCAGAATCCGCCAGCTACGGTTGATATACCGCAAAAGGCAAATCGGATGTACAGGTACACAGGGCAACGCCCAATCTTGATTTTGCTGTTTTATAAAGAAACGGCGGCTGGCCGAAAGCAAAGCCTGAAGCTACTAGCCGCGTTACAGGCGGACCCACAGTTCTCACCTCA
>Ga0134124_10000072_pt1 | contig 99064 bp, 91 predicted proteins | sample KB304_FD_96880 | JGI IMG/M metagenome (GOLD analysis project Ga0134124, IMG submission 96880) | Terrestrial soil microbial communities without Nitrogen fertilizer from Kellogg Biological Station, Michigan, USA - KB3-0-4 | ecosystem: Environmental > Terrestrial > Soil > Unclassified ...
AGCCTGCCTTGCGCGCGAGTGTCCGGACGAGCAGCACGTCGATCGCACGACTGATGATCGCGGCCGCGTCGCGACCCGTCGCCGAGCGGCCCAGCAGATCCTGCAGCGACCGGAGCTTGTCGTGCGTTTCTTCGTCTATGGTGATCTCGATCTTGTAACGACGCGGGCTGAGCGGAACGATCGGCTTCGCTGACCGTGGAGCGTTCGCGAGGCCGACGACCGCGGAGTCCGGCGAGTCCGGCCGATTACTCGAACAACCGACCGACTCGCGGTCTGTCGAAGTGCACCGATCGCTCGCGCAGCCGACCGACTCGCGCTCTGTCGAAGCGGGCCGATCGGTCGCACCGCCGGCCTCTTCGCAATCCGGCGAAGCTCCGTCGCCCAAGACCGCCGGCTGAGCGTTCGCACCGCCGGCATCCTCGTGACCCGGCGAAGTCCCGCCGTCCAACGTTGGCGCCGCCACCGCCGGCCCAATGTTCGCCGCGCCCGCACCGCGACGCCCGGGCATCGCCCGAACACGCGACGCCACATCCGCTCGCGGCGCCAGCTCGGCAACCAGTCGCTCGACCTCACGCGAGCTCTTGTGCCTGGCGCGCTCGAGTACTCGCAGGTGGTTCTCGGTGGTCAGATGTCTTGCAAGCAGATGGATCGCGCTCAGATGCAGCTCGCCGCGCGCGACCAGGTCGAGGACGACCGGAAAGCGACGCGCCGTGCGCGCAGCCCAGAGCCGCTTGGCAGTTACCTGCTCCGACATGTGGAAACGCTCCATGCAGAAGCTGAACATGGAGGAGCAGGCATGCCTGGCCCACAGCTTGCGCTCGTCGATTTCGGCGATCGCGACGAGGAGCGCCGCGGTCGTTCGACGGTCGCGAGCGACGAGGTTCTCGAAATGATCGAGCAGTTCCTGTTCGGAGAGTCTTGCAATGATGTCGAAGGATGTCGTCATGACGACCCTTGTAACACGGGTTTTCCAGGCGTCGTTTTCCGCAAGGACGTGACGACCCACAGGTATGCGCCTTTCGCGACAAAGCGCGAGGTCTGAGCGGCGATACGGGCGGAGTCGCGAAAAAAGCAGAGCGCTCCGTTTCGCTTCGCTATAGGCGACCTCAAGCGGCGAAATATCGCGTCAAGCGAAATCGACATCGTGACGACGCTTCAATAACAAAAGTGGCATAGCCGGCCGTGACCCACGTCCAACTCGGCGCGTGTTTTTCGACGAACTTTTCAAACCCGCCGGCCGCGTATCCAAGCCCGCCGCCGCACGTATCCGAGCCCGACGCCGCGCGCGTATGATCCGACAAAACCTTTCGGACCCGTCGCCATCGCCCATCTCGAGCACGTGCTCAAGACACCGATCACTCTGAGCGCTGACGCATCGGACGTAACGTGCATCACATTCCCCGCGGAATGCTCGTGCACCACGACCGCGCTGGCCGTGCTGCGCATCGCAACAACAAGTCCATCGCCGGTAGCGACATCGACACGAGCCGGTGTCCAGCCGCATGAATCAACGCTTGACGCTAACCAAGCCATAGGATCGTCCGGCGTCGTATATGCGACGAAGAGTCACTCAGGCTGAAGTCGCTGACGATGACGCGCCAGCAATCTGAACAGTGCCCGTTTGATCAAAAAGCCAGAAACAGGGACCCATGCCCCCGATAAAAAGCGAACAGGTCCATCTACGCGTCGCGTCGGCCAACGCGCGCGCAGACAACGGGGACAGCTTCCGCGGAGGATGAAATGCGAATCCGACAGATTGCGCTGGTCGCGGCCGATCTCGATCGTGCGCTCGGCGACCTCACCGACGTCTTCGCGCTGAAGGTCGGGTTTCACGATCCGGGCGTCGGCGTCTTCGGCCTTCACAATGGTGTGATGCCGGTCGGCGAGCAGTTCCTCGAAGTGGTTTCTCCCGTCGCGGAGGACACATCGGCCGGCCGTTATCTCGAGCGCCGCCGCCGCCCCGGCATGGCCGGGCCCGATGCAGGCGACGGCGGCTACATGGTGATCTTCCAGACGCGCGACCTCGAGCGCCGCCGGCGCCACTTCGCCGACGAGCACGTGCGCGTCGCATGGGAGATCGCGTTCGACGACATCGCGACCGTGCATCTGCATCCGCGCGACACCGGCGGCGCGATCGTTTCCGTTGACGAGGCGCGCCCGTGGGAAAGCTGGCGCTGGGCGGGCCCGGACTGGCGCGATCACATCTCGACGACGCGCGTCACAGGCATCCGCGGCGTCGAAATCCAGAGCGACGATCCGGAGCGGCTGCGTGCGCGATGGGCACAGATCTTCGAGCTCGACGCGGCGCGTACAGCGAACGTTCTCGCGCTCGACGACGGCAACTGGATTTCGTTCTGCGAAGCCGCCGACGGCCGCGGTGAAGGAATTCGCACTGTTGCGCTGTCCACGCGCGATGCACCGGCGATTCGCGACGCGGCGCGTGCACGCGGCCTCGAGATCGACGACGACGGCGCGGTTGTCGTCGCCGGAAATCGTTTCTCCCTCGACTAAGGGAGAGCCTGTTTTTGCGCGCGCGCCGGAAAGTCCAGCGCATTGACCCTCCTGCTGTGCTACTTTGCCGGCCTTCTATGCTGAAAAACTTAGTTGGTGTTACCGGAGCAGCCGCTCTGCTGGTCGGGGTCTGCCTTCCACTGCCGTCATCGGCCACGGGAAGCTCTGCGACTACGGCGGAGTCTGTCCAACCCGCCCCTTCCGTCGCTAGCGATGCGGGCAACAAGCCCGACGTCATTGCGAGCCGTGAAAAGCTGCATCTCAATCCGACGTTCGATGCCGGACACGTTCCGTTCTCGATCCGCATCAATGGAATCGACACGTCGTGGACGACGATGTCGGCGTTCGTGATGCCGAACCAGACGCTCGAGCTTTCGGCGTCCGGTGGAGCGGGAGCATTCTCGGCCGAAGCTGCGACCGGTACGCTCGCAGCAACCGGAGCTGCGACGTGGAAATGGACCGCGCCCGCGCAGAGCGGCAGCCAGCAGATCCGCGTGCGCAACGCCGACGGAAGCAAGACCGCTGTCGTCGAGGTGTTCGTGCTGACGCCGTACGACGGCAACGGCAGCGTGGGCAGTTACAAGATCGGCGAGTACAAGGCCGAGGCCAAAGACGGCAACCCCGCGTACAACCGTCCGGTCGGATTCGTCGAAGTCACCGCGCAGAACATCGACACCAGGCTGTCGCCGCATTTCCGGCTCGGCCAGTTCCTCTGCAAAGGCAGCGATCAGTTTCCCAAATACGTTGCGCTCCAGACCGCGCTTCTGGTCAAGCTCGAAAACCTGATGGAAGCGCTCGCCGACCGCGGCCTTCCTGCCGAAACCCTCCACGTGATGAGCGGATACCGGACGCCTGCCTACAACGCCGGCATCGGCAACGAGACGACCTACAGCCGTCACACCTACGGCGACGCCGCTGACGTGTTCCTCGACCGTGACGGCGACGGAAAGATGGACGACCTCGATCACGACGGCGCGAGCACCAAAGAGGACGCGCGCATTCTCTACCAGCTGGTCGAGGACACGCTCGACCCGAAGCTGCCGGGGGAGTTCGCCGGCGGACTCGCGATCTACAGTCCGACCCCGTCGCACGGTCCGTTCGTGCACATCGATACGCGCGGAAAGCGCGCCCGCTGGTAGCGACCCGGCGCTCACCCGTTCCCTCCGGAACGAGCGTTCCATTGCGGCACCGTCAACCTGCCGCTAAGAACGCGCGATGATCGACATCACCACTGCCTCGGCCGGCCAGCTCGCCGAAGCGATCCGCCGCCGCGAGATCGGATCGCTCGAGCTACTCGACGCCTATGCTGCCCGCATCGCCACGCACGACCGCAACCTGAACGCCGTCGTCACGCTCGATCTCGATCGTGCACGCAAGCGTGCGCGCGAAGCCGACGACGCCCTCGTGCGCGGCGAGAGCTGGGGTCCGCTCCACGGGCTGCCGATCACGGTCAAGGATTCGTTCGAGACCGCCGGCATCCTGACGACGTCCGGATTCTCCCAGTTCGCAAAGCATGTTCCCGAAAGCGATGCGGTGATCGTCGATCGCACGGTTCGGGCCGGCGCGATCGTATTCGGCAAGACCAACCTGCCGACGCTCGCCGCCGACTTCCAGTCGTACAACCCGCTGTTCGGCACGACCAACAATCCGTGGAACGTCGAACGTGTTCCCGGCGGCTCCTCGGGCGGAAGCGCCGCCGCGCTGGCCGCCGGATTCACGTCGTTCGAGATCGGCAGCGACATCGGCGGCTCGATCCGCACGCCGTGCAACTGGTGCGGCGTCTACGGGCACAAGCCGACGCACGGGATCATTCCGGGACGCGGACATATTCCTGGCCCGCCGGGCACGCTCGCGGAGATCGATCTCGCCGTGGTCGGTCCGATGGCGCGAAGCGCCGATGATCTCGATCTGCTGCTCGGCATACAGGGCGGAGCATCCACCGATCGTGCGACCGCGTGGAAGCTCGACCTGCCCGCGCCGCGCCGCCGAAGGCTTGCCGAATATCGCGCCGCGCTGTGGACCGACGACGACGCCTTCCCGGTCGATCCCGCCGTGCAGAGCGTGCTCGCGGACGCGGCGCGAGCGCTGCGTTCGGCCGGAGTGGTCGTCGATGAAGATGCGCGGCCGGCAATCCGGCTCGCGGACGTCTATGACACATACTTCCGGCTGCTCGCGCCCGTGATGGTGGCCGGATTTTCATCCGAGCAGTACGCAATGATGGAAGCCATCGCCGCTTCGGCTCCGGCCGATGCCCAAGACGCCGCGACGCTGATGGCGCGCTACGGTACCGACTCGCATCGCACGTGGCTCGGCGCCAACGAAGCGCGCGAACGGATCCGCGCCGCATTCGCCGATTTCTTCACGCGCTACGACGTCCTGCTGACGCCGGTCACGCCGGTCACGGCGATCGCGCACGACCACAGCGACCCGCAGTCGCTGCGCACGATCACCGTCGCGGGAAAGAAGAGACCGTATTTCGACCTGCTCGGCTGGATCGCACCGGCCACGTGCGCGCTGCTTCCGGCCACCGCTGCACCGGTCGGCATCGCGGCCGACGGCATGCCGGTCGGCATGCAGATCGTCGGCCCGTACCTCGAAGACCGCACGACCATCGATTTCGCAAAACAGATGTCCGAAGTCGTCGGAGGCTTCCGCGCGCCGAAAATGGGGACAGGTACAATTTCGTAAACCTGCGAAATCATTACTGTCAGCTTTTCGACGAACACACGACGGGCCGGATTCCCTGGAGGATCTCGTGAGCGGAACGCAGTTGTACAGGGGCGGGCGCGTGCGTCCGATGGATGGTGCCCGCAGCAGCGATGCATCCGCGCCGGGCGCCGGCGACACGACGGCGCTCGTCATAAAGGATGGCCGAATCATCGCGACCGGAAGCGACGCCGACATGCGCGCGCTCGCCGGCTCGGGCGCAACGACGATCGACCTCGACGGCGCGACGGTGCTTCCGGGCTTCGTCGACACGCACCCGCACCTCTTCCACTTCAGCCTGCTCGAATACCCGCTCGTGCGCCTGTGGGATGCGACGTCGCACGACGACATCGTCCAGCGGATCTCCGCACGCGCCGCCACGACGCCGGCCGGCGAGTGGATCATGGCGACGCCCGTCGGCGAGCCGCACTACTTCATCCGCCGCTCGTGGCGCGATCTCGCCGAGCACGTGCTTCCCGACCGGCACGTGCTCGATCGCGCAGCGCCGGACCATCCGGTCTGGCTGCAGGCGTGGGGCCCGACGACGCCGAACATCTGCGTGTTCAATTCGGCGGCGCTTCGTGCGCTCGGCATCGACCGCGCGACCGACAGCCGTCAGAGCAACGTCTGGATCGAAAAAGACAGGAACGGTGATCCGACCGGACGGCTGAGCGGGCCGGTCAACATCTACTACACCGGCGACGCATACATGGACGAGCTGCTGATGCGCGTGCCGCCGCTCGACCCGTCGATCGCGATTCCAGCGACGCTCGACGGCGTCGCGAGCTACCACCGCCTCGGCGTGACCACGATCTACGAAGGCCACGTGATGGGTCCGGCGGAGATCGGCCTGTTCCAGGCGCTGCGCCAGATGAATCAGCTTCGCATGCGCGTGCTGACGTCGCTCGAAGCCGAGCAGTACTCGATGCCGTGGCAGAAGCCGATCAGCGACGAAGAGTTCGTCGACAACCTGACGCTGTCACGCGACATGACGTCGACGTCCGACGATCTGCTGCGCCACAACGGCGTCACGCTGTCGCGCGGCGGACCGCTGAACCCCGGCTTCCTGCGCATGCGAGAGCCGTACATCGGCCCCTACGGCGAGCTGACGCGCGGCCGTGAGTTCGTTGCGCCGGCGCGCGAGCGTGTTGCGCTCGAGTTCTGCGCCGCGCACGACGTACGGCTCAACTTCATCGGCGCCGGCTACGCGGACCACGACGACTTTCTCGCCAACGCCGAAGAGCTCGCCGCGCGCGTGCCGATCCGGCACCGCCGCTGGATACTGCAGCACAACTACCTGTGCACCGAGGATCATGCGCGCCGCTACGCCGGGCTCGGCTTCGTGGTCACGACCAGCATGTCGTTCTCGTGCGCGAAGGGAGACCTGTTCGAGAAACGCATCGGCTCGCATGTCTGGAAAGACCTGATTCCGCTGCGGCGGCTTCTCGATGCGGGTCTTACGGTCGCGGGCGGAAGCGACTGGGGACCGAAGAACATCTTCGAGCACATCGCGCTCGCCGAGACGCACGAGTTCTGGGGCAGCGGCCGGCGCAACGACGGACCGGCGCAGAAGATCGGCCGCGAAGACGCGTTGCGGATGTGGACATGCGACGCGGCAAGCGCACTCGGCTGGGAAGGCGTCGGGTCGCTCGCACCCGGCAATCACGCCGATCTCATCGTCGTCGACCGCGATACGCTCACGTGCCCCACCGAAGACCTGGCCGCGACGAAAGTCCTGCGTACGGTCCTCGGCGGCGAGGTCGTGCACGACACGATGACCTGATCGTCAGGATTCGAGCTCGGCGATGGTCTCGACGTGCTCGGTGTACGGGAACAGCGCGTACGGCGTCAGCCGCCGCAGCCGAAGGCTTCCGGCGCTGACGAGCTCGCCAACGTCGCGGCGCAGAGACTCCGGATCGCAGCTCACGTAAAGCAGCTGCTGCGGCGGCTTCGCCCGAAGCTGCGCGACGAGAGCCGCATCGAGCCCCTTGCGCGGCGGATCGACGATCACCGTCGATGCTCCGGCCAGCACACCGATGGCCGCACCCGCTTCGCCGGCGACAACCTTGGTTTTTCTTCGCAGGTCCCGGCCAAGCGCATCGAGGCCGAGCTCGAGCCCGCGCAACCCGTGCGGGCTGACCTCGTTGAACCGCACTTCGCGCGAACGTGCGACCAGCCCGAGCCCGATCGCACCGACGCCGCAGTAGAGCTCGGCCACCACACGATCGGCAGGCACGCGCGAATGCACGTCGGCAACCATCCGGTCGGCGACGTCGAGGTTGCTCTGGCCGAACGCGCCGGCCGGGAAGAACACGACCGTGCCGCCGATCGTCTCGCGCACGGCTTCGCTGCCGTGCAGCAGTCGCCATTCCGCACCGAAAATCGCGTTGGTACGCTCAGCGTTCCCGTTCCACCACAGACCTTGAATCCGGGGGCCGATCGCTGCGATGAGCTGGCCGGCCATCGGCCGCATCGATTGTTCGTCGCGATCGTTGGCGACCAGAACGATCTGGAGCATGCCCGAGCTTCGCTCGACGACGATCTGCACGTACCGCAGAAGGCCGACATGAGGCCGGTCCGCATACGGAGCCGCGCCGCTGGCGCGAATAGCCGCGCGAATCGCGCGTGCCGCGTCGTTGATCGCCGGATGATGGATTGTACACGACGGGATGTCGGCGATGCGGTGAGATCCTTCCTGGAAGATACCGAGCTTCGGAGACGACGCGCGGCCGCGGACGGCAAGGCGTGCCCGAACCCGGAACGCGGTCGGCGCTCCTTCGACGACCGCATCGAGCGCGGCGCCGGATCCGGCAGCGATCTCGCGAAGGATCGCAAGCGCGCTGTCGGCGATCCCGCGCTCGCCGTAGCGAGGACAGCCGGGACACGGCGGCCGGTGCGTGCACGGGATCATCGGGTCGCCTGCGTAGAGAGCTTTTCGGCGCTATCGATAATCTCAGCAATAGTGTACCCGGCTCGCATGATCGAGAGCGACATCCACTGCGGCCTGTGCGTCCCGATGTGTCCCGTCGCCCGCCTCGACGACGCAGCAGCGAAAGACGCCCTGTCCGGCGACGCCGTCGGCGCCCGCATCCGCGACTTGCAGGCTCCGGCCGGCGAGCCGTCGGGGCACGTATGGCGATGACTGCCGAAACCTCGATCCGCTTTCGCAGTGGTGCGATCGATCTCGCCGGACGGCTTGCCTCGGTGCCGAACGCCGCACTCGGGTGCGTCGTCTGCCATCCGCATCCTCTTTATGGCGGAGACATGGAGAGCTCGGTCGTCGTAGCGATCTCGCAAGCGCTTGCCGGCGCCGGCGTCTCGACGCTGCGTTTCGATTTTCGCGGCGCCGGCGCGAGCGGCGGCGTCCATGGCGGCGGCATTCCCGAGATCGACGATGCGCGCGCCGCGGTCGATGCGCTCGCCGCAGCGACCGGCCTTTCGCGCATCGCGGTTGCCGGCTATTCGTTCGGCGGCTTTGTCGCGATGAACCTGGCCGCAACCGACGATCGCATATGCGCCGTCGCCGCCGTATCTCCCCCGATTGCGATGCCGGGTTTCGAGCTGACGGCGTCCATTGCAGCGCCGATGCTGCTCGTGGCCGGCGACCGCGACTCGTACTGCCCCGTGCACAAGCTCTCGCAGTTCGCCGCTGGCGACGATCGAGCGAAAACGATCATTCTTACGGGCGCAGATCATTTCTTCGCGGGCCGCGAGGGCGAAGTCGCCCGGGTTGTCAGCGATTTCCTCTCGAACAGCTGATCGGACGATTGCCGCGGCGGCTTCACGTGCGACTGGCGTTCAGCGCACGGTTGCGATTGATGCCAAGAAGCCGCTCAACAGCGGGGGCGAGGGGTCTTGCGCATGAGCGGCATACTTGGCAAAGGTTTCGCGGAGGCCGCCGCATGGTGCATCCCGTTACGAACATTCTTCGCCCCTTCGAATCCAAACCGGAAACCGAAGTGCTCGAGACTTTTGCGGCGACCGACCATTTCCTGTTCGAGCGCGTCGTGTCGTGCGGACACTCCACGCCGGCAGGAATGTGGATGGACCAGCCCCGCGACGAGTGGGTCGTGCTGCTCTCGGGCTCGGCGCGTCTTCGCTTCCAGACCGGCGACGAAGTGGTCGAGCTCAAGCCCGGCGACGCGCTGAAGATTCCGGCGCACTGCCGGCATCGGGTCGACTGGACGACTCCTGAAGAGGAGACCGTCTGGCTGGCCCTGCACTACGACAACGCCAGCGAGGACGAAGAAGACCTCGAGATGGCTACCAACTAGTCGGATTTTCGGGGCGGCGCCTGTCGCCGCCAATCCCGGCGTTCCCTGCCAGGAACGTCAGGGCATCCCGATGCGTGCCACGATCGCGAAGAAGTGGCAGGTGCTGCCGCCCATCACGAACAGGTGCCAGACCGAATGCGCGTACGGGCGGTGCGACAGGAACACGCAGGCCCCGAGTACGTAGGAAGCACCTCCGGCGAGCACGAGCGTGGTCGTCGTCGGCGGCAGCGAGGCCAATAGCGGCCTCGCAGCGAAGATCGCCACGAAGCTCATCGTCATGTAGGTCGCCATCGACAGGTACTTCATCCGGCCGGTGAAGAAGTATTTGAAGACGACCCCGGCGATGGCCATCGTCCAGACCACCGAGAACATGATCCATCTGGTGCTGCCGACAAGGGTCAGCAGCACGAGCGGAGTGTACGTGCCCGCAATGAGCACATAGATCGCGCAGTGGTCGAAGACCTGGAGCCGGCTCTTGGTCGGCGGATGCGACGCGGCGTGATAGAGCGTCGAGGACAGGTAGACGAGGATCAGCGAGGCGCAGTAGATGACGACACTCGGAACCTGCAGCGGATTCTGGCTGGCCCAGGCCATGCCGACGAGCGCGATCGCACCGGCGATGCTCGCGAGGAGCCCCGCGCCGTGGGTCACACAGTTGATGATTTCTTCGCGCCGGTGGCGCTCGGGAAGCCGGCTCACTTTTCCCCCATCCCCTTTCCGTTCTCGTCCTCGCGGCGCGCGTGACGAAGCACGGACCGCCGGCGGCCGCGGAATCTACCCCGGTTCGGACCGCGCCGTAAAGGGACTGTCCGCCGATTTCCGGATTCCCATGCGAATGACGCCGGCATGAGGCAGCGCCTTGTCCTGGTCGGCGCGGGCCACACGCACGTCCTGGTGCTTCGGCGCTGGATCGATACGCCGGTGGACGCCGACGTCACGATCGTCACCGCACGCGAGGATTCGACGTACTCCGGCATGGTTCCGGGCGTGATTGCCGGAAATTACCGCATCGAGGATGCCCGCATCGCGGTGCGACCACTCGCCGGCCGCGCGCGAGCCGCCGTCATCATCGAAACAGCCCAGCGCGTCGATCCCGAACGGCGCGTCATCCAGCTTTCGACTGGGGCCGAGCTTGCCTACGACGTCGCAAGCCTCGATGTCGGTTCGGCCGTGCGCGGGCTCGATACTCCCGGCGTTCGTGAGCACGCGATCGCGACCCGGCCGATCGACGACTTCGACGAGCGCGTGCAGCGGCGCATCGATGGTCTCGGCAAAGCGCGGCTCCGCATCGCCGTGGTCGGAGGAGGCGCTGCCGGTGTGGAAGTATCGTTCGTCATGAGGGCGCGGCTCGCAGCGCAGCGCATCTCCGCCGCGATCACGCTCGTCTGCGGAAAAGACGGGCTGCTTCCCGGTTACGGCTCGCGAGCGCAGCGGCTCGTCATGCGCGAGGCGTCGAAACGGGGAATCACAATCGATCGGTCGGCAGACGTCGAGCGAGTCGACGGCGACGGAGCGCTGCTCTTCGGCCGGCGCGTGGAGGCGGATCTCGTGGTGTGGGCGACCGGGCCGGCCGCTCCCGCGCTGATCGCCGCATCTCCGCTTCCGCACGACAGCCATGGCTTCGTGAGCGTTGCACCGACGCTTGCGGTTGCGGGAACGCGAGCGCTGTTTGCCGCCGGCGATTGCGCGACGATCGACGGAGCCGAGTGGGTTCCGAAAGCCGGCGTGCACGCGGTGCGCGAAGCGCCGCTGCTCGAGAAGAATCTGCGTGCGGCGATCGCCGGTGCGGCGCTCGAAGAATACGTGCCGCAGCGCAGTTTCCTGTCGCTGCTGAATCTCGGAGACGATCGCGCGATTGCGACGAAGTGGGGCCTTGCGGTGTCCGGACGGATGGCGTGGCGTCTCAAGGACAGGATCGATCGCGGATTCGTGCGTCAGTTCCGCTAACGCGCGGACGCGGCCGCCCACCGCTGATGATGCGGCAGGCTGTCGTCGAGATAGTAGGCGGTCTCTTCGGTCACGACGAGGATCTCTTCGAACTTCGAACCGGTCGCACCACGCGCGACGTGCGGCTCGACCGCCCAGAGACCCGGCTGCAGCGGGCAATCCGACTGGCGCGTGTTGTTCCAGTTCGGAGTGAAATCCGCCGCGAGATTGGCCGCAACGAAGCCGTAGGCAAAGAAGTAACTGACCGGCAGCGGCGCAAGGCCCCAGATCCGCTGCGAGCCGAGCCAGCCGCCCGCGCTTCGCGTGATGCGGTGCGCGAGCACGCGGCCGATGTGCTTCTTGTGGCAGTTCTCGAATCCGGCCGACGTGATCATCGCGTCGATCTCGCGCGCAACGCCGCGCATGTTCGCGCGCCCGGTGGCACGCTCGAGAATGTGCTTGCGGCAAGCTTCGAGCAGGCGATCGGCCTCGCCGAACGTCGCAGGGTCCGCAGCGGGGCGCGGTACCGCATAGGAACAGTCGATCATGTAGCCGTCGAAGATCGGCGCCGCGTCCACGATCACTGCGTCCTCGTCCGCAAGCACGCGGTCGGTCGGAAGCGCGCCGAGCTCGCCGAAATCGCCCGGGTACGTGCTGCGCTCGCCGAACAATGCGACCGGCACGTGGAAGTAGCTCTCGACGCCCTGACGCTTGAACGCGCGGCGCAGAGCCCGCGTGGCTTCCTTCTCGGTGGTGCCGGCGCGCAGGCCATCGGCGACCTCGACCAGCGTCGCATAGACCTGGCGCTGCAACGTGCGGAACTTCTGGAGCTGTTCGTGCGTGAAGTCGGTGGTTTGAACCCACATGTCGATTTGTCTCCGCCGGCTCGCTCAGCCGGCCACCTCTTTGCGCGCGTGCCGTCACCGCGGCTGCTACGTTCGAGTTTCCTTAGAGTCAAGGAGCGTAGCGAAATGCACCGGTTGCATCGGTCCGACGTGCGAGGTCTTAGGTGGCCGGACCTGTTGCGCTCCGGGCGCAGGAACGTCCGCGAAATCCGACTGGAGGAGATCTCCGATGAAAATCTACACCGACGCCGTCGGCGCCCCGAATCCGAGGAAGCTGCGCGTGTTCTGCGCCGAGAAAGGCATCTCCATTCCGCACCAGGTCGTCGACCTCATGAGCGGAGAGAACCGCCAGCCCGAGTTTGCGAAGAAGAACCCGATGATGGGTCTTCCGGTTCTCGAGCTCGACGACGGCTCGTATCTGAGCGAATCGCTCTCGATCATGGAATATCTCGAAGAGCTGCACCCGGATCCGCCGATGATCGGCACCAATCCCGTCGAGCGCGCACGCACGCGCGAGGCGGAGCGCATCTGCGAGCTCGGCGTGATGGCGTCGATCGGAACGATCTTCCAGAACACCAGCCCGTTCTTTGCGGGGCGCATCAAGCAGTCGGCCGATGCAGCCGAGAACGCGCGCGGAAGGCTTGCGCAGGTGCTGGCGGTCGTCGACGCGCGCATCGGGTCGCAGCCGTTCGTGGCGGGCTCGCGGCCGACGATCGCCGACTGCACGCTGATCGCAGCCTGCGGATTCGCAGGCTTCGCGGGCGTCGAGCTCGATCCGAAGCTCGAGAACCTGGCGCGCTGGCACGCGGATTTTCAGAAGAGGCCGAGCGCGTCGGCGTAAAGACCTGCGCGCTCGCCGCGCTGTTTCGCCATTTCGATCCTGGCGGATGCCGTGCCTTCACGGGCACGGCGTCTTACGGCGTGTGGCCGTACAGGCGTTCGCACGCCGCATAGCAGTCCGCTGCGCCGCCCGAATCTTTGCAGTCGCGCTCGCACGACGCCTGATCGACGACGCTGCGCCGGGGCAGCGGCGAAACGATCCCCGTACCCGTCGGTAGCATCCGCAGGAACAGACCGGCGACCAATCCGGACGCAGCGGTCCCGACGAGGATCAGCAGGAACAACGCGGGAATCGCCGCGAGCGCCCACTTGACCATCAGGATGACCATCGAAATGAAAGGGATCCGGACGTCCCTTACCACCACGGGTTGCAACTCGAGCATTCAGGCTTCCTTTGGCACAAGGCCTTCATGGCCGCGCTCTCGCGCAGACCTGCGACAGGCCTGTTCGATGCCAGCAACCGCGCGCATTCGCGATCAGTTGCAGCTCGGAAGTGCCTCCGTCGCCAGATACCACGCCTCGAGCGTCGAGAACGTCGTCGTCTGCGGGAAGTCGCCCTTCCAGAGGTTCAGGTACGTGAGCTTTGCGTGCGGCATCGTCGGCGATCCGCCGGCAAAACCAGAACCGTTGTCGCAGAGGCGGCCCGACCACGGAAACGAGCTCCACGAGCTGAACGAATAGTGCGCCGCATGGCAGCCGCGGCATGCGCGCGCGTAGACGTCGTCGTGAAGGTCGGATTCGTCGCCCGGCTGGCCGATGTCGTCGTCCCATGCGGTCGGACGCCACGGCGTGAATGTTCCGCTGACGAGATTGTTGCCGTACCAGCCCTTGATCAGGTCGCGGATCGGATCGACCGGCTTGGTATACAACACGATCTGGTTGAGCTTGCGGATGTCGGCCGCCTGCGACGCGAGCGACGCGGCCGCCGGAAACTTGTACGTGTCGGTATCGAACGGCAGGAAAGACGAGAAGCCTGACTCCTCGCGCGTAAGCTTCGAAATGAGGTCCTGGCGCAGCAGGTAGCCTGCATCGGTCGGCGACGTATCGGTCGCGTCGATGCCGGCAAGCACGAGACCTGGCTGGTTCAGGCCGTCGACGATGTTGTCGACGTTCGTCGACTGACCCGAATCGCCCGGCCAGTCGCCGCCGTGACAGTTCATGCACAGCTCGGGAACGCTCTTGTTGCCGCAGCCGTCCAGATTCGCCGCCGTCAGCCTTTTGCCCGCCGCCGTCCGTCCGTTGTAGACGAAGAACTTGGTGATCGCGCCGAGCTGGCCGAAGCCTTCGACCGGGCCGAACTCCATCGCGACCGTGCCGTACGCGTTGGGCGGATTGACGAGCGGATTGGCCACGAAATTGATCTGCCCCTGGTAGGCAAGGTCGGCATTCTGCGGATCGTTAGTCGGATAGTTGAAGCAGTGGTCGGTCGTGTAGTTGGTGACGTAGCACGCGACCGTGGACGGATAGAGGTTGAAGAGCTTCGAATACTCGGCAACCAGCGGCGATGCGAGGATGTCCGAGCGAAGCGCTTCGACCAGGCTCTGGGATGAGGTTCTCGCCTCGATCGGCCTTTCCGCGATGATCGAGCTCCACGACGTGACGCGGCAGTGCATCTCGCGGCCGAAGCCGAGATCGTTGCTGTTGAGATACCACGCGCTGACGACGTCGGGCCCGAGACCGGTCGTGCTGAACCCGTTCTTCTGCCACCAGCCGCCGAGCGTCATGCGCTTGCACTTGCCCATCGGATCGGTGCCCGCGTCGACGATGCCGTCGCAGTTCATGTCGATGCAGTCGGGATCGACCAGGTTGTAGTACAGGCACGCGTCGCCGGCGCTGTTGCGCGACGGGTTGCGGTATTTGTAGCTGAGGAAGTCCGACAGGCCGCCGCTCGGCGTAGGAACGCCTGCCGTATAGCCGAGCCCGCACAGGAATTTCTGCAGCTTCACCGGTCCGATGCACGGACTGGTGATCGGGCCGATGTTGATCGGGCCGATCGTCGCGACGAGGGTTTCGATGCCGCCCTTCGCATCGCTTGCCCACAGATTGACCTGCTGCATGTTCGAATCGCTGCCCATCTGCCAGTCGACCTGGGCGCCGCTCGCGCGCCGGTCGTCGGCGAGCGCACCGCCCACGAACTTTCCGTTGCCGCGCGTGATCTCCCAGCGGTACTCGAGCGGATCGTCGTCGGTGAACGATGCGTGCAGCGTGACGACGTCACCGGCATCTACGGTGGAAGGATCCGTCACGGGCTGACCCTGATCGTCGGTCATGTCCACGGTCCCGCCGCTCGGCAAATCGTTCGTGGTGTCGATGATGACAGGACTCGTCGAAAGCGGCGGTGAGCCGAGATCGACGGAGACGTTTTCGGTTCCGCAGTCTGCGTGAAGCGTCTGAGCGCCGGAGAGCGGGACGGCAACCACGAAATCGCCGGTAGGAGACACCGGCGTTCGCTCACCGCTTGCGGGCTGTCCGGTCGGAGAGACGACCACGCCGCCGCGAAGCGCAAAGTCGGCAACGGTCGAGGCCTCGAAGCACGGGCTTGCGTCTACCCGCCGGACGCGGCCGGTGACGACCTGTTCGTTTGCGCCGAGCGGGAAATCGAGAGCGCGGTCGCCGAAGTAGACCGGCCCCAGCCCGACATCCACGAGCTCCGGCGAGCACGAAATGACGCCGCCCCGGCTCAGGCAAATCTCCACACGCTGGAGCGGGCGCACTCCGACGTCGATGCGTCCGTAGGCGTCGGAAACCATCTGCCCGATGATCTGGTGCTGCTCGTTTCGCACAACGGCGTGGACGCTCGACGCGCCGACCTTTGCCGTCATGCTTCCGGGAACGTTGATCTCGATGCGGCCGATGACGCGACCTGACACGCCGAGGTGCGTCAGGGAGATCACGACGGCTGCTCCCGCCGCTCTGGCCTCGCGGAGCAGGCAGCCGCTCACGCTCGCCGCCGTACGGTCGGCCGCAACCGATGGACACGCACCGAGCTCGGCGATCGCGGTCGCATCACAGGAGCCGGCTACCTTGTCGACGATCTTTGTCGACGCAGCGTCGAGCTCGAGCTGTGTCAGCGCGATGCAGGCTTCGACGATGTGCGAAGTTTCGCCGGTTACGGTCTTCCCGGCATCTTCGCGGTCCTGGCAGGAAGACCCGAGTTTCTTGAAGGAGATCAGCAGCCCTTTTCTCAGCGCCGCGTCGAGTGCGGACTGGCAATGCAGGGCTGCGTCACTCGGCGCGGCTCCGCCGCCGGCGCTCGAAGCTGTATGAAGCGAATCGATGAGATCGTCCACGAGCCGATCGATCTCGCTTCGAAGTGCAGGAAAGAGCGCAGCAAGCGGCGCGAGCGACAAGCCCGCGGGCCGAGGCTCCGACAGCTGCTCGCTCGTCATCGTGCCGCACGACTTGGTAATCGTCTCATCGAGCTTCGTTGCTGCCGCCGCCAGGGCATCCGTTACCTTCTGGTCGCTGCACGGGTTCGTGCCGGGGTTGCCGAAGGCGTCGAAATCGCACGCCGCCTTGATCTTGAGCGTTGTGGTCGCGTAGAGGCGTCCGGCTTTGGAAACTGCTTTCTGGCAGGGCAGTTGCGACTTGAGGACGACGGCCTGCGCGTCCGGCGCTGCGGCGAGAGCACCTGCAAGCGCAATGATGACGACGAACCGCGGGAAGCGGATGGAGAAGGCCTGGTCGAACATGTCGTTCCCTCCGGAAGACGGGCGAATCAACGAAGCGAAGCGCGGGCAGGAGGTGTGATGTTGCCTGTTGGGCAGCAGTCTGGCGAGGAGATTCGGGTGCGCGGGCAGAATCAGGTCGAGAGCGGAGCCGGGCGGCCTGGTCTCGCGCAGGCCTGACGCCCTGAACAGTGGTTCAACGCGTCAGTTCGCCGGCGTCATTGCGACCACCGGAATGTCTCGCTGCGTGCGGCGCTGGTATCCGGCGTAACCGGAATACGTCGACGTGATCGTCGGCCACCACTTCTTCTTTTCCTCGGCCGAAGCAGTGCGCGCTATCAGCTGTTCCTTGCCCCTGCCCCGCTCGATCGTGACCGACGGATTGTGGACGAGGTTCTGGTACCACTGCGGATGACGATCGTCGCCGCCGTAAGAAGCGATGATGACGACGTTGCCATCGAGCTCGAAGTACGTGAGCGGCGTCGTGCGGGGCTGGCCGCTTTTGCGGCCCGTGGTGGTGAGCAGCAGTACCGGCATGCCGGCTACTCTTCCGCCGAGTCCGCCGCCGGTCAGGCGGTAGAGGGATTCGTGGATGCCTGTGATGAGTTTGGCGACGTAGTCTTTTGCGTTCGGCATGTGACCGGTTCCTCTTCCCCCAGCCTCGCGAAGACTGGAGCGGGTAGCAAGGCGGCGCACAGGAGAAGGCCGCTCCGGGGTGACTCGGAGCGGCCTTCTTGTGTGCTCGAGCGCTACGACCTCGTGCTGTCTTACTTCGTCGCAGGAGCCGTGCGGAGGTCGTCGTGGATCCTCTCGGATTCCTTCAGATGCATTTCCACGGTGGGAAGCGTCTTGGTGGCAAATGCCTTGATTTCCGGATCGAGCCCGCTGGTGGACTCGTTACGGAACAACGTCTGCATTTCCCGATGCGCGTTGATGCCGGACTCCTGAATGTAAGTCTTGTCGAAGTCATGAGCCGGTGTGGAGCTGATCTTGTCGACCAGCGCCTTGTGGTTCGCGTTCGGCACGTCCGACAGCGTTACGCCCTTGGCTGTTGCGATGCTTCTCAGCTCGTCGTTGGCCTTGGTGTGATCGTTGATCATGTGCTGCGCGAACTCCTTGACCGACGGCGACATCGACTTCTCGAGGGCAATGCGCGCCATCTGGACTTCGGCGATTCCTCCGCTGGCCGCATTGAGCATGAAGTCCTTGTCGGCCGCCGGGATCAGTCCCGCCTTGAGTCCCTGCGCTACGCCCGCCCCGAGATCCTTGCCGATCTGGCCGAGTCCGGTTCCTTCGGCTTGCGCCGTGCCGGCCGCAACGAACACGATGCAACTGATGATGGCCGCGATGGTGGTGTTTCTCATAATCTCCTCCAGTTGTAGTGCGCACGTACTGCGGGACTGCCCGCCTTGTCGAGACGATGGCACCACGCGGTCAATCGATGAAGTGAAAGCGGACGCATTCCGTGAAGAATGCGCAGGCGAGGTACGGACGGCGTCCACCGCCGCGTGCCATCTGCCCGGGTGAGTGAACGAGCCCGAGGTCGCGAGCGACTTCCTCTCGAAGCGGCCCACGGATCTCGCGTCAAAGGTCGGCGATCGGCGGCTGCTTACTCCGGGCGGACGGTCACAGCCCAGATCCTTTCGATCTCGGAGCCGTCGCCGGCGCTGTGACCAAGCGCGATCACCTCTCCTGGCCCCGGGGTCGCCTCATGCGGAATCTTCACCCGCGCATCGAAGCGTCCGTCGTCGCCGACGGGTGCAGTCCCGATCGCAAACTCGTCGGCATCGGAGTCGAAGAATCGGATCGCCACCGTCGATCCCGGCACGAAACCGCCAGCCGACACGCGTACCCGCCGGCTGTGGGCGACCGAGCCGAGAGGCACCGTCGTGTCGCCGGGATTGGTCACCGCACCGGTGGTCGTCGGCAGCTGGACGATGATGTTGAACGAGTTGCTCCCGGTGTTCTTCGCGCGATCCTGCGAGGTGCACGTCACGGGCGTGTTCGAGCCGTTCGCAAAGCTGCTGCCGCTCGGCGGCGTACACGTCACCGCAGTCGCGCCGTCGAGCGAATCTGCGGCTGCCGGATTGGTGTAGACGACCGTAGCCGACGCCGCCTTGGTCTCGACCACCACGTCGCTGCGGCGCACCACGACCGGCGGCGTCGAGTCTTCGATGTACACCAACGCCTTCGTGCACTTGGACACGTTGCCGGACGCATCGGTCGCGGTTGCGCTCAGCGTCGTCGTAGTGTCGTCGCCGACGACGAATCCGAAGCCCGATTCGAGCACAGCTTCCGTGAACGTGGCCGTGGTCCCCGTGCAGTTTGCCGTCCTGTAGAGCGTGATCCTCGAGCCGGCCTCGGCACCTCCGCGCACGATCGGATTGTTGTTGTTGGCAGGCGAAGCGGGAAGCGCCTTGAGAACGGGCGGCGGCGGTGCGACGACGTCGATCGTCAACGGCACGGTGAATGTGAATCCGCGCAGGTTCGCGATCAGCTCGTCGCGCTGTTCCGCGGTGATCTGCGCGAGGTTGAACGCATTCTGGACGTTCTCGCGCCAGCGGCTCTGCATGCCGGCCAGGTCGAACGTGGCCTTTAGGATTCCTCCGCTGAAACCGATCTGCACCGGCGGCACGATGGTCGGCGGCAGCGGGCCGTCCAGCGGCGGAATGAACTCCGCGCCGAACTTCTGGCTGATCGGACGCGCGTCCTCGAGAACAGTCGCGGCGAGCAGTCTCGGGTGACCATCGGGCCACGTCGGTGTGATCGTGACGGAGAGCTCGCCCGTGCTCGGCAACGGCGCGGCAGCGCGGAATTCAAACGACAGCGAATCGCGGATGTCGGCGAGGCTGCGCGCATGAACCTCGTCGCGGAAGAGTGCGCGTCCGAGCGCCGCGGACATCTCGACGCCGGGCAGAAGTGTACCGGTCATCGACGCGGTACCGACGACCACCCTGAAACCGGCCTGCGAGGCCGCCATCGTGTGCGTGGCCGGAAGCCAGAAATGGTCGCCTACCCGGCGCACGATCTCGTCCTGCGTAAGATGCGCGATACTCACGAGGCGGTCGATGATCGTTCCGTCCGGCGCCACCAGGAGCGATGTCGGAGTGCCTGCGCCGGGCTCCGATCCGACGTAAAGCTGGCTGGACTTGTACATTGCCGACGCGTTGCTCCCGCTCGCGTGAAGCACGGGCTCCTGCAGCGAGAATGTGTCTCTCCACGTCGCGGCATTGGTTTGATTGGTCGGAGCGCCCTGCGTGTTCTGCCAGAGCAGCGGAACGACGTGCAGCTTGAGCGCGCTTGCGGCCAGCTCGGCCGTGGCCGGCGCCGCATTCTGTTGCACGTCGCGGCACGGCAGACACCACATCGCGCAAACGTCGATCAGCAGGTAGCTCGTGCCGCCGTCGAGAAAGGAGCGGATGGAGCGCGAGACGCCCGCCTGGTCGACTGCTGTGAAATCGGCCAGCTGCTGACCCGGCCGGTAGCCGACAGGCAGGTTCATCAGCGCAAAGATCGCGGGATTGGGCGCACCGGCATTGGTTGCAAAGATGCCGAACAAGCCTGCGGTGTTGTTGGCGGTCGCCGTCACGGAGGCGACCCCGCTGCTGTTGGTTACGACATCGGTCGAGGACAGCGTCGCGGCGGCGGGGTTCGTCGGCTGCGCGAGCGCGAAGTGAACGCTGGCTCCCGCAACCGGCTGGCCCGAGTCATTCGTCGCGATGACCTGCAGCGGGAATGGGAATGGTTGGCCGAGGCCGGTCGTCTGCTGACCGATCTGATCCGACACGGGCCGGAGCATCAGCGCGCGTGCCGGTCGAGGCAGGACCAGCAGCGCAACCGCCAGAAATCCGAATGACAAAGGACGAACGAGCGGGCGGGACGAGAGCGTGAACATATGGAGCCCTCCGGCAATGAAAGTGCTCGCCCGCCATCGCTTCTCCTCGAAGCAGACGTGCCGGACGTCCCTCCCTTGGGCGCGAGACTAGTGGAAAGGCGGCGGGACGGTCAAGGCTACCGCGTTGGCCTGACCGCATGCTCGGCGCCGGCTCGCGCGGATCTCGATAGTTGCTCACGAAATTGGGGCGGCGGTGAGCCACGTTGCACGCGCCGGTACCGTCGCAAGCAAGGAGTTTTTCGCCCGGCGGATGGTTGGAAACGCGAGGCGGACCCGCGCAGGATGCGCGGCGATGCGCATTGCCACCTGGAACGTCAATTCGCTGAAGGCGCGGCTCGAGAAGGTCACGTGGTGGCTTGCGCGCGCAGAGCCGGATGTCGTCCTCATTCAGGAGACCAAGCTTGGCGATGCGGACGTGCCCGCGCTGGCGTTCCGTGCCGCGGGCTACGAGCTCGCGCATCACGGCGAAGGTCGCTGGAACGGTGTCGCGATCGCGAGCCGCGTCGGCCTTTCGGACGTCGTCACGAATTTCGGCGAGCCGTTCCGGCCGCGAACGGCTGACGACGTGGGAGATGACGAGCCTCTGTGCGAAGCGCGCATGATCGCCGCAACCTGTGGAGGCGTACGCGTCGTCAGCATCTACGCGCCGAACGGCCGCGCCGTGGGCACACCGTTCTACGGTGCGAAGCTCGTCTGGTTCGACCGCCTCACGCGCTGGACCGCGGAATCCTGCAATCCTGCCGACGCACTCGTCATCGGCGGTGATTACAACGTGGCGCCCGAAGACACAGACGTCTGGGATCCGGCGGAGTGCAACGGCGGCACGCACGTCTCACCGCCGGAACGAGAGGCGGTCGCACGTCTTTGCGCATGGGGCCTCGCCGACGCGTACCGCATGCGTCACCGCGAGGTCGGCCGCTACACGTGGTGGGACTACCGCGCCGGATGTTTCCACAAGAACTACGGCATGCGGATCGATCACCTGATGATGAGCAAACCGGCGGCCGCGCGGCTCATCGACGCCGACATCGATCGCGAGGCGCGCAAAGGAAAGCCGGTTCCGTCGGATCACGCGCCGCTGTTCGCGGACCTCGACGCGGCAGGAAAGAAGATCGACACCGGATGGGCCGGCGTGGACGAGAAGGCGGCGAAGCGGCGTTCTACGGGCTGAAGACTGCGAACCGGCGCGTGCGGAAACTCAGGATGCTCCGTCGATCATCCGCCCGAGACTGCCCAGCACCGAGCCTTCCTCCATTCCACCGCGGCCCATCCTCGGCGCCGCTGCCATGATACGCCCCGCCATGCGACTGAGCGGCAGAGATTGCAGCCACACGCGACCCGGCCCGCGCAGCGTGGCGAAGAACAAGCCTTCGCCGCCGAAGAAGGCAGTCTTGATCCCGCCAACGAGCTGAATGTCGTAGTTGACGCTCGGTTGAAACGCGACGATGCAGCCCGTGTCGACGCGCAGCAGCTCACCCGGCGCAAGCGTTCTTTCGAGAATTGCGCCTCCCGCATGCACGAATGCGTATCCATCTCCCTGCAGGCGCTGGAGGATGAACCCTTCGCCGCCGAAGAAACCGGTGCCGAGCTTCTTTGCGAACGCGATGCCGAGCGAGACGCCTTTCGCCGCGCACAGGAACGAATCTTTCTGTGCGAAAATTTCTCCACCGATTTCGGAAAGATGAATCGGAATGATCTTGCCGGGAGACGGCGCACCGAACGCAACCTTCTTCTTTCCGCCGCCGCGATTCTGGAAGACCGTCATGAACATCGACTCGCCGGTGACCAGGCGTTTGCCCGCACCGACGAGCGCTCCGAGAAGTCCGCTCTTCTGCTGCGACCCGTCCCCGAAGATCGTCTCCATCTCGATGCCGTCGTCCATGAACATCATGCCGCCGGCTTCGGCGACGACCGCTTCCATCGGGTCGAGCTCGATCTCGACGAACTGCATGTCGTCGCCGACGATTCTGTAATCGATTTCGTGCATGGATTTCTGCATGGGGTGCTTCCTTTGTTTGAGTGAGCGTCCGTAGTGAGGTCGAGCTCGGGGCGGCGATTCGCCGCGTAACTCAGCAGATGCCCGTTCGGCGGGCGGGATGCAATTGGACGGGCGCGGATTCCGTGGGGATCAGTTAGGAGGTGGTTCAACGGCACACGTTCGGCTATTGATCTCGAGAGAAAAGCGGAAATCGCGATGGGCGAGGAATCCGGCGTGCGGGAAAAACCTGGGGAGTAATGTGGCGAGCCAAGTCAGCGGTCCCGTATCCTTGGTCTGTGTTTCGATGTTTATCGGTACCTGACGCAAGACGCACGAGCCGATCTCAACGTCGACGGTGCGTGCTCGCGGGGCCCAGCGCGCGCACCACTGAAGGTACTGTCGAAAGCAAGAGTAATATGCCTCCGGGGCACGCTCAAGATGTCGGCACGTGCCAACCTCCGCGTTTGGATGGATGGCTTGGATGTACTCGAAACCTTCAACGGTGCGAGCAGTTGCGAGGTATTCGTTCTGCTGTCCGAAAAATCGCAACGTGACGTTATGTGGAACGAGCGAGGTCGGATAGTCAGCCTTTCGTCCGTAGTCTTTTACTTTGATATCCACCGTGGCGCGTGTCTGCGCCAGTATCAGTTGACAGATCCATGCAACTACCAGGGTTGCGGTCGCTAGATATGGAGCTCTTGAACGAATGGTCACGCTACAGTCACCTCGCGAGAGAGCGTTGCCGCCGCGACACGCCCTTTCAGATGGCCGAGCTGCCCCGACATTCCGCGGGGAATGTTTGTTTCGGGCCGGCGCCAGAAGGCGTCTCTATCTTAGATCGTTACGCCCTGTTCCACACAGCGGGAGTGTGTCGGCGGACGCTCATTGCGTAATTAGGCAGCGACAGCGTACTCGCGCGCTAATGAATGCACGCGTCGTTCGACGTCGCGAAGGTATTTTCGGTCCACCTGTGATCGCCGCAACCCGCCACCTCGTCGGTCATGTCGCGTACGGAGTTGAGCGACGAGTCGTTGCGCGCGATCTTGACCTTTGCGGCAGACGCCTGGACACGAATTCCGTAGGCGTTGTAGCTGACGGTGTTGTCCAAGGCCTTGGCCGAGGCTGCAATCACGAGACCGTCGTCGGCGTTGTTCGCGATCGTCGAATCCCGCACCCCGCAGCCTTCTCCGTTGACAACGACGCCGTCCCCGTTGGACGCGGCGTTGCAGGTCAGTTTGTTCTTGATGCCGCCGAGGTCGACGCCGGACGTCGCGTTGCTGCCGGCCGTTACGAAAAGCAACCTGTTCTTGTTGCCGATGACGTTGAAGCCGGCTGCACCGTTGCCGTTGGAGCTCGACGATGTGACGGAATTTCTGTCGCTGCCGATGTTGAATCCGTCCCCTGCGTTATTCGTGGCAGTACAGTACGTCACTCTGTTTTTCGGGCTGGTAAACTCGACTGCAAACCCATGGCCACCGGGAACATGGCCGTTCGTGGCAGTCACCGTTTCGACGGTGTGGTAACCGTCTCCGGAAAACAGCACACCGACCGCGCATCCGTCGACGGTGCCGTTGATGACGTGATCATGGCTTCCGTGAAGCACGATTCCTGCCGAAGGAATCTCCGAATTCATATCGAGATCCTGGCACGTGACTGTCTTGCCGTTAAGATCGAGCGTGCCGCCGTCCTCTACGGTGATCGCATAGTCTCCAAACGTACCGTCACATGGACCCACGTTCGCCGTGAGCGTCACGGTCGCGCCGGCGGCAACCACTGTGCCACACGGTTCGGCGAGCGCGGCGGACGGAGCGGCAATCGATGCCGCGCACAGCACCGCGAACAGTCCTGATCGTGCGCGGGCCTGGCTCGCTCGGTTCATCTGATCCTCCTGCGGCCGACGAAAAAGTCGACTTGGAATAACGCAGCGGCAGAGCCGTTGGAAGGGACGACTGATGCGCGCAGATCGAACAGCTCGACCGAAGGCGGTGTGAGCGCAGACAGCGCGGTCGGCGTAACAGCTCCTGCTTCATGCCGCTCGTCGGATCAGCCCAGCACGCTCCGTCGATCATCCGGCCCAGAGCGCCAAGCACCGAGCTTTTTCGCCACTACCCCGGCCGAACCTCGGCACCGCCGACACGAGACGCCCAGCCAGGCGGCTGAGCCGAGGCGATTGCAGCCACACCCGGCCCGGCCCGCGAAGCGTCGCGAAGAACAAGCCCTCAATGTGGAATCACGCCGCGATGCGCGGGGAATGGTGGAGGCGGGGGGAATCCAAGTTTCAACTTCTCCCGCAAATTTCCTTTAGAAACCAAGGACTACGTAGCACACGGGAGACGTTGTTGCACTCTATGTTGCACTGGAATGCGTCTTCGCAAGTCTGGGGCTGTCACAGAACGTCACTGATTGTGAACGCTCGACTATCCACCTTAGCCCCTCCGAATCGTCCACCCTCGGCCCAACCGTGCCAGCTTCATTAGGTCCATTGGCGGACTCCCAAGCCGTTCATTTGTCAGAAACGCAATAGTCGCCGCTTGGGAAATAGCCACCCGGACAAGGGCCGTTCCGGGGAATCGCCTGCTTGCTGACATCCGATTGGGCGACGCAATAGTTGCCGCTAGAAAAGTAGCCGGATGGACACGACCCGACTTTCGGAAGTGCGAATCGCGCCTTAGCGTCGGGGACGCAGTAGTTGCCGGAAGCGAAGTAGCCGGTTGACAGGCACCGGACTTTTCTAATGGCTGTGGAGAGGCGGCAGGGGCGTTTGCAGCTATCCCCAAGACTGCGGTAACCACCAAGAGGCTGGATTCTGCTCAAAACCTATCTGCGCCGAATCTCAGGTATTACGCCCTCTAGCAGATCCAACGAGGGGTCCCAGTCGAATCTCCGAAACAGTTCCCTAGCCCACTTCAGACCAATCTGCCTACTCTCCGCAACGAGATAGCTGCGATCAAAGCTTGATTCCTTAACGTACTGCCGCAAGTCAGTTCGCCTTGCTGGGAAAAGCGGCATTCGACCATGGCCATCCACCCACAACTCACGACCCTCTATTCCATGGCACCCCACCTGCACGAACATCTGCTCGTCCCCTGCCGCTGTCAGTGAGATGGCTGAAGCGAACTCAAATATCTCCGTAAAACGATAAATGGTGTCGCCAATACCAATCAACGCATCACGAGGCGGCTTGGGTGGTCGTGGACTCCAATTGGCGGTGTCTTCTGCCCAGTCCAGATTGAAAGCCTTCAGATAAGCAAACTGGCCGTTCTGGAAGATTCTCCAGCGTTCAAGATGATGCTCCCACTCGATGTCCTGCTGAACCCAGTTCTCACCTATCTTTGGAGGATGGCGTTGATCTATGTGCGGAAAATCCCAACCTCTTATCTGAATTGACGACCGCTGAACGAGTGGGAACAAGTCTGAAATGCTCTCAATTCGGTCAGGAACAAAGAGCTTTGGTCGAATGACTACTCTCCAGTAGCCGTGAGTCCTAATCTTCTCAGCGACACTCATGCGTCGAAGTCTTCCAGTTGCTCATCGTACTGAGACTCGTTCGTCTGTAACGCAACAGCGGAGCCGCTAATTCCGGCTCGACTCGCCATCTGGAGAAAGCGTCGCACGCCCTTCTCCACTGCGAGGTCAAGTAGCTCTCTCATTTCCGCGTGATTCGGGATCTCGGTTGTCTCGGTTCGTCCCCGTCGCCGCACATAACAAGCACCGGCCCTAAGCTCACCGGGATAGTCTCGCTTGCATAATACCGGCACGTCTTGGAACTCTTCCACGAGGACTACTATAAAATCGAGGGTGTCAACTGTGAGCCGCTCGACTCGGACTTCAACATGAGGATCGACATATCTCGCCATGGCTCCGACAACTGCGTCGTACTGCCAAGATCCCAGATCAGCGGCAGCAATTCCTTCTGCGATCAGTCGCTCCCCGTGTTCTCGAACGCCCACAACGATCTTTCCACCCCCTCTCCTATTCGCCATCGCCATTGCCGCCTTGGCAACTTTGGGAAGAAGAGAAGCTTCAGAGCGTGATCCACCGCTCTTAAACTCAATGCCGGAAAGTTCGTGACCAACCGCCAAAAGCTGCCGGAACTCAGCCTCGTCCATAGGGCAATTTACCTAGTCCTCTGAAACCCAAGCTCTGATTACAGTATCGATGAACATATTCGACGCCTCTAAGAGAGCAACGAGTTCAGACTCATCGAGATCCTCAACCGCTAGCTTCTGCTTGTCGAGGGTTACTACCAAAAGTCCTTCTACGTTGATCGGGACCTCGCTTTCCTCGGCCTCAAAATAATGATCGTTCAAGTCGGTGACCGAGATAAACTTCGTCTCATCATCATGCATCGCATAATAGTCGGACTTAGAGAGCGGGTAACTAAGTGTACCTGAAGTATTGATCTCAAAAGGCAGCGCAAAGACTCCGTTGCCGTAATACTGCGCACCATCGTAGTCGAACTGCGTTTCTCCCGGTTCCGGCTCTAAGTCCCACTCCAGATTAGCTTCCTCGTTCTCCACCTTGGACCAACTGACGACGCCCAGAAGTGCCCCTGTTACCTTCGTCGCTAGGAATTTTTCGAGCCGTCCCGAGTTAGCGGCCAGCAAAGGAACCAATCTCTCGAAGTTAATTCGTGCATTGCTCTCTTGGATCAGATCTTGGCCAACGGGCGATCCCAGAAACTCCTTCAACGTTGCATAGCAGGTAACTTTCGGATTACCGGCAAATGACTCCCGCATCTTCTTATCATGCGAGATTAGCGACAGGTCTCCATGTGCTAACGCAACGTCACGTAGACTCTCGACAATAAAAGCGTCCGGGAATCCCTCTCGGTCTTTCGCTTTCTTATATGGCGGACTGCCCTTGAAGTAGGCTTCGATCACCGCCGCGCCATGGTGATCTCGCACGAAGGGCACGGAGGCATTGATGTCTTTAAGCCACTCGTCAAACTCATCCGTTACGGCCTTCGCTACTTCATCGGCGTTGTGTTGCTTCTTTCCCACTATTCCGGCGCATAGAACGGCCACTGGTGACGACGCTGGCAGCTTTGCGAGCGATCCGGCAGCAGAATGTAAACGAGTTAGCTTGTCTGCGAAATGCACCTGCTGCTGCGACAAAAACTCTACTCGCACCACTGCCGGAATTGTTACGACAAATGCAGCTTCTTTCGCCAAGCGCGTGAAGGTAACGAACTCGACGCCCTTTCGGTGCGGATCTTGGCGTAGGATCGAAGTGTCTAGCGCAACCTGCAACCTACGCTCCTATGACTGGGTTACAAATTTCACGATGGTGTCGATTTCGCTGATCGTCGTGTCGAACCACTCTGTGCCGGGAACGTTCTCTCGCCACTTGCCACGGCTCTTGAGCGTTGCGTGAATGGCCGACTCCACCGCACTGACTCGCTTGACCTGCCATCGGTCCAAGATCCTCGGATTGTCGAAGACTGCACTACTTCTGCATTGGTAGTTTACGCGCCCTTCCACGTCGCTGATCGTCTTGCCCACTTTTATTGGAAAGGCTGCGCCTTCCTTCACAAGAACCGGAAAGCTGAAGGCGTAGATCCAACCATCGAATTCAACAACTTGGTCGTCATCGTCACCATCATCTTCAATCTCCAGTTCGGCTTCCTCAATCTCCTGCTGAAAATCGGCGTCAGACTTGAGACGAAACGTGCCCTTGTTGCCCAACCATACAAAAGGCGACCCGGCTAGGTGCTTTGCTTCGTATGCGACCCAGAACTTTAGAGCGCGATACACGGGCTCAACTCGATCCGCTCTTGCGGCCGGAATCTCCATAGCCAGTTGCTGAGGGGTTAGATGTCGCTCGATAACCCGCTTCGACACATCCAGCATTCTGAACACCATGCCAGAGACCGCTTCGGGTTCTTTGGCGATTTCATCGAGCAGTTCGTACCGCGCAAAGCGATAACAAAACGACTTAGTAGGTTCGAATTGGATATTCATCTCTTAGCGGCACCTTGAGAGAAAAGACTTGCACCGTCCAGTGTTGGGAGTTCTCACGACACCTCTAGACGTTCGTAGAGATATTTCTGAAACCCAGTGAACATCTTGCCAACGTCTTCAGCGCGACCAAGGTGAGTCAAGGCATCATGGATCGCCCCATACTTCAGTCGTAGCAGAGGGGTCAGCTTCTCCTGTTCCAGTTCCTCAACTCCCACCGAAACGTAGTGAGACAAAACAAAGTCGAGGAATGACTTCTGCTTGTCCGTGAAGTGCCCATCGATTTGCGCTTTGGCATTCTCGGCCCTGACCTCACGCGTCACGGGAGCTACAGCATAAGCAACGTGGGCAAGAACATCGTAGATGTCGCTCCTCTCCGCGTCGATGATCCGTTGCATCTCCGAAAGCTGCTCGGCCCCGAACCCCTTTTCTGCCAACCCCTGCAACAGCTTCTTTCGGGTCTCAGGGTCGCTCCAAATCCTTCGAAGCTCGTCTTCGTCTTTGAAGAATTCTGGTAGCTGGCCGAAGAGCATTTCGATGAACTGGTGGGCCGACATTGGAGTGCCATCGGGGTGCCAGAAGGTCGTACACATCATGTGCTGGATGCTGCGAGCCTTTCCGTCAGCCAGCTTGACCTTCACTCGCTGCCGCTTCTCGTACTTCGCCCCTTCTTCCTCGACTTCCGGGTCTCGCTCCTGTGGCTTCCGCTCGCCCCTCGGCGTCTTCTCTTCGGGCTCAAGCGGTTCCCCATCCCACTCCGGGTCATTGAAATGGTGATGGGCCTTCACGAAATCCCAAATGGTAAAATAGTCTTTCCCGTCGTAGAGCCTCGTCCCTCGTCCGATTATCTGCTTGAACTCAATCATGCTGTTTATCGGTCGAAGCAGGACGATGTTCCTGACGTTCCGAGCATCCACACCAGTCGAAAGCTTCTGAGAGGTCGTCAGGATAGTCGGGATCGTTTTCTCGTTGTCTTGGAAGTCCCTCAGGTGCTGGTCCCCCAAAGCACCATCGTTCGCCGTAACTCGCACGCAATAGTTCGGATCTTTGCTCGTCTTGATCTGATTGATGAGGTCTCTGACCAGCAGTGCGTGTTCCTGAGTTGCACAGAACACCAGAGTCTTCTCGTTCTGATTGATCTGCTCCATGAAGATCTGGACTCGTTTCGCCTCACGCTCTCGAATTTCGATGGATCTGTTGAAGTCGCTTTCGACGTACCGCCTCCCTTCCTCGATATCGCCGTCAATAACGTCGTCATCAGGCGTAAAAACGTACTCATCGATGGTCGTAGCGATCTGCTTAACCTTGAACGGCGTCAGGAAGCCGTCGTTGATGCCGTCTTTCAGCGAGTAGATGTAGACCGGCTCTCCGAAATACTTGTACGTATCGATGTTATCCTTGCGTTTCGGGGTCGCCGTGAGTCCAAGCTGAACAGCCGGTGAGAAGTATTCGAGGATGTCTCGCCAGTTGCTCTCATCGTTGGCCCCGCCTCGATGACACTCGTCAATGACAATGAAGTCGAAGAAGTCAGGTGGGTACTCTCCGAAGTAGGGTGAGGGATGGCCGTCCTTGGGTGGACCGCTCATGAACGTCTGAAAGATCGTGAAGAACAGACTGCCGTTCTTGGGAACCTTGCCTTTCTTGCGGACATCAGCCGGATCAATCCTTACCAACGCATCTTCGGGAAAGGCTGAGAATGCGTTGTAGGCTTGGTTGGCGAGGATATTCCGGTCAGCCAGAAACAGAATGCGAGGGCGACGACTAGGCTCTCTAGTCAGACTCCAGCGGCTGTGGAAGAGCTTCCAAGCTATCTGGAAAGCGATGAAAGTCTTCCCGGTTCCAGTAGCGAGGGTCAGGAGGATGCGTTGGTTGTCCTCTGCAATAGCCTCCATGACTCGTTCCACAGCGACATCTTGGTAGTAACGACTTGGATGAGATCCGCCTTTGTCCTCGAACGGAACAGCAGCAAAAAGATCTCTCCATGCATTGGCTTCAGAGAACGTCAGATTCCAGAGTTCAACGGGTGTCGGGTAAGAAGTTATGTCGCCTTCCTTCCCGTTCTTCATGTCGATTCCGTAGATGCCTTGCCCGTTAGTTGAGTAAGCAAAGCGAACAGCCAGCTTCCCTGAGTAGTCTTTGGCCTGTCCGACTCCTTCCGTGAGCGGCTTTTCCCATGCCTTGGCTTCGATGACGGCGAGCTTGTGGTTGCGGTAGACCAGAACGTAGTCGGCAATGCCGGGCTTTGCACGACGGCCATGCCCTTCGATTCGACCGGGAGTCAGGCAGTATTCTCGGAGAATTCTGCTGCCCTCGACAACACCCCACCCTGCTTCCTTGAGGGCAGGATCGACGTGTTCGGCTCTGGTCTCGGCTTCGTTCACCGGTTCATAGTGGCGACTTTTCCGGCCTTCCATACGAGAAAGTCGAGAAGACGAATTTCGCTGCAATCCGTCAACCGTCTATCACGCTCCTTCAGCCGCCTGAGTATGCCAGCGACTTCCGGTAGTGCGGCCCAAGCCGTGTAATCCGTCGCCATTGTCTTCAGAAGGTCAAGAAAAACCCCTATTCGTTCAGCCTTCGACAAATCCCGTGAAGGACGCTTGCCGCTTCTGAAGGCTAGGACGTGCTTGTCGAATATCGGACTGGTGTCGCTGTGGATGTTTGCCAGCTTGGAGACGAACGAAAACGGCAGAGCCTTGTCTCCTTTGCGACGTGGCAACTCGCTTAATTCTTCTAGTATCGACGCAACGTCTGGTGTGGCAGTAGGTTCAACGAGAGGAGGATCGAAGAGAATCTGAAAGTAGCGGTCCTTGAAGTCGGAAGTAAGCCCACCGACATTCAATCCGTAGTAGCCGGTAAAGAGTTGCTTAAACTTCCTGCAGGCCTTTTCAGAGCGATCATGAAGAAGCGCCTTTAGATCCAAGTACGGGCAGAAGTCGCAGCAGACCATGAGCGTTTCTGCCTCGTCCAGCGCCTCAATCTGACTTGTGGAGAGTTGCATCATTTACAATTGGCCTGAGAACGCTTGGTGAAGGAGAGATTTCTTCAGGTTATTAAGAGCGGTGATCTTCTGCTCATAGATAGCGTCGAGTTTGCCTGTCTCCTGCGAGACGGATTTCAACTCGTCAACAACTCTACGCCGTTCTTCAATGTCCTTCGGCATAGGGATGGGAATACTGTTCAGTGCGCCCTGCGTTAGCTTGGGCTGGGCCGCACCCCGGATGTATTCATCGAGCACAATGCTCTCTAGGTAAGCCTCGACAAAATGTTGAGTCCCAAGCTCATCGAACTTCAGAACGTGTGCGTGATTGTTTACCCAACACTTGCCCGTCACAGAGAAGGCGATGGGCGTCGACCTTGCCAACAAATTCGCACCGTCCTCCGAAACTAGTAGAACGTCGTCATCGAAGATGTAGTCATCAACGTAATCGACTACGCCGGACGCCCCGTAGTATGGATACTCACCGCTCTTACGGTCAGCCTTAGTGATCGGGACACGCTTGCTGTCTAGGTTCTCTGCCAAGTGATCGAGGGTCTTTTCCGTCCAATTTCGCTTACCGTGCGAGAACATGGACTCTCGATAGCTCTCGAAAACCGCACGAGCATTTTGAAGGTTCTTCTCGGCGCTGGCCTTGGCGGTGGCGATAGCCTCGAAAGCTTTGTCGAGAATGCCGATGATGCGCTGCTGTTCGGCAAGCGAAGGCACCGGGAAGCGAATCCCTGCCAGCATATCGGCGTCAATCTTCAATGTACCGTGTGCGGCAGAACTGATGATGCTTTCTCGGCCACCGTTACCTAGCGTGTGTCGGAGGGCTAGCAGTAGAAACCGAGGAACTACCTCCTTCGGTGGCTTGATGGCTCGAATGTCTTGGTTGAAAGCAACGGGTGCAACGACCTCGCCAATCGGTACTCCGTTGGCCAGTCCCATTCCTCGCACGAGGATTAAAAGAGATCCCTCTGGGGCAATCTTCGTCGCAGACTCACGTAGCGCCTTCTCGGAGATATGAAGTTCTGCGTCTTGAATCTCGTCCGATTTTAGATCTTTGGCTGAAACCCACGGGACACTGCCATTCCAAAAGGCAGCATTACTACGTGAAGGTGTGCCACCGCTGCTGATGGCGCAGCTTTCACCGACTGAAACCGTTGGCCATCCGGTTTTCACAATAGAGCCCTAATCCCCGCCAACACTTCCGCACTCTGCCGATCCAACGCCGCAATCTCGTCAAGAATGTCCTTCGGCCTTCGGTGCGTGACCACTTCACCACCGTTCGGGTTCTTCACAGACAAATCGAATGTCTTCTGGTTAATGGTTGCGGCCTCAACCGTCCAGGATTTCAGTGAATCGGTAAAGTTCTTCTGTAGCTTTACAAACTCGGCCAGATCGTCGTCGTTCAGCGGATTCGTCTTTCCAAGGCTTCGACCGGGCTCCAACTGATAGAACCAGATCTTCCGTGTCGACCGGCCCTTCTCGAAAAATAGGACCACGGTCTTCACACCGGCCCCTTGAAACGTCTTCTCCGGGCAGTCCAAAACAGTGTGAAGATTGCAGCTATCGAGAAGAAGCTTCCGAAGGCTCACCGCAGCGTTGTCGCCGTTGGACAAAAACGTGTTCTTGATGACCACCGCCCCTCTCCCACCAGCCCGCATCATCTTGATGAAGTGTTGGAGGAACAGGAAAGCTGTCTCCCCGGTCTTGATGGTGAAGTTTTGCTGGACCTCTTTCCGTTCATTGCCGCCAAAGGGGGGATTGGCCAGTACGATATCGTAGCGATCCTTCTCCTGAACGTCGGCAAGGTTCTCGGTCAACGTGTTCGTGTGGATGATGTTCGGTGCCTCAATCCCATGAAGAATCATGTTCATGATGGCGATGACGTATGCGAGAGACTTCTTTTCCTTGCCGTAAAAGGTCTTCTTCTGGAGGGTCGTAACGTCCTTGGTCGTGAGCTTCCCCTTGCGCTTCAGGTATTCGAAGGACTCGCAAAGAAATCCTGCTGACCCAACAGCACCGTCATAAATCGTCTCCCCAATCTTCGGGTCTACAACTTTCACCATCGCCCGGATCAGTGGACGTGGGGTGTAATACTCGCCGCCGTTTCGACCGGCGTTCCCCATATTCTTGATTTTCGCTTCATAGAGGTGCGAAAGCTCGTGCTTCTCGGTTTGGGAACGGAAGCGAAGCTCATCGATGTGGTCAATGATCTCCCGGAGGTTGTAGCCACTGGTGATCTTGTTTTTGATCTCCCCGAATATCTCACCGATCTTATACTCGATGGTATTCGGACCCGTGGCTTTCTGCTTGAAGCCATGGAGATACGGGAAGAGCTTTCCGTTGACGAAATCTCTTAGGTCGTCACCGGTCGTCGCCTTGTTGTGGTCGAGCTTGCCGTCCTTTCCTTTCGGTGCAGCCCAAGAATCCCAGCGATACTGCCTGTCGAGAATGTAGCTGTACTTCTTTCCGGCCAGAGCGGCTTCGTCAGCCCGGTCTTGCTCAAGATTATCGAGGTACTTCAGGAACAGCAGCCAAGAGGTCTGCTCCGAATAGTCCAGTTCCGTGGTGCATCCGGCCTCCTTTCGGAGAACGTCATCGATGTTTTTGAAAGCTTGCTCGAACACTGTGTTCCCTTCACTTCTGCTGACCGTTCCGGCTGATGGCCAAGCTCAGATCGGGGCAAACTATACGCGCCCAGCAGTCGATGCCCGCAGTTGGGTGCCTTTCTGGCCGTTACAGTCCTTGACCGCCCGATTAAGATCTGTTACAAAGCCTGAGAATGACGAGTTCTCGACCCTTCACCCATCGCCAAGAAGCGGTCGCATACTTCCGGGTCTCAACGCAGAGGCAGGCGGCGAGTGGACTCGGACTCGACGCCCAGCAGTCAACAGTCACCACTTACGCCAAGGCAGCCAGTCTGAGCGTCATAGCGGAGTACGTGGAGACGGAGACTGGAACCGGCAAGAAAGCCCGCCCCAAGCTCGCTGAGGCCCTGCGGGAGGCAAAAGCTCGCAAGGCGGTTCTTCTTATCGCCAAGATCGACCGTCTCGCTCGAAACGTCCGCTTCGTGGCCGAACTCATGGAGGCTGGGGTGGACTTTGTCGCCGTGGATATGCCGGATGCCAACAAGCTGACCGTCCACATAATCGCAGCTTTAGCGGAACATGAGGCCCGCCTGATCTCGGTTCGCACCAAAGATGCTTTAGGCGCGGCCAAGCGTCGTGGTGTCCGCCTTGGAACGCCCGGAAACCTGACTCGTCACGCTCAGATCAAGGGAGCCACGGCGATGAAGGCAAAGGCTATTGAGGAAAGTCGCTACGCCGCCACACTCGCACAGCTTCTGGCCAAAGATGGTCTCACTCTTCGTGCTATCGCTCAGCGGCTGAATGAGACCGGGCACCGAACTCGCACTGGCAAGCAGTGGGGACCGGTACAGGTCTCTAGGATGCTCGACCGGCTACGCTGAATCCTTTCGCATTGTCCGCGTTCGCCAATCGGCCCCATTCATCCACCTTACGGCACGGGTTGTCGGCAATGCAGTGGTCAGGCTTCGCTTCCTACCATCGCAAAGCGCATCTTGTATCGGAGCGCCGAACGTTCTTCGTCTTCGCGCTCGCCGTCTGATCCGTGAAACTCGTTATCGACAGCAACCGATTGCGAAGCCCTCAGCTTCGAGAATTTCTTGCGCAATCACCAGCGAACTTCGCTGTTTTGACCGACTATGCTTGGATGGAAGCGCACAATGGCGACTCCCTAGTAACGTTCCTTGCTTCAATGGAGGTGCTACGGCACTTCCCCCGTCAAGTGCTATTTCTAATCGGTACCACAAGAGTGTGCGCTCTCAGCGGGAACCCGTCAGGTCTTACTGACCGCATGATCGACACGAAGACGAGCGGAGGCTTTGAGCGTTTTGTTCGCTACTTGGATCTGGCTCGCAATGGCGACGCTACAGTTCAGCGCAGCATTTTCGAGTACGGCACCGCCGCATCAGCTCATCTAGCTACGATGCTCTCGCCTGCGGTTAGTTCTGAGGAATACTTCAGACGTTTTTCGAAAGACTTCTCCTATGCCGAGCTACAACAGCTGCGAGCGGGGGGCCCGTTGCCGTGGGAGTTCTTGGATAGGCTGGTCACCGTTGTCATTCAGATATCAAAGGTTCTGTTCGTGGAGCATCCGGCCACTACGCAGAAACCGCCTTTCGAAGAACTCCCCAATACTTTCATCTTTCGCTGGACGCTCTGCTCCTTTCTCCTCGAACTCGAGCGAAAGAGAACAGGTGGGCGTCAGAACGCGAAGGCGAAAATACTCCGCAACGACGTGGTAGACATGACATTCGCTGCATATGGCACCTACTTTGACGGGCTTATGACAACAGACGCCATTGCGCGGCTTATCCACGACCAAGCCAGCAGGTTTCTCGCAGAGCTATTCCGCTGCGACACTCCTGCTGCTCGGTTTCACGCGCCCACGAGCTGAGACATCACGCTTTTACCCAGCGCGTTATGCCGATCACAGAAATGAATCTCTTCGAAGAGAAGCGGTGGCTAGGAGAGTTCTTTGCTCCCGGTGCCTACGAGAAGCGTTTTTTTGGAGAACTCAACTACGCACCTGACAGCGGATTGGAACTCGCATACGGAATTGGAGCAGAAATCCAACCACCCGAAACGCAAATACTGCATGGCTACTTAGCTTCTGGAGAACACTGCACTCTCTTTGCCGACTTTAGAAGGGACGCTATCAGCAGCTTTTTCGGCAATGGGAAGATTGGTTGTCGTTTCATGGTTCTTGATGAATGCGTTGAACCGACCGCTCGGTTCGACCAACTGTCGTTCACGCTCACAAACCTTCAAGAATTTTTCTACCCTTACGGCCTCGTGTCAGATGTGAAGTTTTCCCAAGAGCCGCTTCTAAAGGTCGATACAAGCTTCGGTTCGATTGAGGTTCGCAACAGTGCGATCTTCAATTACCTTTCTCCCGATCTAACCGAGTTCTACAGCGAGAACGATTCGGCCTTGGAGGAATTTAAAGCTGCATTCGGCAGCTTGAAGAAAAAGTATCCAGACTTTCATCCCATGGTGCGAAAGGAGTTCGCCTACCGTGTACGGCTGAATTTTCATACGGGCTTGTCGCTGGCCGACGCCTATCGGGAAATGACAAATTTGGCTGATCTGTTTGCTGTCCTGACGTACCGACCAGTCCATCCAGAAACGATACAGGTCAGACGGCTCGGCGCAGACGAACCTGCCCCTTCCCTTCGTGTGTATCCCTACATCAGACTCGACACCCGAACCGTGAAGCTTTGCCGACGCCCCCTGATGAATCACACTATGCCGATTACTAACTCCAAGATCGTGTTGGACCAGATCATTGCAAAGTGGGTAGCTGGACCAGCGGCGAATACGACGCTCGTCACAAGCTTACAGCAGAAGACGGGATTTAGGACGCTGCACGATCTCCACGGGGAACTAATTCTATATTGCACGCAGCTGGAATCGATCAGCTACGAAGCCGGGAACAAGGAAAAGAAGTACGAGTACGCACTTGTCACGTATGCTTCTGCGCCTATGCGCAATACGCTCGCTGCGCTCTTCGCAAACGCTGGACTCTCGGACCTCGGAAAAGCGGTTGGACAACTCCGAGACGAAATTGCCCACGTCAAGAAGCCGAAGATATTGTTAGGAAAGCTTGGGGTCCCTGATCTAAGTCGAATATCTCGCTTACTCGAACTGACGATACTGTCGCGCCTGCTCACCAAGCTCGATATTCCACCGAACATTATTGCAGACTTTCAAGAGAGGTTTGCAACTACCAACTGAACATGAGGCCAGAAGTAGAACGAAGGACGACGCTGAGATCGCATCCTCCGTCCCTGAAAGCCGCAAACTCGTCCTATCTCCTAATCACGTAGTACCTGCGGACGGAAGCACATCGGGGAACATCCAAGCCTTCTGCTATTCGGGCGATTCGAGAAGAGAGCCGGGATTACAGCGCCTACTCGATAGCCGCTGCACAGGCCCGCTTTTCTAGCTCAGGGCCTGCTTAGAGAATAGGCGCTGGAGAACGAGTGCCGCAATTCGACACGACTAAGGACGTTACCGACGCTGTTCAGTTGCTGCGTTCCATCTGAAGTATGTCTCACTTCTGGAAACGGTTCGTTCTCAAACGCACTCTTCGAAGGTGCGCAACGGATTCCGTGCCGCGAAGCGGACCGGAAGGGAAAGCCGTAAACTCATTTTCCGTCTGGATTACTGTCGCTGAAGAAAACCTGAAGGTCTGGTGTCACCAAGCGGGCGATCAGGGTGTCGTTGGCAAACGTCTCGACAACGGAACGTACTCAATCGAGGTCTGCGTCCCTTACGCTTCAATTGACGGTTCGCACGTCGAAATTCAGCATTGGTACGGACTGGATGCTTTCCACTACGACAGCATCCGGCAGTACGTACTCGAAGGTCTATCCGGCTACGATTTTTTCAAGCTAGGGGTCGGAAGGCTTCGGCAGTCGTTCTTCAATCGCAAGCCGCTTATCCGACTCGAATTGATGTCGCTGCTACGTCAGTTCGTTAAGCTGACGAATGCTGAGCCTTCCTTCAAGACCGCGCCGCATTCCCTTGTCGCCCATGTCTCAGGCGGAATGCGGACGTATCTGCACCCTGATCACATCGAAGCAACGAAACACTACCGTTTGCTTCTAGACGCTTTGGTGGAGAGAGGCGATCTGCACCGAGACCATGGCGGCAACTACTCGCTTGCGCCCAAGGCGCTCATTACCCTTGCCCAGTTTGAACACGACGAACGAAGACATGGAGACAACACCCGCAGTGCGAATCGGATGCTGCTCTTGACCGTAGCATTAATTGGCGTTGGTCTCCTTCAGGCGTGGGCGACATGGATGGCGAGCAAATGATTGCCGAAGGGGCTGACACGACCTTCGATGATGCGATTCGTCGCCTCAACAGAAAGAGTCTACGCAGCGCCCTGACTACCGCTTCCTTTCTTTCTGCCCTCGAATACGCGGGACACTCTAGCAGCCCACTCTTCCCAAGCCTGAACAACGAGAAGACTCGGCTGATAGCGGAGGCAGCGATTCGAAGCAGGTCGGCATGGTACAAGGACGAGCCAGTCATCCCGAAGGATCTGCCCATACTTCTCAATGGAGCCTTGACCGCTTCAGACGATCATCGGCTTGACGAGATTTCATCGGATCGGCCACGACAGGAAATGCTCTACGACCTGCAAAAGTATTTCTCTCGGCTCGCATATGTTCAGATTCGACCCCAGCAGAATCAAGGGATCGCACTCGGCCAGCTTCTAGCCGTGACCGAACGACTTCCCCATGACCACTGGCAAGAGCTACCGCCTGAAATCCAGAATGTTGCCCAGTCTTTCCCGCAGGCTGCTCAGCAGGCGCTGGGCGAGTCTCCGTCAAATTTGATTCGAGCGGCCACTCTTCTCCTAAGCTACCTGACAAGAGTGGGCGAAACTTTCCTAACCCATGTACCAACGCCGCCATCATTCCAGAAGCAACGATGGCAGGCAGAACAGTTATACAAACTCGTTGGACAAGCGGGCGCTCAAGTCGCTGACCTCGCCATTCACCGCTCAGCCTTCGAACGGATGCTCACCAACGCCGGGCTATCCTGTAAAGCGGAACCCTTTCTAAGAGTCTTCTCCGGCCTAATTGACGATCTACGCAAGCTATACGAGTTGCCGCATTTCAATCTTGGCCCAGAAGGACATCGCCTCTCCCCTTTGGATCGGTTCCCAGTGGTGCTGGCGGACGATGGCGCTTTTTTTGTGATTCCGAACGCACGCAAGTTCTGCGCAGCCCTGAGCAGTGTTGTTCATTTCTCCTTGAATGAACTCTGCCGTGAGTCCTACGAGAGGGTTCGAGGGCACTGCCTTGAATTGTACTTTCGGAGGGTGCTTTCGGCTCGCGCTCCAACACTTTTAGTGATCCCCGAAAAGAAGTGGGCGACTGGCAAGGGGAACATTGCTGGCCCAGACCTCACCATTATCGACCATGGGGAGCACCCAATGGTTCTCGGCATTGAGATCAAATTTCGTAGGATGTTGCCAAACACCCGCTTCGAACTGCGGGACGAGGATATCAAGAGCAACTATAGCGACCTCTGGTCAGCACTCACAAAACTGGACGGAAAGCTCGACCAAGTGTTGGCGGGTCGGGGAGATTACTCTCAATACCGTTCTGACCTTGAGAGAGCTCGCAAGTATCCCCGCAGACTGCTTGGAGTTACCGGAGAGGCGCCATTCATGTTTGCCGAACTTGCGAACGCGCTTGCAGACCGCGACTCAGATTTCCCGCTTCATGGAGTCAGCAAAAACTGGTCAGTTATGGGTGCCGAAACATTCGAACGCTTCATTGAAGCTAGCGTGCAGCACGCCATCCCACTTCTCGATCTGTTCGACCAGTATCTCTCGGAGTCCACGAATCTCGAATTGTCCGGGGGAATGGCGGAAGCCTTTGGCAACATGGAACTCGATCTGAGCCAGAGCTACGCGGCTTCTTTCCTCTAGTTTTCGGAGCTTCGCACGTCTCACACCGTGAGACCCTCAGGACAATTCAAGCTCCGGGAAATCAGCGGCTGCGCCCCTCAGAATGCGCCCATGGATCTCTTGCTGATCTTCGTCATGCCCAGCGCAAGTCAAATAGTAGTTCGTAGATCCAAGGCGCTTGTAGATAAGCCATTCACCGGTCAGAGAATGCGACTTCTCACGTTTCCCGTAAGCTCCCAAAACGTATTCCCTCGCTATCTCGCCAGCCAGCTTCCAAGCTCGCTCCGCATCATCGTCAACTGGACCCGCTTGGCTCACCTTCCCTCCCATCATCTTAAGTAGTTTCTTGTCCGTCCAATGGCTCTGCACATTCTTCGCAATGAATCTCGCATTGACGAAGTGCTTGTACATGAGCCCCGCCAGAGGACCGATGGCGAACTCTCTGGATGGACCTGTCCGACTCGTCTCTTCATCGATTCCCTCTAGCAATCGAATCTCTTCCAGTATTGGGAACGGATTCAGCGGCCCTTCAAAAAGGAATTTCTCTAGCTGAGCTTTGAGGACCGAAGACATCTTCGCATCGCCAAGCCGCTGCCCTGAGAGCCACCTTTCAAAATCCGTCATGCGGGCTGCCGCTCCGTCTTTGTTACTCGTGCTCTTCAGGAACGTAGCGCCATAGGACTCGGACCGCGTATTCAAGAGCACCCCGACCCGTGAGAGGTTTCGCAGGGATTGCGAGCGTGCTGGGATCGATTACTCACCGGACCAGCGAGGCCGAACGATTGATCGGCACGCTCTCAGGGTGGCCTTCGTGACGATCCTTTCGGTGGTAAAGATACCTCCGAGGGTAGCCCAGAAGCTCGCCCGCCACACCGACCTCCAACTGACGATGAATGTGTATACGGACGCAGGAATGCTGGCCGGGGCGGAGGCGATGGAGACTCTCCCGGAATTCCGGGCATTCGACCCGGCTGAGGGCTCGAATCCTGTTGCACCCGGATGTTGCACTAGAATGCGGCGTAGAGGGGCTTGAGGCGTTTTCCCCTGTCACAGAGGCTTTTCAGCGGACGGCGTAAAAGTCCTTTGTTTTTCCCACTGTGACGGTTCTTGTCACGAACCGTCACAGAGTGGAGTTGGTGGAGGCGGGGGGAATCGAACCCCCGTCCGAAAGCAATCCACAAAAACCTCTACACGCTTAGTGTCGGATTTTATCTCATTCGGCGGAGCGCCCCGACACAGGCTCCCGACGAACCAGCCGTCTACTGTTTCGAGCCGGCGCCCGAAGGCGAAGCACCGGATCCCTATCCCAAATTGTTACGCCCTGTTCCGCGCATTGGGAGTGCCCGGGCAGGACGCTCGCCGCCTAATTAGGCAGCGAGAGCGTAATCGGTGTTATCCGCAGTTACGTTGTTTTTTACCGGATTAACGAGTCGGCAAAGCGCTCGGCGTGCAGCTCCTGCTTCATGACCCTCGTCGAACCCATATCGCCCCCAAGGCGATGAAGTCGTCGAAATCGTCGAAGCGCCGCGAATATAGGTCCGATACGGCGGAGCGGCAACCCGAAATGTCCGCACAATCGCACACCGCACCGATCCGGCCCGCAGTTGAATCCGATCTCCTCCTCCATCAACCACCGTCAATGCTCCGCTTCTCCGCGCTCAGCGCCCTACTCGTCTGCGCACTCGCATCCTCTGCGCTCGCCCAACCTGCCCCATGTGGCGGCCCGTTCGATGCCTGGCTCGCAGCGTTTCGCGAGGAAGCGCTCGCGCAAGGCATCACCAGCCAGACGCTCGCGCACGCCGCTCCACTGATGAAGATCGATCCCGCGGTGCTGCGAGCCGACCGCGGCCAGCACGTCTTCGCGCAGAGCTTCGTCGAGTTCGCCGGACGCATGGCCGAAGGCTACCGCATCGCACAGGGCAAGGATCGCATCGAGAAGAACGCTGCCACCTTCTCGCGCATCGATCGCGATTTCGGCGTGCCGGCGCCCGTGATCGTCGCGTTCTGGGCGCTCGAGACCGACTTCGGCTCGAACATGGGCGACGTCCCGACGATTCGCGCACTCACCACTCTCGCGCACGATTGCCGCCGCCCCGCGCTTTTCCGCGAGCAGCTGCTGGCCGCGCTGCGCCTGCTGCAGGGCGGGGACCTCACGCTCGATCAGATGAAAGGTCCGTTCGCGGGCGAGCTCGGCCAGCTTCAATTCCTGCCGACGCACTACTTCGACTACGCGGTCGACTACGACGGCGACGGTCATCGCAATCTCATCCGCAGCACGCCCGATGCGCTGGCATCGGCTGCGAACTATGCGGCCAAGCTCGGCTGGCGCCGCGGCGAGCCGTGGCTCGACGAAGTGCGCGTGCCGGCCGAGCTTCCGTGGGAAGAAAGCGGGCTCGACATCGAACATCCGCGCTCGCAGTGGGCGCGCTGGGGAGTTTCGCGCGCCGACGGAAGCGCGCTTGCGAGCGACGATCTGCCGGCATCCCTTCTGCTGCCGATGGGCCGACATGGACCGGCCTTCCTTGCCTACGCGAACTTCCAGCGCGTCTATCTCAAGTGGAATCAGTCGCTCGTGTACGCGACGACGGCCGCCTACCTCGCAACCCGGATCGACGGCCAGCCGAAGATGCATGTCGCCGGCAAGATTCCGTCGCTCAGTCTCGAAGAGACAAAGGCGCTGCAGACGGAGCTTGCGAAGCGAGGCTACGAGATCGGCAAGATCGACGGTGTGCTCGGCCTTCAGACGCGCAGCGCCGTGCGCGACGCGCAAAAGAAACTCGGACTGCCCGCAGACGCGTACCCCACGGCTGATCTGCTGCGGCGGCTTCGGGCGGGCGCGGGCTGACACCCGGATCCTTCGTCCGGGCGCTCAGCGCCATCGCACGCAGTTACCGCGTTGGCTTTGGCCGTCGGATTGAGGCTTTCGAAGCCGGATGAAGCCGACAGGCCCTGCCCTTACGGTTCGCGCCGGCCGCGAAGCGCTCGCCACGCTGGAGCGCGACGGTTTTCGCGCCGACGCTTTCTCGACGCTTCTCGGAGCTTCGGGAGGGCCGAAGTGGCTCGTGCTCGCCTCTCTCGATCGCGTGATTGCGCGCCGCCTCGTCGCCGGCCGCACGGCGCCGCTTCATGCGTTCGGCACGTCGATCGGCGCGTTTCGCCACACCTGTCATGCGCAGACGAATCCGCTTGCCGCATTCGAGCGCTTCGAACAGGCGTACGTCGGCCAGGCGTACGAAACCAAGCCGACTCCTGCCGAAGTTACCGACGTAAGCCGCCGCATCTTCGACGTGATGATCGGCGAGACCGGCACCGAAGAAGTCCTGCGCCATCCGACGATGCGACTGCACGTCGGCGCAGTGCGCAGCCGGCGTGCGCTGGCGACGCATGGCAAGCCGCGGCTTGCGCTCGGCCTCGGCGCCGCGGCAACGGCCAATGCGATCTCGCGGCGCCTTCTCGGTGCGTTCTTCGAGCGCGTGATCTTTCACTCGTGCGATGCGCCCGAGTTCGGCTTCCGCGACGTTGCGACGCGCCACGTCCGGCTCGACAAGAACAATCTTCGTGAAGCAACTCTCGCGAGCGGCTCGATTCCGCTCGTGATGGCGGCGATTGAAAACATTCCGGGCGCGCCGCCGGGCTTTTATCTCGACGGCGGAATCACCGACTATCATTTCGCAATGGATTTCGACGCGCCGCCCGGCCTCATCCTTTACCCGCACTTCTTCGATCGCATCGTGCCGGGGTGGTTCGACAAGCCGCTGTCGTGGCGCAAGGCGCGCGGCCGGCTTCTCGAACGTACCGTGTTCATTGCACCGTCCGCCGAGTTCGTCGCGACGCTTCCCGGCGCGAAGGTTCCCGATCGCGACGACTTCGTCACGCACAAGACGGCTGAGCGCCAGAAACGCTGGAACCAGGCGCTGTCGGCGTGCCGGGTTCTCGGCGAAGAATTCGAGGCGCTGCTCGAAGGCAGCCGCCTCGCAGCTGCGGCGCAGCCGTTTCCCGATTGACGCGCGGCGCGCTTCGAGCACGTACGCGCACGCTGCGGTGGTCGTCTTCGAGAAACAGTTGACGTGATCGGCGCCGCCGCGGTCCGTCAGTAGGCCGTTCTGTCGCGTGCCGCCCAAGCGCTTGCAAGAACTTCCGCGCGCCTTCATGAAGCGGACACGTGACGGGCATGATCCTCAACGACTTTCGTATCCTCGATACCGAGACCGGAGCGTACCGAGACGGTTCCGTCCGCATCCAGGCGGAACGCATCGTCGAGATCTCGGACCGCCCACTTTCGGGAAACGCTATTCGCACGATCGACGGCCGCGGACGCGTACTGATGCCGGGCCTGATCGACGCTCACGTCCACGTCGCCATCACGACGATCAATTTCGCTTCACTCGAGGCCAAGCCGACGACGCTTCGGGCGCTGGAGGCGGCGGGCATTCTTGAACGGATGCTGGCGCGCGGATTCACGACGGTGCGCGACGCCGGCGGCGCCGACCGCGGACTTGCCGAAGCAGTCGCGGAAGGCCTGATTCCCGGTCCGCGCATCTATTATTCCGGACGCGTGCTCAGCCAGACCGGCGGACACGGCGATTTCCGCTCGCGCGGCGACCTCGCGCCAATGTGCGCGTGCACCATTCATTCGAGCGCGTTCTCGCACGTGGTCGATGGCGTGGATGCCGTGCGCCGGGCAGCGCGCGAAGAGCTTCGCCGCGGCGCCACGCAGCTTAAGATCATGGCATCGGGCGGCGTCGCGTCGCCGACGGACCCGATCTGGAACCTTCAGTATTCGCGTGAAGAGATGACCGCGATCGTCGAAGAGGCCGAGTCGTGGCGAACCTATGCGATGGCGCACGCCTACACGCCGGAAGCGATTCGACGGGCAGTCGAAGCCGGAGTGCGGACCATCGAGCACGGTAATCTCATCGACCGCGCGACGGCTGAGCTGATGGCGTCGCGCAGCGCGTACCTGGTGCCGACGCTGATCACGTATTTCGCGCTCGATGAGCTGGGCAGTGCGTTTGGTCTCCCGGCCGAGAGCAGCCGCAAGCTGAAAGAGGTTCTTACCGCGGGCCTGGAGTCGATCGAGATTGCGCGCTCGGCGGGCGTGCCGATGGGATTCGGCACCGATCTTCTCGGAGAGCTGCACGATCAGCAGAGCCGCGAGTTCACGATTCGCCGGCGCGCGCTCGGCGCCGCCGACATCATTCGCTCCGCCACCGTCGTCAACGCCGAGATCCTGCGCGCGACGGGTGAGATCGGAGTCATCCGGGAACGCGCGCGCGCCGATCTGCTGGTGATCGACGGTGATCCTCTCGAGGACATCGCCGTTCTCGAGAATCCGGATCGAATGCAGGCGGTGATCCAGGGCGGACGTGTCGCAGTCGATCGCGGGATGTGACTACTGACCGCCGTTGCGTAAGTTGACGCGGCAGATGCGTGCGCATCCGTGGTGCCACCGACGTGGCGAGTCCCAGATGCGTGCGCGTCTATCGCACCGCCGCCGCGCCGAGTGCAAATGCGTGCGCATCGGCTGCGGCGAACGATCCCGCCACAAACTCGACCTACGCCAAACGCCCGGCCGCCCGCGCCTCCGCCTCGGCCGCCGCGGCTTCTCGCAGCACGAATCGAACGCCGAGCCCGGTCTCCAGCGACATCGCCTCGGACAGCGGCTCGTCGACAACGTCGATGACCACATCGGCATCTGCATACGGCCCGATCATCGCGGCCTGGAGGTAAACGGGAACACCGGAAACTTCGCCGACCTGACGCGCAGCCGACGTGATGACTGCATCCTCGTAGAGATGCGGCGCCGCGCCCTCGCAGCACCCGCCGTCGATCACGAACGTAAGCGGCCCGCTGCGCTCGGCACGCACGCGCGCGACCACCTCTGCGGCCGCCGCGGAAATGCGAATTGTCGTCATGGACCGTAAGAAAAGCGGGGCGCCGCCGAAAAAGCAGCACCCCGCCCGAGAGAATCAGTTCAGCAGCATCTGGAAGTAGAACTTTCCTTCCGGACCGGTGCTTTCGCCGACGTGGATGTGCTTCATCTCATGGTATTCGGCCAGGCCCCACTTGCCGAGCTCGCGGCCGACGCCGCTCTGCTTGTAGCCGCCGAACGGGAACCGGAGGTTGATCATGTGATAGTCGTTGATCCAGACCGTGCCGGTCTCGATCCGGCGCGCGAGCGCGATCGCACGGTCCGTGTTCTCCGACCACACCGCGCCGCCGAGCCCGTAGACCGAGTCGTTCGCAATGCGCACCGCTTCGTCTTCGTCCTTGAAGCGGATCACCGAGACGACCGGTCCGAAGATCTCTTCCTGCGCGATGCGCATCTTGTTGTCGACGTCGTCGAACACGGTCGGCTCGTAGTAGTAGCCCTTGGCCATGGCCTCGGGCCGCTTGCCGCCGGCAACGCATTTTGCGCCCTGCTCGTTGCCGAGCGCCACGTACTTCTCGACCGTCTCACGCTGCGACTTGCTGACGAGCGGTCCCATGCCGGTCGTCGGATCCATGGTGTCGCCGATCTTGATGCGGCCCATGCCGGCGAGCATCTTCTCCATGAACTCGTCGTGCACGCTCTCGTGCACGAGAATGCGCGTGCCCGACTCGCAGATCTGTCCCTGGTGCATGAACGTCGCGAACAGCGACCCGAGCGCCGCGGTATCGATGTTGGCGTCGGGCAGGATGATGTTCGGCGACTTGCCGCCGAGCTCGAGCGTCACCTTCTTCAGCGTCCCGGCGCCGAGCTGCATGATGCGGCGGCCGACTTCGGTCGAACCGGTGAACGCGACCTTGCCCACATCCGGATGCGTCGCGAGCTCTTCGCCCGCCGTGCCGCCGGGGCCGCTGATCACGTTGACGACGCCGGCCGGAACCCCGGCCTGCGTGCAGATCTCGGCCAGCAGCAGCGTCGAAACGGGCGTCACCGACGCCGGCTTGATCACGCAGCAGTTGCCGGCCGCGATCGAAGGCGCGATCTTCCACGCGCCCATGATCATCGGGAAGTTCCACGGCGTGATCCCGGCGGTCACTCCGATCGGCTCGCGCACGACGAGGTTCCTGCTCGGGATCGGAACGACCTCGTCGTACTCCTCCTGCAGCATCGACTTGTACTCGTCGCCCGTGATGTACGACCCGAAGTGGAAGAACGTCTGCGCGGCGCCCGGCACGTCCATGCTCATGGCCTTGCGCATCGTGCCGCCGCCGTCCTGGACTTCGGCCGCGGCCAGCTCGTCCTGGCGCTCGAACATCGCGGCGGCCACGCGTTGCATGATTTCGCCGCGTTCCTGCGGAGACTTGTTTCGCCAGACCCCGCTGTCGTGCGCGGCCTTCGCGGCGGCGACGGCCTTCTGCGCGTCCTCGCGGTCGGCGACCGCGACGTTGCACCACGCTTCTTCGGTGGCCGGATTGATCGAGGGAGCGGTCTTGCCGCCCTTGGCGGACTCCCATTGACCGTTGATGAACAGGCCGTATTCCTTCATCGCGTTCCTCCTTCCTGTGTGGTCGCGCTGGTCGCGCTTGTGTGGTCGCGCCGGGCAGACGGGACGCGCGACCTTACGCTCCCCTTTTTCGGCAATCAACAGACCCGTGGCGGCCGGAAATCCGCCCGCCCGCGCATCCTGCACCGGCCGGAGGGGTATGAAAAAACGGCCGGATGGCGCCGCAATTCCCTGCGGTGACGGCTTGACGTGGTTTCGGCGGCCAAGTAACAAAGGCCCCGTTCCAATCCCTTTCGGACGCGGGGGCGTCCTCGAAAATCCCGTGAGCGACAATCACAGTTCCACGCCTTTTCCCGGTACCTACTGGGTCATTCCCGGTAGTCTGCTCGCCGGAGCATATCCCGGCGGCAAGGACGCCGACGCGACCGAGAAGCGCATGACGGCGCTGCTCGACGCGGGCGTACGCTCGGTCATCAACCTGATGTCGGAGGAAGAAGCCTTCGAGCACGCACCGGGCGAACACTTCTACCCGTACGAGGACGCACTCGAGAAAATCGGCGAGTCGCGCGGAGTCGTCGTCGAGATCGAGCGCTATGCGATCGAAGACGCCAACACGCTGACCGAGCAGGCCATGGAGCTGGTGCTCGACGCGATCGACGCCGAAATCGACGGCCGCGACAGCCCGACGTTCGTGCACTGCTCGGACGGCAACGCGCGTACCGGCGTCGTCATCGGCTGCTACCTCGCGCGCCACGGCCTCGCGACGGGCAAGAGCGCGCTCGAAAAAATCCGCGAGCTTCGCTCCGTCGACCCGCTGTTTGCCAAACAGAAGTCGCCAAAGACGATGACCGAGGAAAAGTTCGTCCTGCGCTGGCGCGAGTCGCGCTGAAAAGCCGGCCGTCCGGCGCCTGTCCGGCCTCACCCGTCCGTCAAAACCTGCCGCTTTCCTGTCGTCGGACCGGAGAGTAAGAAGAACGGTCGCCCCGGGGGGAGCGGCTGTCCATGATCATCGCGCTGCTCGTCTTTTCGTCGGCCCTTCAGGTCGTCGTCGCGCTCGTCGCCCTTCGCGCACCGCGCACGGCGCGCACGCGTTCGGCGTGGTGGGTCTTCGCCGCAGCGCTGATGCTGATGGCGCTGCGGCGCCTGGTGGCGCTCGGCGGGATCCTCGCGGGAAGCGCCGTCGCGCCGACCAGGCCCACCGAAGAGCTGATCGCGGTCGGGATTTCGACCTTGCTGCTGACCGGTGTGCTGCGGATGCGGGTTCTGTGGGCAGAGGCCGACGCCGCCCTTCACGAAGCAAAGGAAAGCGAGCTCGCGCGCCGCGAGAGCGAAGAGATCTGGAAGCGCGTGTTCGAGTTCGCGCCCGACGGCTACGTGATGCTCGAGTCGGACGGCCGGCTGGCGCGGATGAACCTGGCCGCAGCCGAGATCGTCGGGCTCTCGCGCGAATCGGCCGAGGGGCGCTACATCTTCGAGCTCGGTTTTCTCGACGACGAGGGCCTCGCGCAGGCGGCGCGAAACCTGTCGATGATGCAGAGGGGCGAAGACCCGGGCCCCGCCGAATACACGTTCCACCGTCCGGACGGCACCCAGCGGCAGGTCGAGGTGATCAGTTACACGATCGACGTCCGCGACCGGCCGCTGCTGCTGACGATCGTCCACGACGTGACCCGGCGGCGACGCATCGAAGCCGAGCTCAAGCGCAGCCACCGGCGTCTCGAGGAAGCGCAGCGCGTGGCCGGCGTCGTCACGTTCGAGATCGACCTGCGTGAAGCCACGATCTCGACGAGCGGCGATCCGCGGCTGACCAGCCCTTCGACCGACGGACGCCTGCACATGTCGCTCGAGGAGGGCTTCAACTACATCGTACCCGAGGACCGCGAGCGGGTGCTCGAGGAAATGGCCGCGGGAACAGGCGGAAAGGGACGCATCGTCGTCGAATACCGGCAGTTCGACGCGCGCCTCGGCCGCGAAGCAACCGTGCGAACCACCGCGCACGCACAGAAAGACGAACACGGACACGTCACAGGGCTGGTCGGTGCGACCGTCGACGTCACCGAGATCCGCCACGCGGAGCAGGAGATCCGCACCCTCAATACCGCGCTCGAAGAGCGCGTGCGCGCGCGCACCGCCGAGCTCGAGCGCGCGGTCGACGAGCTCGAAGCGTTCAGCTACTCGGTCTCGCACGACCTGCGCTCGCCGCTGCGTGCGATGGCCGGCTACAGCGAGCTCGTGCTCGAGGAAGAAGGAAGCAGCCTCAGTGCGGCGTCGGTCGAGCATCTCGAGCGCATCCGTGCGTCGTCGGTGCGCATGGGAGGCCTGATCGACGGCCTGCTGTCGCTGGCGAGACTGTCACGCGCGACGCGCAACGACGTGCGCATCAATCTGTCGGAGATCGCCCGGACCATTCTCGCGGAGATGCAGGAGGCCGATCCCGGCCGCGACGTCGAAATCATCGTCGCCGACGACCTGGAGACGGTCGGCGACGCCGGCATGATGTCGGTGATGCTGCAGAACCTTCTCGCCAACGCGTGGAAGTTCACGCGCTCGCGCGCGCACGCGCGAATCGAATTCGGCCGCACGGGCGGCGGCGACTACTTCGTGCGCGACAACGGCGTCGGATTCGACGCCGCGCAAAAATCCAAACTCTTCCGTCCGTTCGAGCGCCTGCACCGCACCGACGAATTCGAAGGGACCGGCATCGGTCTCGCCACCGTCGCGCGCATCGTGCGTCACCACGGCGGACACGCGTGGGCCGAAGGCTCGATCGGCAAGGGTGCTACGTTCTGGTTCACGCTCGGCGCGCCAGGCCTGCGGGACGAGGCGAGGCTTCACACGATGGCCGCCGAGCTCATCGAAGCCGGACGCGTCGCCAAGCTTTCGTAGCGGTTCTACCCGCGGCGCCGCATCGCGCGCGCGATCTCGCGTTTGGCATCCTTGTCGCGCTCGGTCGCGCGCTTGTCGTGCTGCTTCTTGCCTTTGGCGAGCCCGACCTCGGCCTTGAGGCGCCCGCCCGCATCGAAGTAGATCTTCGTCACCACCAGCGAGTAGCCTTCGAGCTTGACGCGGCCCGCGAGGCGGTCGATCTGCCGGCGGTGCAGCAGCAGCTTTCGCTCGCGGTCCGGCTCGTGGTTGTTCTGTCCGGCGGGCGGATACGGCGAGAAGCGCGAGCCGATCAGCCAGGCCTCGCCCTTGTCGATGCGGACGTACGAGTCGGTGAGGTTGACGCCGCCCTCGCGCGCCGAACGAACCTCGGTGCCCGACAGCTGGACGCCCGCCTCGAGCGTCTCCTCGATGTAATAGTTATGGAACGCCTTACGGTTGTCCGCGACGCGACCGGCGGTCTCCTTGGTGCGCGACGCAGACTTGGCCATCGGCCGAAGCTAGCACGGCACGCCACGCGGAAAAGTGGGACGTACGGAAATCGGGGACAGACACCGATTTTGCGAAATCGGTGTCTGTCCCCGATTTTGCGCGTTCAGCCCCAGACTTTTTTGAGGAGGGCCTGGCCGCCGATCTCGTGCTTGCGGCCGAGGTCGACCGGGCGGTTCTTCTCGTCGACGAAGACAACGTTCGGCTTCCACGCGAGCGCCTGCTCTTCGGGCATCCAGCCGAACGCGGCGATGATGATCAGGTCGCCGACGTTCACCTTGTGAGCCGCAGCGCCGTTGACGCAGACGACGCCGGAACCCGGCTGGCCTTCGATCGCGTAGGTCTCGAAGCGCTCGCCGTTGTTCACGTTCCAGATCGAGACGGCTTCGTTCTCGATGATCCCGGCCCCTCGCAGGAGGTCCGAGTCGATCGTCACGCTGCCTTCGTAATGCAGATCGGCACCGGTGATGGTGGCCCGGTGGATCTTGCCACGCATCATCTTTCGCATGTTGTCGCGCATGGTTCCTTCCTCTCCCATTCAGTTTGCCGCCGCGCCGTTCGCAAAACGCGTATGCGAACCGGCGCCGGTCGACGACCGTTCGGTAACGGGGAATCGAGCTTCGGCCAGAGTCACGTTGTCGATGAGCCGCACGGGGCCGAGCCACGCGGCAATCGCCATCACGGAGCGCTCGTCGGCAACTTCCGTCGCAGCGATGGCATCCGGATCGACGACTTCGAGATATTCGGTGCGAAGAGCCGCGCAGCCGGCGAGAACACCTGCCGCTTCGGCAACCAGCCGCGACGAATCGCGCTCACCGGCAGCAAACAGGGCGGAGGCCGCGTCGAGCGCACGATGGATGACGGGCGCTTCTTCGCGCTCGGCAGCCGAAAGCCGCGCATTGCGCGAGCTCATCGCAAGCCCGTCGCGCTCGCGCACGGTTTCCGCTTCGACGATGCGCAGCGGAAAGTGAAGGTCGCGCACCATGCGGCGGATGACCTGCAGCTGCTGGAAATCCTTTTTGCCGAACACCGCGAAGTCAGGCAGCACCATGTTGAACAGCGCAGCGACCACGGTCGCGACGCCTTCGAAATGCCCGGGCCGGAACTTTCCGCAAAGCTCGCCCGAAAGCCCGGCGACGCTTATGCGTGTGGCGGCGCCGGCCGGATAGACTTCGCTCGCCGGCGGCATGAACAGCACGTCGACGCCTTCTTCTTCGAGCAGCGCCGCGTCGGTCTTGTCGTCGCGCGGATAGTTCTCGAAGTCTTCCGGATTGTTGAACTGCGTCGGATTGACGAAGATCGATACGACGACCAGATCCGACAGTTCGCGTGCCCGCTTGAGCAGCGAAAGGTGCCCGTCGTGCAGGTAGCCCATCGTCGGCACGAAACCGACAGTCAGTCCGCCGGCACGCGCCTGGCGGCTGAGCTCCTGCATCTTGGCAACGGATCGTACGATCTTCATCGCGCCGTTCCTGCCTACGCTTCCTTTGCGAGCACGACGGCGCGCGGCGCCGAGAACGAATGCTTCTCGGTCGGGAACGCACCGGCGCGAACTTCACGGACGTATTCGGCGAAAGCCTCGGTCGCCTGCGTACCGAGCTCGGCGAAGCGCTTGACGAACTTCGGTGCGATGCGGTCTTCGAGGCCGAGCAGGTCGTGCATCACGAGAACCTGGCCGTCGCAGCCCGCGCCGGCGCCGATCCCGATGGTCGGAATCGAAACGGCCGCCGTGATTTCTGCAGCAAGGTCCGACGGAACCCCTTCGACGACGATCGCGAAAGCTCCCGCGTCTTCGAGCGCCTGCGCATCTTCGAGAAGGCGGCCGCTTTCGCCGGCGCCGTGTCCGCTGCGCCGGCCCTGGACCTTGTGTCCGCCCATGCGATGCACCGATTGCGGCGTAAGACCGACGTGTCCCATGACGGGAATGTCGACCTCGGCAAGCCGGCGAACCGCGTCGGCCACGTGCACGCCGCCTTCGAGCTTTACGGCTTCGGCGCCGCCTTCCTTGATGAGCCGTCCGGCGTTGGCGACCGCGTCGGCCACCGAGACCTGGTACGAAAGGAACGGCATGTCGACGACGACGAGCGCCCGGCGGCGGCCGCGCGCGACCATGCGCGAGTGATAGACCATCTCGTCCATCGACACGCCGAGCGTGTTCTCGCCGCCCTGCATGACCATCGCGAGCGAGTCACCGACCAGCAGCAGGTCGGCGCCCGCGCGATCGGCCAGCCGCGCGAACGTGAAGTCGTAGGCGGTCACCATCGCGAGCTTGCGCTCGCCCTTGGCGGCCAGGATGGAAGGGACGGTTACCTTGGAGTCTTCGAAGCTCGTAGCCACGGTGCGACCTCCTGTTCTTCACGAGAAGGAGTGTCGGTAGCTGCGGCTTCAGGGCGGACTGGCGCTCGGGCGCCATGCCTTGCGTGCCGTTTCACCTTCGACCTCCGTCTCGGTCCTGAGCTTGCCCTGGCCTTCAGTGACGAAGATCAGCGGCTCGCCTGCAAGTCGCCCCGGCTATTGCCGGTGGCGATCAAACGGATCCAAGCGGTACGTAAACCTGGGTTCCCTGCCCCATCGATCCGATCTCCCGAACCAGGTCGACCAGATGGCCGCCATTCTCGACAAAGTCGATGTCCGAGCAACTGACGATGAGAAGCGGGGTCTCCCTGTAGCCGTGGAAGAACCTCCTGTAGGCTTCCGCGACTTTCTCTATGTAAGCCCGGCCGATCTTGCGTTCGTACGGCCGGTCACGCTTCTTAAGCCTTCTCAGCAGAACCTCAACCTCCGCGTCGAGGAAGACGACGAGGTCCGGCCGGCGGATCCGGGCATCCAGCAGCCCGTAAATCCTCTCGTACAGAGACAGCTCGTCTGACGCCAGCGTCAGACCCGCGAAGATCCGGTCCTTCGCGAACAGGTAATCCGTGACCACCGAGTGCTCGAACAGGTCCATCTGGACCAGCTCTTCCTGCTGGCGGTAACGCTCGACCAGGAACGAGAGCTGGGCGGTCAGCGCGTAGCGCTCGGGCTCCTCGTAAAACCGCGGGAGAAACGGGTTCTCCTCGACCGGCTCGCCGACGAGCCTTGCGCCGTAATGCTTCGCGAGGGCCCTCGCCAGCGAGGACTTTCCGACGCCGATCGCGCCCTCGACGGCAATGTAACGGGCTTCCTGCGGCACCCTCTCGTTTCCAGTCGCGCCCGGGTATCACGCAGAAAAGAGCGAGTCTAGGCAATATCGGCTTCGCACAAGTCGCTGTGCTATTCTCGGCCGGTTGCTGCATCGGGCAGCTCGCAGATGTCGCGTCAGGGAGCCGGATGCTGGCGTGCGGCCGGCAGACGCGGCGTGCGGCCGGCAGACGCGGCGTGCAGCCGGCAAAAGCGGCCTGCGGCCAGCAATAGGTGGAGACGTGGAAGAGGGTGCTGTGGGAACTGACGAAGAAGGCGCGGGGCGACTGCTGATCATCGGCCTGACCGGCCCGGAGCTCGACCCGGAGGCCGAGGCTCTTCTCCATCACGTCGATCCGCTCGGCGTCGTGCTGTTCCGGCGCAACATCCAGTCGGTCGGCCAGCTGAAAGACCTGACCCGCCGCCTCGCGGAATTCCGCCCGGACATGCTGATCGCGATCGATCACGAGGGTGGTCGCGTCCACCGGATGCCGCCAGACTTCACGCACTTTCCGCCGTCGCTCGTCATGGCCCGCAACGGCGACCCGGGCCTGATGCGCGAGGTTGCCCATGCGCACGCGGCCGAGCTTCGCGATGCGGGCTTCAACCTGACGTTCTCGCCCGTGCTCGACGTGCACACCAACCCGGCCAACCCGATCATCGGCGACCGCGCGTTCGGCACCACGCCCGAAGAAGTCGTCCACAATGCGCTTCCGTATATGCAGGGGCTCGCCGAGGGCGGCATTCTCGCGTGCGGCAAGCACTTTCCCGGCCATGGCGACACGTCGGTGGACTCGCACCTGGAGCTTCCGGTGCTGCCGGCGGCGACTCATCCGCTCGAGCGCCTGCGCACGCTCGAGCTGCGGCCGTTCGCGCGTGCGATCGCGCAAGGCGTGCCGATGATCATGACCGCGCACGTGATCTGCGATGCGCTCGACCCGAAAGCTCCGGCAACGCTCAGCCGCCGCGTGATCGAAGATCTGCTGCGCACCGAGCTCGGTTACGACGGCTACGTGGTTTCCGACGATCTGGAAATGAAGGCGATCGTCGATCACTACAGCGTCGGCCGCGCGGCGGTGATGTCGATCGTCGCCGGCTGCGACGGCTGCCTTGTCTGCGCGACTCCGTCGCGAATCTACGAAGCGCACGAAGCACTGACGAACGCGCTCGAAAGCGGCGAGATCACGATCGCGTCGGCGGCAAACGCCGCACGCCGGCGAGAGAAGCTGCTCGCGAAGAGCCGCCGGCTCGCGCGCATCCCGATCACCGCCGGCGCAATCGGCGCCGCCGCACATACCGCGCTTTCGTCGCGCCTTCGCGGAGAGGCCGTCGTTGCCTGAAATGCAGAAAACGGGGACGGACACCGATTTCCCGTCTGTCTCGATTTTCGCGCCGGCTCGCGCGGTGCGAACGTTCGATCGTCCGGCGGGAAAGCCGGCTTGTGCTTTCGGAAATCGCTGCCTGTCACGGATGTTGATCGCCGCAACGGTATTCGCCTGCGCATTCGTTCCAGCGCTCGCCGCCGCACAGACCGGCGCCGGCGCGGAGCGTTACGAAGTTACGATCACGCCGCCGAAGCGGCCGGGCAGCGAGCCCGCAGCTGCCGCTCCGGTGGAACCTGCAAACGACGGTGCCGGCGCGCCGACGGCTGCCGCTCCTGCCGCAGCCGGCGAAGCGGCGAAGCAAGGCACCGCGACGGCGGCCACCGCGAATGCGAGTGCGGCCGTTGCGCCCGTCGCGCCAGAAGTGCCGGCACTTCCCGTTGGGCCGCTTCGCACGCTTCAGGTCGGAGCGTTTCGCCAGCAGAAGAGCGCGGTCTCACTTCACGACACGCTCGTCGAGGCGTTCCAGGATGTCGTGGTCGTCGAAGCCCAGTCGGGCGGCGAACCGATCTATCGCGTCAACGTCGGCCGCCTGCCGCGAGGGCCGGCGCTCGACGATCTCAAGCGGCGCCTGGTTGCAGCGGGCTATCCGACGTTCGAGGTGCTGGCGCCGGTCGGCGAATCGGCGCCGCACTGATTCGGGTACGCGGGTCGCATCAGCGGCGGGCGGACTTCCCGGACGCAGTCTTCTCTGTTTTCTTCGCGACGGCTTTGTTTGCGGCTGCTTTGTTCGCGGCGGCTTTGCTGGCCACTGGTCTCTTCGCTGTTCTCAGCGCGCGTGCTTTTTTCGGTAGCGCTTTTCCTGCGGCGCTGGCCATTCCCCGCGCCTCGGCGACTGCTCGCGCAAGCCCTCGCTTGTAATCCCCCTCGACGACGCCGCTTTCCGTAAAGATCGCCGTAACCAGCTCGGCCGGCGTCACGTCGAACGCCGGATGAAACACCGACACACCGCGCGCAGCGATCCGTTTGCCGCCGATGTGCGTCACTTCGCGCTCGCTGCGTTCCTCGATCGGAATGTCGGCGCCGGTCGCGCAGCCGAGATCGATCGAGGACGTCGGAGCGGCCACGTAGAACGGAATCCCGTGGCGCTTCGCCAGCACGGCGATCGTATAGGTGCCGATCTTGTTCGCGACGTCGCCGTTGGCGGCGGTGCGATCGGTTCCGACCACGATGGCACCGATGCGGCCGCTCGCGAGCAGCGCGCCGACCATGCCGTCGGTCACCAGCGTTACAGGAATTCCGAGCTTGACGAGCTCCCACGAGGTAAGGCGTGCGCCCTGCAGAAAAGGCCTGGTTTCGGTGGCGTAGACGCCGAATCGCCGGCCTTTCTCCCACGACGCGCGAATGACGCCGAGGGCAGTGCCGTATCCGGCGGTCGCGAGCGCGCCCGCGTTGCAATGCGTGAGCACGTCGCCTTTGAGCAGCGGCGCGCCCGCTGCGCCCATTGCGCGATTGGCCGCGACATCCGCGGCAAACATGTCTTCCGCTGTCGTGCGCAGCGTGCGCGCTGCCGCGGCCGGCGATGGTTCTTCTCCGCCGGAGGACGCCGCGACGAGCGCCTGACGCTGGCGTTCGATCGCCCACGCGAGATTGACCGCCGTCGGTCGCGCTTCTTTGAGAATCCGCGCGGCCTTCTCGAAATCCTCGAGCACCCGCCCTGCGCGGAAGCGGCGCGCTTCGAGGGCAAGTCCGAACGCTGCGGTCACTCCGATCGCCGGAGCGCCGCGAACGACCATGTCGCGAATCGCACGCGCGGTGTCGGCAGCGCCGCGAAGCCCGATCCAGGTTTCCTTGTGCGGAAGTTTCCGTTGATCGAGCAGGCGCAGGCGCCCGGCTTTCCAGCTGATCGGCTCGACTCCGCGAGGCTTTCTCATCGGCTCGACTCCGCGAGGCTTTCTCATCGGCTCGACTCCGCGAGACTTAGCCACCAAAGCATTCCTCCAGGGTTTTCTGCGGCTGGAATCCGAGCAGCGCGGTTGCGCGTCGCCCGTCGGCCAGCGTTCTCCAGCGAAGATGGGCGCCGTCGGTGGCCGACGGCGCAATGCGGTCGGCGATCGGGCCCGGCACCGCCGGCGCCACGATCCCGGCCATCGCGAACAGGCGCGAGAGCGGAATCACCGAGCGTCCGACGATGTTCAGCACCTCGCCGCAGCGCTGGTCGATCGCGAGCGCGACGGCGCGCACAAGGTCCTCGTAGTGCACGACCTGGCACGGCGGATCATAGCCGAGCACGCGGATCGGAAGCCGCGCGCGCAGCATGGCGGCAAGCGGACTGTCCATCGCACCGGCCAGCGGGGCGCGGGCCGAAGCGCCTGCGCGCTGCGCGCCGCCGAATACGCTCGCGGTGCGAAGCACTCCGACGCCAGCCTCGGCTCCGACTGCCCATGCCACGATCCTGCGCTCGCAATTGCGGAGCTCCTGCGCCCAGCGTGCGCAGGCCGACGCGAATACGGTCTCGCGCGGCAGCGCGCTCTGCTCGTCGAAGACCAGCGGCGAAGCTGGCGCGACGCCGTAGACGGCGGTCGACGAAAGAAGCAGGACATGCGGCGGCTGGCCGCCAAGCTCGACGAGCCGGGTCAGTGCAGACGTGACGGAAGTCGTGATCGCGATGTCCGAAACCCACGGCTCCGCCGGCGTGACCGGCGACTCCGACAGACAGGTCAGTGCAAGCACGGCGGGACGCAGCTCGAGCAGAAGATCGCAGAGCTCGCGTGCGCACGCCGGCGACGACGGATCGAGACATGGAACCGCGGCCGGCAGGCCTTGATTTTTCACAGGAAAAAAATCTGTACCTGTCCCCTTTTTGATTTCGACGACGACGATGCGGCGGTCGGCGGCTTCGGCGACGAGCGTGCGGACGACGTCGTGTGCGAGCGCGCCGCTGCCGAGGATCACGATCGTTTCGCGCGCGGCCACGGCGCGGCATAGCGCCACACGTATTTTGACAAGTCGAGCACCGCCCCCTAGCTTCCCGCGCGGTGGAATCGCAGACGCACACCGAGGTCGTTCGCGCGCCGATCGAGCTTTGTTTCGCGACGCTCGTCGACTTTGCCGAGTATCCGAGCTGGTTCCGCGTGATCCGCAAGGCCACGATCGAAAATGCCGACGATGCCGCCGGCCGCTGGACCGTCCGCTTCGAGCTCGACGCGATCCTGAAGACGATCACGTACACCCTCGATTACGACAGCGAGCGCCCAAGCCGCCTGACGTGGAAAATGAAGGAAGGCGACCTCAAGGCGATCGACGGCGAGTACCAGCTTGTCGAGCTCGAGCCCGGCCTGACCGAGGCAACCTGCACGCAGTCGATCGACGTCGGACTGTGGGTGCCCGGCCTGGTCCGGCGCGCCTTCGAGCAGACGGCGATCGTCGACTCGGTGCGGGAATTCAAGCAGGCCGCGGAGGCGCGCGCGGGCGTGTGATACCGCGCCATCATGGGTCGTCGGCAACGACTCGTGCCGAGGCTCGGAGTGCCGGAAGTTGTGAGCCTGCGCACTGACTGCGCGTCAAACCTGCAGCAACGAACGCAACGAAAAACGCCGGCTCCTTTCTGGAGCCGGCGTCTTTTCATGAACGCGCGTAACCGCGTCGGTCATGCGCTTTGCCGCTTGTCAGAGTTGGTGGAGACGAACGGGATCGAACCGTCGACCTCCTGAATGCCATTCAGGCGCTCTCCCAGCTGAGCTACGTCCCCTCGAGCGCGGCGGCGGGACATTAGCCGGGTCGCGGTGACGGGACAACCACGCTCCGACGCTTCGCGCTAAACGCTCTGCCCCACATCCGGGCGTGGACTGGCGCGCAGTTCGGCCATAAAGTCAGCCGCCCCATCGCGGATGCAGCGCCCGTTGCTGCCTGCTGCGATGACGAGCTGCTTTCAAGGAGTACCCGGTGCCGACTCTCGCTCTCGTCCGTCATGGTCAATCGCAATGGAACCTCGAGAACCGGTTCACCGGGTGGGTCGACGTTCCACTGACCGAGCTCGGCCGCACCGAAGCGGCCCGCGCCGGCGAGCTGCTGAAAGAAACCGGCATCCATTTCGATTGCGCGTTCACGTCCGATCTTGCGCGCGCGCAGGAAACGCTTCGCATCGTGCTCGACAGGCTTGGCACGAACGGAATTCCGATCGAGCGCGACAAGGCGCTCAACGAGCGCCACTACGGCTCCCTGCAGGGACTCAACAAGGCGGAAACCGCCGAGAAGTACGGCAAGGAGCAGGTCCACATCTGGCGGCGAAGCTACGACATCGCTCCGCCGGAAGGCGAAAGCCTCAAAGACACTGCCGCGCGCACGCTCCCGTATTTCGAAAAACGGATCCTTGCCGAGATCGCCGCCGGCAGGAACGTGCTCGTCGCCGCCCACGGCAACAGCCTGCGCTCGATCGTGATGGAGCTCGACAAGCTCACGCGCGACCAGGTGCTCGAGCTCAACATCGGAACCGGCGTGCCGCTCGTCTACGACATCGACCGCGGCGGTAAAGTCCTGTCGAAGAGAATCCTCGAGCCATGACGAAGCAGCACGCCATCGGCAAGATGGCCGCCGGAACGGCGGTCGGAGCATTCTGCCTGTGGCTTGCGCTGCACAAGGTCGACATGTCCGAGGTCGGGGCTGCGCTCGAGAGCTTCGATTCGCGCTGGCTCATCGCGGCGTTCGCCGTCAGCCTCGCGCTCCAGGTCCTGCGCGCGTGGCGCTGGCAGATCGAGCTGACGCCGCTCGCCGTCATTCCGTTCCCGCTGATGTGGTCGATCACGTCGGTCGCCTACATGATGATCAACGTGCTGCCGTTCCGCCTCGGCGAGCCCGTGCGCCCGCTGCTGCTTTCGTGGAAGACCGGCCTTCCGGTTCCGGCGATCGTCGGCAACTGGGTGTTCGAGAAGATGATGGACACGGCCGTCCTTCTGATCCTGCTGCACGCCACGCTGATGATGGCCGACCTGCCGCCGTGGGCGCATCACGCTTCGATGGGAAGCTTTTTCATGTTCGCGGGCATGCTCGCGCTCGTCGTCGGCTTCTGGCTGCACGGTGAGAAGTTCTTCGATCGCGCAATCGCGCCGGTGCTGTCCGAGCACTCGTGCGGGAAGGTGCGCAAGGTGCTGATCGCCGCGCGCGCGGGTCTGCAGATCCTTCCCGAGCGCCGGCTCGTCGCCAAAGTCTTCGTGGTCTCGATGGCGCTGTGGCTGCTTCCGATTCTTTCGAGCTGGCTTCTCATCCGCGGCTTCGGCTTCGACGTGCCGGTCGCCGCCGCGTTCGTCATCTTCGTCTGCGTCGGCCTCGGCACCGCCGTGCCGAATCCGCCGGGAATGATCGGCGTGTTCCAGATCGCGTCGGTCGCCGCGCTCGGCCTCTACGGCATCGATCAGCCGAAGGCCGTCGCGTACGGTCTCGTGCTGAACGCGGTGCAGCTGCTTTCGCTCGTCGCTCAGGGTGCGATCGCGATGCCGTGGGTCGGCGTCGGCCTCGGCACGATGACGCGCGCAGCAGTCGAAACCCGCGGCACCGATCCGTGCCATGCGACCACGAGATAGGCGGCCTGTCCGGTGAGCAAGCGCCGGCAGACGTCCCTGTTCGAAGAACCCGACGACTCCGAGGAGCGCGAAGAACCGGCGACCGCCGGTCGGCGCGCCCGCCGCAAGGCCGACGACCTTTCCGAAGCGGTTTCGCACGACGCACGTCCCGAGCGCGAGCGCGTCCCGCTTGCCGAGCGGATGCGTCCGATGACGGTCGACGAGCTTGCCGGACAGGCAAAGATCGTCGGGCCCGGAACGTTTCTCGGCGGCATGCTGCGCGGCACCACGCCGCCGCGCTCGCTGCTGCTGTGGGGACCTCCGGGCAGCGGCAAGACGACGATCGCACGCCTTCTCGCCGGCCGCACCGGTTACGAGCTCGCCACGCTGTCGGCGGTGCTCGGCGGCATCAAGGACCTTCGCGAGCTGCTCGCCGAAGCGCGCGAGCGACGCCGCGCCCAGGGCAAGGGAACGATTCTTTTCGTCGACGAGATCCACCGCTTCAACAAGGCGCAGCAGGATGCGTTCCTGCCGCACGTCGAAAGCGGCGACATCGTGCTGGTCGGCGCGACCACCGAGAATCCGTCATTCGAGGTCAATGCGCCGCTGCTGTCGCGCTGCCGCCTGGTCGTGCTCGAGCCGCTTTCCCACGATGACATCGCAAGCGTGATCGATCGTGCGCTGACTGACCGCGAGCGCGGGCTCGGCGAGCTCGAGCTTGCGATCGACGACGACGCGAAGGCGTTCCTTGCCGGCATGGCCCAGGGCGATGCGCGCGGTGCGCTCGGCGCGCTCGAGGTCGCCGCCGATATCGCCGTTGCGACCGGGATGCGCCGGATCGACCGCGCGCTGGCGGAAGAGGCGCTGCAGAGAAAGGCGATCCGCTACGACTCCTCCGGCGAGGAGCACTACAACGTCATCTCGGCGTTCATCAAGAGCATGCGGGCGAGCAACGTCGATGCGTCGATCTACTGGCTCGCGCGCCTGATCGAAGCCGGCGAGGATCCGCTCTTCATCGCACGCCGCATGGTGATCTTCGCGAGCGAGGACATCGGCCTTGCGGATCCGCACGCGCTGCCGCTCGCAATCGCGGCGCGCGATGCTTTGCATTTCGTCGGAATGCCGGAGGGACGCATTCCGCTTGCCCACGCGGTCGCGTACCTGGCCGGTGCACCGAAATCGAACCACGCGTACATGGCCATCGGCGAGGCGCTCGCCGAAGTTCGCGAGAGCGGCGCGCTGCCGGTGCCGCTGCATCTGCGCAACGCACCAACCGGAATGATGAAGAAGCTCGGATACGGCCGCGATTACGCGTATCCGCACCCGGATGCGGAAAAGGCCGCCGGTCAGCAGTACCTTCCCGATGCCCTCAAAGGCCGGAAGTTTTTCCGCCCGAAAGACAAATGATCCTCATGTGATGAGTCAGCGCGACGCTCTTTTCGAACGTCTTTTTCGCGAGTAGAATCGCGTCATGTCGGAGTCGCCCGAGAGCTCGGCGTATACCGCGCAGCGATACTTTGCGCTTGCCGAAGAGGGCCTGCTGTCGCCCGATGAGCGGGTCGAGCTGCTCGAAGGACTCATCGTCGCGATGGCGCCGCAGTCGCCTGCGCACGCGGCGGCGGTCTGGCGGACAACCCATGCGCTCGAACGATGCGTCAGCCAGGGGGCGATCGTACGTGCGCAATGTTCGTTCATTGCCTCGGAGTTTTCGGTGCCCGAGCCTGACGTCTGCATCGTCGAAGGCAGCATCGAGGATTACGAGCGCGTTCATCCGAGCCGGGCGCTGCTGATCGTGGAAATCGCCTCGAGCAGCCTCGCGCCGGATCGCCTTACCAAAAGCCGCATCTACGCAGCGGCCGCGATTCCCCAGTACTGGATTGTCAATCTGCGTGACGGCGTCGTCGAGTCGTACACCGATCCGGACCCGCCGGCCCGCGTCTACAAACGAACTGTTGTACACCGACGTGACGAGACGATTCGTGTCGTCGCGCTGCCGGAATGCTCGGTTCGGGTGGAGGACCTGTTCCCGCGCGAGCGCCCCGCTTCCAGCGACTGACCGCCGCAGCCGAGTGAGACAGCCGGCAGTTTGCCCGTCATCGCTCACGAACGAACCGTTGATTGGCAGTTTTTCTTCATCCGGATGTCGGCTCCGGCTATGGTCCGTCGTCCTTGAGCAAGTTGGCTGCCGCAATGAGCAGCCGGGAGACTGCGCCATGCTGTACGCCGTGCTCTGCTACAACTCCGAAGAGATGGTCTGCGCGTGGACCAAGGAAGAGGACGACGCCGTGATGGCGAAGCTCTCCGTCGTTCACGACAAGTGGGACAAAGCCGGGAAGCTCAAGCCGTCGATCCGCCTGCTTCCGACGTCGGCCGCCACGACTCTCCACAAAACCAGAGACCTCGTCGTCGACGGTCCGTACGCGGAAACCAAGGAGCAGCTTCTCGGCTTCTACATCGTCGACGTCAGCGGACTCGAAGAAGGCCTCGCGTTCGCACGCGAGCTCGCTGCCGCAAACCCCGGCGGAGCGTACGAGCTGAGGCCGATCCGGCTCTACCTCCCGGGTAATGCCGTCGAGGCCGTCTACTCGCGATGACCGATCCGGCCTGGATCGAAGCGGCGCTGGTCTCGGCCAGGCCGCAGGTGGTGGCCGCGCTGCTGCGCTACTTCCGCGATCTCGATTCGGCCGAGGAAGCGTTCCAGGAGGCCAGCCTGCGGGCGCTCAAGCACTGGCCGGTCAACGGCCCGCCACGTGACGCGACGGCATGGCTGATCATGGTCGGCCGCAACGCGGCGCTCGATGCCGTGAAGCGCCGCGCGAGGAACGCGCCGCTCCCCGACGAAACGCTGCTTCCCGATCCCGAGGAGATCGACCTCGCCGAACGCCTCGACGAGAGCGGCTATCGCGACGACATCCTGCGCCTGCTGTTCGTCTGCTGTCATCCGGATCTCCCGTCGACGCAGCAGATCGCGCTGGCGCTGCGCATCGTATCCGGACTTTCCGTAAAACAGCTGGCGCGCGCGTTCCTCGTCAGCGAGGACGCGATGGAGCAGCGCATCACGCGTGCGAAAGCGCGGATCGCCGGTGCCGGCGTTCCGTTCGAGACGCCCGGCGCCGCAGAGCGAGTCGAACGGCTCGCCGCGGTCCTTGCGATGATCTACCTCGTCTTCAACGAGGGTTATTCGGCCGGACCGGGTGACGATGCGCGCGCGCAACTTGCCGACGAAGCGATCCGCCTCGGCCGGCTGCTGCTGCGCATGTTCTCGTCCGAGCCCGAAGTGATGGGGCTGCTCGCGCTGATGCTGCTTCACCATTCGCGCTCCATCGCACGCTTCGACGCGAACGGCGAAGTCATCCTGCTCGAAGACCAGGACCGCAACCTGTGGCGCAGCGCGATGATCCAGGAAGGCCTTGCGCTCGTCGACAAGGCGATCCGTCATCGAAGCCCCGGTCCGTACCAGGTGCAGGCCGCGATCGGCGGGCTTCATGCGCGTGCGCGAACATTCGAAGAAACCGACTGGAATTCGATCGAACGGCTGTACGAGGCACTCGAGCGGATGCAGCCGTCGCCGGTCGTCACGCTCAACCGTGCGGTCGTCGTCTCGAGGATTCGCGGGCCGCAGGCTGCGCTTGATCTCATCGATCCGCTCGAGGCGCGCCTGTCCGGATACTTCCACTTCCACGGGGCGCGCGGAGCGCTGCTGCTCAAGCTCGGCCGCAGGAAAGAGGCTCACCAGGCCTTCGACCGCGCGATCTCGCTGGCGAATACGCCGGCCGAAGCCGCCCATATCCGCATGCACATCGACCGGCTGACCACCGATCCGGCCGACGCGGACAACGGAGAATAATTTCGCGCCGCTGTCGGAACCGCCCGTGCCCGCGCGTTCCTTGGTCAACTGGCCCGAATCCCCGAACAGGAGAACCGCAATGACCACCACCAATACCGACCGACAGCTCGTGCTGACCCGCGTGATCGATGCAACGCCGGAGAAGATCTTCCGCTGCTGGACGACGCCCGAGCTGCTGCAGAAATGGTTCGCGCCCAAGCCGTGGACGACTCCGGTCGCCGAGCTCGACGTACGCGCCGGCGGCGCCAGCAACATCGTGATGCGCTCGCCCGAAGGTGCCGATTATCCGGCGCCCGGCATCTATCTCGAGGTCGTTCCCAACCGGAAGCTCGTGTTCACCGATGCATTCTCGGCGGGCTGGATTCCGGCGGGCGAGCCTTTCATGACCGCCGAGATCACGCTCGAACCGACGGCCGACGGCAAGACCGTCTACACCGCGACGGCGCGCCACTGGACCTCCGAAGCCTGCGAGCGCCACATCAAGATGGGTTTCCACGAAGGCTGGGGTCAGTGCACGACGCAGCTCGAGGAGCTGGCGAAGTCGATCTGACTTCGGCTGGCGGATGGCAGCGACGTCACGCCGACTTCGCGAACCCACGAACGCGAAGTCGGCATGATCTCACGTCGTCAGAACTTCACTTCCGGCACGGCCTTCGCGGACTCGGGCGCTTCGAAGTACGGGCGCGGCCCGAAGCCGAACAGACGACCGAGCAGATTGGTCGGAAAGCTCTTCGCCGTCGTGTTGTAGGTCTGCGCGGCTTCGTTGTAGCGCATGCGTGCTACGGCCAGCCGGTTTTCGGTGCCGGCAAGCTCGTCCTGCAGGCGCAGGAAATTCTGGTCGGACTTGAGCTCGGGATATTTCTCGACGACCACGAGCAGACGCGACAGCGCGCTGCTCAGCTCGTTCGATGCCGCCATCGCCTCGGCCGGATTACCTGCACCGGCAACGCGACTTCGTGCTTCGGTGACCTTGATCAGCACGTCTTTTTCCTGCTGTGCGAAGCCTTTGACGGTGTTGACCAGATTCGGAATCAGATCGTTGCGGCGCTGGAGCTGGTTCTGGACTTCGCTCCACGCCGAGTCGACGGCTTCGTTCTGGCGGACGAGCGTGTTGTAGCCGCAGCCCGGCAACGTCAGCAGTGCGATCCATCCAAAGATCGTCCCGGCCCACGCGAGCGCGGCTGACGTCCTTGTCGTCTTCGAATGCTTCATGGCAGGGGTCATGGGTATTGTGCTTCGCATCATCGTTGTTTCCTCTTTGAGCTTGGTCGCTACCAGCTGCGGCCCGCGCCGCCTCCGCCGAAGCCTCCGCCTCCCCCGCCAAAACCACCGCCGAAACCGCCGCCTCCTCCGAACCCTCCACCGAATCCGCCACCCATCGGTCCGCCGAATCCGCCTCCCCAGAAGATCGGATGATAACGGCGACGCCGCCCGCCGAAGACGGTCCTCGACAGGAACATCCATACGAACAGGATCAGCAGAAGCGTGCCGAGCGAGAATCCCTGGCGCGGGCGCGATGACGGCGGCGCGGCTTCGCCGCCGTATTCGGTCTTCAGGATGCGTGCGATCTCGGTCATTCCGGCACGAATCCCGCGCGCATAGTCGCCGCTTCGAAAACCCGGAATCACGAAGCGATCGAGAATCGCACCCAGTCGTCCGTCCGGCAGCACGCCTTCGAGGCCGTAGCCGGTAAAGAATCGCGCCCGGTGATCGTCGACCGCGACCAGCAGCAGCAGGCCGTCGTCCTTTTCGGCGCTGCCGAGCTTCCAGGCCTTGAGCACCTTCATTCCATACGTGAACTCGTCGAGCGGCGCGGTGGTGCGAACGGTCAGCACGGCGATCTCGGCGCTGGTCGCCTGCTTGACGTCGTACGCGAGGCTTTCGAGCACGCGCTCGTCGTCGGAATCGAGAATCTCCGCGACATCGACGACCGGACCCGCGAGCGGCGGAATGCCGGGCTCACGCAACGGCGCGGTCTGCGCGGATGGCGATGCTGACGGTGTCGGTGCCGGCGGTGTCGGTGCGGATGGTATCGGCGCGGATGGCGACGAAGACGGCGGCGGCGCGGCGCCAGGGCGCGAGCTCTCGCGCGGCACCGTCTCGACCGGAATCGCGGCAAAGAGCGCAGGCGAAGCCGTGACGACGGTGGCCGCAAGCACTGCGCCCGCGAAGATGCTGCGGGTTCTCATGGCCGCGTAATCCTGTCCGCGGCACGCGCGAGCTCGGTGAGCTCGGACAGATAGCGATGGAAAAGAGGCTCGATGTCAGCGGCCGGCGGAGGCTTGCCCTGTTCGCGCGCCGCCTGGATCGTGCGGAACGTTTCGAGCGAAATGCCGAGGGCGCGTTCGACCTCGCGGGTGTTCACCGCAGCGACAGCCGTGCGTTCGCGTCCGGCAAGCATGAGCAGCCCGCGCATGATTGCCTCGAATCCCGAGCTGCTGTCGAGCATCAGGATCTGCAGGCCGCGCTTGTCGGAAGCTTCCGCCAGGAACGCCTGGCGAAGATGCAGGACCTTGCCTTTGAGTTGCTGCTCGACTTCGAGGCGAAGGTGATCATGGTCGATCGCAAGGCCGTCGAGCGGATTGCTGCCGCCCCACAGCAGCTCGCACGAATCCATCAGCGTCAGGATTTCGAGCGGAAAGACGTCGCACGACGTGGCCAGGTACTCGTCGTCGAGAAGCAACGGCAGCGCAACTCCTTTGCGCCGCTGCGTTACTCCGGCGACCTGGCGAAGCAGCGGCGTGGTGATGCGGCTCACGATCATCACCGTCGATACCGAGTCGGTACGGATTCCGGTGTCGCACTGTACGAGGACGGCGCGCAGGTCCGCACCGAGCGCCGAGGCGCAGTCCGTGGCGAAACGAAGCGCCTTTTCACGGTTGGTGTCCTGACCCACTGAACATCAGTTTAATGCCGTAACGGGCCGGGTCGAGCCCGCTGGCCACCGGCGAGGCACAAAGAGATGGTCGAAGCGGAGATATTCGGCGGATGAGGCCGCCTCGCATATCTCGCGGTGCCGCATTTCTGCCCCGGACCGCGACGCAGGCATTGACGGGTCAATCTCCGGCAACGTAGGATCCCGCGCGCGCAACGGAACACTCGCGGCGGGTCGCGCGCTGCCGCACAACATCACCGAAGCTCCCGTGCTCGGATCTGGAGGGACCATGGCACACGATCGTGAACGACGAATGCTTCTGGCCGGTATCGGCGCAGCGGGCGCACTGGCCATCGCGCGAACGGCTCGAGCCGCGGGTTGCGGCGACGCGGGGCCGCTCGGTCCAACGGGACCGACCATGCGCGATCTCTCCAGCAAGATCGCACCGGACGAAGAGGCCGTCGGCGAAGCACGCAAGGCGATCACGGGCTGCCCGTCCACGGTGACTGCGCAGTTTTCGATCACCGAAGAAGGCGTCTACTACATGACCGGCAACATCGACGGTGAATCGGGGAAAGCCTGCATCGAAATTCTCTGCGACAACGTCGAGATCGAGTGCGACGGCTTCCTGTTTCGCGGCGTGCCCGGCACGCTCGAATGCATCCGGACGCCGAGCGCGCAGCAATGCATCGGGATCTACGACGCCGGCTTCGTCGACTGGCAGCACACCTGCATCGACCTGTCGAACTCGGCGTACTGTTACTGCGAAGAGCTGTGGTTTCATCGCTGCGATTCCAGCTCGAACCCGCTCGGGCTTGGTGCGGCGACGCTCGGTGCCGCCGGAACGTTCGATGACTGCAGCGTGCTCGCCTGTACGCATGGCCGGCTCGCGGCCGGTCGCGACAGCATCTTCGAGGAATGCGCGGTCGTCGACAGCACGGGCGGCGGGCTCTACTCGCCCGGCCCCTGCACCATGGAGGACAACTTCGTGCTGAACAACGACGGCACCGGCATGGAGCTCGGTGCCGCGGGCGGAGTCATCATCAACAGCCGCGTCTGCAGCTGCCCGATCGGCTTGTACGTCTCGTCGACCAGCGGCCAGCACAGCAGTGTCGTCGCGGAAAACGACATCAGCGACTGTGTCACCGGCGTAGAGATAGCCGCCTCGGACGTGACGCTCGAGGAAAATTACGTAGGACGGTGCACGAAGGCCATCATCATCTCGGGATCGGCCACGCGCGTGATCGTCGATGACAACCACTGTCCGGGCTCGTCGAGCACCGCGATCACGCTCGAGAACACGACGTCGCGCTGCCTGGTGATCTGCAACGCCGTCGCAACTCCCCCGGGAGTCCCTGGCTACGCGCTCAGCGGCGCGAACTCTTGGGGTCCCATCGTCAGCGCCGTCGGTGTCGGCGACATCACCGCCAGCACCGGAACTTCCAGTGACCCGCATACGAACTTCGAGCACTGAGGTGAACACCATGAGAAAAAATCTGATTCTCGCAGTTGCCTCGGTTCTTCTGGCGGAGCGTGCCTCGGCCGGCCCGCTCGACAGTCCGCTTCCCACCCTTTCCACTGGAAAGGCCTCGCTCGTCGCGACGGTTTCCGGCGTGGTCAACGCGGCCGGGCTCGCGACGTTCTTCTCGTGCACGAACCAGTCGTCGGAGGCCGTCCAGATGACTGTCGGAATCTTCGTCGACGACGGCGGTGACCCGTGCAACGACGAAGCGACGGCTGCGGTCACGGTCCCGCCTGGCGGAACCAGGGTGATGTCCACGCAGAACAACGTTCAGTCGTCGTACTTCTCGACGAACCCGGTTTCGGTGACCGACATGTTCATCGCGATCGGCTCGGCGAGAGTACTCTCGACGGGCAAAGGCATGGCGTGCTCGTCGTGGGTGGCGGACGTCTATGACTCGCCGCCGTCGTCGAGCTACTCGCTCGCCATGGCGTTCCGCGGCAAGCAGAAATAGGCGCGATATGCTCGACTGGTCGGTGGCTGCGCAAGGCTGACACAAAATCGAAATCGGGGACAGACACGGATTTGCGGAAATCGGTGTCTGTCCCCGATTTTCATGCGTGCTCGAGCTCGGGCGGATATTCGACGCGGACCAGCGAGAGGCCGGCAGCGGGAGCCGTCCGACCGTTGAGCATGCGCGACCCGCCGCCCAGCAACTCCACGAACGTCTCCTCGTCGAGCTTGCCGACGACCACGTCCACCATCGACCCGACCAGCGTTCGCACCATCTGCTTCAGGAATGCGTTGGCGGACACGCGGTACGTGTACACGGCACCATCGCGCGTCCAGACGCTTTCGGTCACGAATCGCCGGGTGCTCGGCGATTCGCAATCGGCGGCACGAAACGCGGCAAAATCGTGTTCGCCGGCCAGCATTCGTGCAAGCCGCTGCAGCTGCTCGAGGTCGAGCGGGGCGATGACGTGCCAGCTGCGGTCGCGCAGGAACGGCGACGGAGGGCGCGCGTTGACGATCGTGTACTCGTAGGTTCGCGACAGTGCGTGGCGGCGCGGATCGAATGCATCATTGGCGCGCGCCAGGTCGACGATCGAGATGCTCTTGTCGGTCAGCGCGTTGACGGCAAGGAAGAGGCGCTCGAGATCGGTGTCGTCGGCGACATCGAATGCGATCACCTGGCCGCTCGCGTGCACGCCGGCGTCGGTGCGTCCGGACGAATGCACGCGAACCGGGCTGCGCGTGAAGATCGCGAGCGCGCGCTCGAGCTCACCCTGGACCGTCGGCTGATCCGGCTGAAGCTGCCAGCCCGCCCACTTCGTTCCCAGATACTCGACTGTCCCACGTACGCGCATCGATTTTGCTGAGGAATTTAAATGGGGACAGGTACATTTTCCGCGCCAGGTTCCACTCGCCGCGAACCATTCCGCGAATCTTCAGCGAAATTTTAAATGTACCTGTCCCCTTTTCCTACGGGCCGACGGTTGCGGCGGCCGAGGTTGAGTCGCCGCGCAGGCGGGCGCGGCGGCTTTCGAGGCGGTTGAGCGCGTCGACGAACGCGAGCGCGCTCGCCATGACGACGTCGGTGTGCGCGCCGTGGCCACGCACGCCGATTCCATCTTCGCGCACGAAGCAGCTCACGTCGCCGATGGCATCGGTGCCGCCGGTGATGCCCTTGACCTGGTAGCTCTCGAGCTTGGGGTCGAGGCCGGTCGCCTCCTTGATCGCGCGGTAGCACGCATCGACGATGCCGTCGCCTTCCGCCGTGCAGCGCCTGACGTCGCCGGCGATCGCGAGCTCGATGCTGGCCCGCGGCGAGCCGTGCATGGTCGACGCGACCTCCACGTTCCTCAGCTCGAAGCGTCCTTCATCCTCGGTGTCTTCGGCGCAGATCGCGAACAGGTCTTCGTCGTAGACTTCCTTCTTCTTGTCGGCGAGGTCCTTGAAGCGCGCGAACGCATCGTTGACGTCGACGTGCTCCAGGTTGATGCCGAGCTCGCGCAGGCGCCCGACAAACGCGTGCCGGCCCGAGTGCTTGCCCAGCACCAGCGAATTGCTGAGCCGCCCGACCGACTCCGGCCGCATGATCTCGTACGTGAGCTTGTTCTTCATGACGCCGTCCTGGTGGATGCCGGCCTCGTGCGCGAACGCATTGGCTCCGACCACGGGCTTGGTCGGTGCGATCGCCACGCCGATCGTCTTCGACAGCGTCTGGCTGGCCGGATAGATCTGCTTCGTCTTCACGCGCGTGGTGACGCCGAAATGGTCACGCCGCGTATCGAGAGCCATGACGACCTCTTCGAGCGACGTGTTGCCGGCGCGCTCGCCGATGCCGTTGATCGTGCACTCGACCTGGCGCGCGCCGCCCTCGACGGCGGCCAGCGAGTTCGCGACCGCGAGGCCGAGGTCGTTGTGGTTATGCGTGCTCCAGATCACGCGATCGCCGCCAGGCGTGCGGGTCTTGAGCGCGTGGAACAATGCGCGCAGCTGCTCGGGCACCGCGTAACCGGTCGTATCCGGCACGTTGCAGACGACCGCTCCGGCCCGGATCACCTCGCCGAATACCTGGATCATGTAATCGGTGTCGCTGCGCGATGCGTCCTCGGCGGAGAACTCGATGTAGTCGACGTGCCTCTTCGCCCGCTCGACGGCCCAGACCGCGGCGTCGATGACTTCCTGGCGGCTCATGTTGAGCTTGTGCTCCAGGTGCAGGTCGGACGTTGCGATGAACATGTGGATGCCGGGCTTCGCTGCACCATCGACTGCAGCCAGCGCGCGCTCGATGTCGCTTTCACGCGGGCGCGCGAGGCTGAGCACGACCGGGCCCGTGACGGCGTGCGCCACCGCGCGCACCGCTTCGAAATCGCCGGGCGACGCGGCCGCGAAGCCGGCCTCGATCACGTCGACGCCGAGGGCTTCGAGCTGGCGCGCGATCACCAGCTTCTCGTCGACGTTCATCGTGCAGCCGGGCGACTGCTCGCCGTCGCGCAGTGTCGTATCGAAAATCCGTACCCAGTCGTCGTTGCCGTTGTGGTCGCTCATCACTTCTCTCCGTGCGTGCCCGCATGCCGGGCGGCTGCTGCTACGCTCAGTTCCGGGCGTGCCTGCTGCACGCTCCAGTACGCTGTTGGCGGATCCCACACTGGCCAGAAACACGAAAGCCGCGGGGACCCGCGGCTTTTACTAGTCTTCTCGTCCGCGGGTTTCGGTTTTGCTTCCCGCCCGCGGCTCGAAGGGATGTCGCCGTAGCTACACCACCGCCGAAGCCCCGGACGGGCATCTAAGGAGCAGCAGCGCGCTGGAAATTTCGAAGGAGCGGAACATCGGGGGCAACCCTATCCGTGGTCGGTGTCGGGTGTCAACCGTGATCGCGAAGCGGATCCTTGTCGAGCGGGTCGTCGTGACCGAGATCGCCGAACGCGGGCTCGCCTTTTCTCCACGAGACCAGCGCCATGAGCGGCCCCGACGCGACGTAGATCGAGATGCCGATGAAGATGAACGGCTGGTACGCGGCAAGCGCAAAGCTGAGCAGCAGGACCGCCACGACGAGCCGTGAAAGCGGCTGGCGCCCGTGCAGCTTGAGATTCTTGAAGCTTGTGTAGCGTACCGTGCTGACCATCAGCAGCGCGAGCGCATAGGTCAGCAGCAGCAGCGCCACGTGCTTCGGCGGAAGGCCCGAGCGTCCGACGTAGCGATACATCAGCACCACCGACGCGAGCATGGCCGCCGAGCCCGGCACCGGCAGGCCGAGGAAGAATCCGGTGTCGACTCGTCCGATCAGAAGATTGAATCGCGCAAGGCGGATCGCCGAGCAGATCACGTAAAGGCCGACGGCCGACCAGCCCCAGACACCCCACGGCATCAGCGCCCATTTGTAGATCAGCAGTCCGGGAGCGACGCCGAACGATACGAGATCGCAGAGCGAGTCGTACTCGATGCCGAAGCGGCTCGTCGAATTCGTCATGCGCGCGACGCGCCCGTCGAGGCTGTCGAAGATCTGCGCGGCAAGGATCGCGAGCGCAGCCGACGCGTAGTTGCTCTGCATCGTCTGCACGAGCGAGTAGATGCCGCAGAACAGCCCCATCGACGTGATGAGATTCGGCAGCAGGAAGATGCCGCGGCGCGGAACCGAGTCCTGCAGAAGTGCGAGCCTGGTGCCGCGTCGTCTCGGTCTCACGATGTTCCTCCGGCGGCCGACTCGAGGTGCGCGAGCGTCGTCTGGCCCGCGCGGACCGTCTGTCCGACCTTGACCGCAAGCCTGGCCTCGGGCGGCAGATAAACATCCACCCGCGACCCGAACATGATCAAGCCGAATCGCTCGCCGCGCGCCAGACGAGCCGGCGGCTCGACGCGGCAGATGATCCGGCGCGCCAGCCAGCCCGCGATCTGCACGACCACGACCTCGGCACCGGCCGCCGTTCGCAGCAGCAGTGAATTCGATTCGTTGATGTCGCCGGCATCCGAGCGGTACGCCGCGCCGAACTTGCCGGAGCGGTGATCGGCTTTGACGAGCGACGCGGCGACCGGCGAGCGGTTCACGTGCACGTCGAGCGGCGACATGAAGATGGCGATCTTGACGTTCGACCCGTTCGAGAACCGATGCGGTGGTGCGCCGCTCTCGGCGAACACCACGCGGCCGTCGGCAGGGCTGACGACGGCCGACGGATCGTTCGGCGCGGTGCGGTCGGGATCGCGAAAGAACAGCAGCACGCCGACGGCCAGCAGGGCCGCGACGACGAATACGGCAATCCCGCAGGTGATGCTCAGCGAAGCGGCGGCGACGGCGCCTGCCGCAACCGCAGCGGCGGCCGCGATCGTCGCGACGGTGCGTCCTTCCGCAGCGAACTTCACCAGCGGGTTCTCCCGGCAAGCCCAGTTTGGATTGGACCGATCAATTCCTGGCGCGATCGACGAGGCGATCCTTCTGCAGCCACGGCATCAGTGCGCGCAGCTTGGCGCCGACCTTCTCGATCGAATGGTTCTCGCCTTCTTTCTGCAGCTCGTGGAAATGCGGCAGGCCGCACTTGTATTCGGTGATCCACTCGTCGGCGAACTTGCCCGACTGGATCTCGCCGAGGATCTGCTTCATCGCGGCGCGCGTCTCGTTGCCGACCACGCGCTTGCCGCGCGTAAGGTCGCCGTACTCGGCGGTATTGCTGATCGAGTAGCGCATGTTCGCGATGCCGCCTTCGTACAGAAGATCGACGATCAGCTTGGTCTCGTGCAGGCACTCGAAGTACGCCATCTCCGGTGCGTAGCCGGCCTCGACGAGCGTCTCGAATCCGGCGCGGATGAGCTCGGTCAGGCCGCCGCACAGGACTGCCTGCTCGCCGAACAGATCGGTTTCGGTCTCTTCACGGAACGTCGTTCCGATCACCGCTGCGCGCGTTCCGCCGATCGCGGCTGCATAGGCGAGCGCGACCGCTTCGGTATCGCCGGGGCCGTCCTGATGGACTGCGAGCAGACACGGCACGCCCATGCCTTTTGCGAACTCGCTGCGCACGAGATGTCCCGGGCCTTTCGGTGCGACCATGAACACGCCCGAGTCGGCCGGCGGAACGATCTTCTTGAAATGGATGTTGAAACCGTGCGCCACCGCAAAGTACGCGCCCTTCTTCAGATGCGGTCCGATCTCGGCCGCATACAGCTCGCCGGCGAGCTCGTCGGGCACGAGCATCATCACGACATCCGCTTTTGCAGTGGCGTCGGAGACAGGGAACACCTTGAAGCCGGCCGCTTCGGCTTTGGCCGCCGATCCGCTGCCGGCACGCAGGCCGATGATCACGTTGACCCCGCTGTCGCGCAGGTTCATCGCATGCGCGTGCCCCTGGCTGCCGTATCCGAGAACCGCGACGGTCTTTGACGTGATCTTTTCGAGCTGTGCTTCGCTCTTGTCGTAAATCTTCATCCGAGGTTCTCCTTGACTCCTTCAGGCTGGGCGGCGGGCGCATCGAACGCGAGCAGGCGCTCGCCGCGATAGAGCGCCGCGCTGCCGGTGCGCGCGATTTCCTTGATTCCGAGCGGCTCGAGAAGACGCAGCATCGCGTCGATCTTCTCCTGCGCACCGGTAATTTCGATGATGCAGACGCTGGTGCCGACGTCGACGACGTTGGCACGAAAGATATTGACGATGTTCATCACTTCGGCGCGCGTCGCGCTGCCGAATGCCACCTTGATCAGCGCGAGCTCGCGTTCGACGTATTCGCCTTCGCGAAAGTCGACGATGCCGATGATCGAAACCATCTTGTAGAGCTGCCGGGTGACCTGCTCGAGCACCGACGCGTCGCCGCGTACGGTCAGCGTGATGCGCGAAACCGACGGGTCGAGCGTCTCGGCCACCGAAAGGCTTTCGATGTTGTATCCACGGCCGCTGAACATGGCCGATACGCGCGACAGCACGCCGAACTCGTTCTCGACGAGTATGGATATCGTGTGCTTCGGCGATTCGTTCATCGGTTGGACTCCTTGCGAGGGAACAAGCGTCCCCATGACCCGGCCGCGATCGGCCCGGGGGCACTCAGCTCGCGAATGATTCGGTCGGGCTCTGCGATCAGGACCCGGAAGAAACCTGCCCGCGCTGGCGATATTCGCCAAGGAAGCGCGCGATGCGGTCTTTCTCGACGAGCTTCTGCTTCTGCAGCTCGCGACGATGCAATTCTTCTTCGGTCGTCAGGTGCGGCCGCTGGGTCAGATCGTCGACCTCGGCCTTCAGTTGCGCATGCCTCTCGTAGGATCGTCGAAGTTCCGCATGTTCGGGGGCAAGCGACTTCACCAATTCTTCGTCACGTGGATCCATAGCGTTCTCCTGGGCGTTTGCTTGCGCAGCGGGCGCGAACGTTAGTTCTGCCTCGTCCGGTTGTCAAATGGATGCGACTCGGAAAAACGAGTCTTTTCAATGAGTTACTCACGAGTCATCGAAACGTTCCGGACATTCGGCGCGGGCCGGATCGCGGCCAGTCCGACGTAGACGGGAAGCAGTGCGCCGGTGGTTGTCACTTTGCCGGCGCGCAGCCGGCTCGCGGCAAGAACGGCAAGGCGCGCAAACGACTCCGGCGCAGGCACGCGCAGCTCGATCCCTGCCGCGTGCGCCACCGCAGCGAGGTCCGCGGACGCCGACCACGAGGAGGGCGCGAGCCCGACGGCCGACGAGGGAATAACGGCAATCGTGCCGCGGTCGCGAAGCGACACGACGCGGCCGGGAACCTCGCCGTCGTCGATCGTCTCCGGCTCGACGATCTCGTCGATTTCGTTGTCGCCGCACCGGTACACGCCAACCAGCGAACGGCCTTTTCCCGCCGGCCAGACGGCGATCACCGTCTCGCCTGGCCGAGCCGCGCGCCACGCGAGCAGCTCGAGCGCCCCGACCGAAACGGCCGGCAGGCTTTCCGAGAATGCGAGGCCGCGCAGAAACGCGAGCCCGGAGCGCAGGCCGGTATACGAGCCCGGACCAACGACCGCTGCGACGGCCGCGAGATCCTGAGGACCGCACCCGCGCCGCGCCAGCAGGGAAGATGCGTGGCTGGCGAGGTCCTCTGTGCGCGAGAATCCGCGATCGGCCGGAAGCATGGCGACATCGATCCCGGCGCCGCCGGCCACGGCCGGATCGACGGACAGCCCCGTGCCGACGTCCGCAAGCACCAGGCCGGCCTCGGCGCCGGACGTATCGATGGCAAGGAGAAGCTGGACGGCTGTGCTCACCCGGTCGCGATTCGAACGATGTCGTGGAAGATCACGAACAGCATCAGCGCACCGATCAGCATCATGCCGAAGCCGAGCGCGTACTCGCGCACGCGCAGCGACAGCGGCCGGCCGCGGACGGCCTCGATGCCCATGAACGCGAGATGACCGCCGTCGAGCACCGGGATCGGAAGCAGGTTCACGACCCCGAGATTGATGCTGATCAGCGCCATGAACAGCAGCAGCGGCTGAAGCCCGGACTGCGCATGCTTGCTGGCCTCGGCCACGACGAGGATCGGCCCGCCGAGGTCGGTGGCCGAGATGCGGCCCTGGATGAGCCGCCCGATGGTCTTGAGGATCATCGTACTGTCGTACCAGGTGCGCTCGACAGCCGAGAGGAACGCACCGCCGAAACCGATCGGCGTCAGATCGATCCCGCGGCTGATGCCGACCTGCCAGACCGACGGAATGACTTCCCCGAACGCGTCGTGCTGCTCGGCGAGAGTGGGGGTGATCTCGACCCTGCGGCTGCTGCCCGTTTCGTCGGTCACGTCGAGATGGAGCGTCTTGCCGCCGCTGGCGAGGATGGCGGCCACGAGGTCGTCCCACGTGGAGATCGTCTTGCCGTCGACCGCTGCGATCGTATCGCCGTGGCGAAGGCCCGCGGCAGCGGCCGGCTTGCCGGTCGCGACGTCATCGACGGTTGCCTTGTTCGAAGGCACCGCGACGCCGTAGGCAAGCGCGCAGCCGGTCAGCACGACGACCGCGAACAGCAGGTTGATGACCGGGCCGGCGACGACGATCGCCGCGCGCTGCCAGAGCGGTTTTACCGTGAATCCGCGCTTCGGATCGGCGGGCGCGTCGGCCGCGTCCCCGCCCTCCTCTTCGTATCCGGCCATGCGCACGTAGCCGCCGAGCGGCACCAGCGCCACGCGGTAGACCGTCTCGCCGAACTGCCTGGCGAAGACCGTCGGCCCAAAACCCATCGAAAAGACCCGGACTTCGACGTCGCACCACTTGCCGACGAGGAAATGACCGAGCTCATGGACGAAAATGACGACCGCAAGTACGAGGATTGCGGCCAGAAGACTGCCTGAAGCCATAGGGTCCTTTTTACACCGCGCAGGGCGGCACAAGAAATCAGGAATCGGCCGGCGGCGAAGGCTCAGGCCCAGGCGAGGCTCGCATAGTAATATATGAAGACGATCGGGAGGATCATGCTGTCGGTGCGATCGAGCACCCCACCATGCCCCGGAATGATCCATCCGGAGTCCTTGGCGTCGTACGCGCGCTTGATCATCGACTCCGACAGGTCGCCGAGCTGCGACAGCACCGACATCATCGCGGTCACCAGCATCGATTCGACGAAGCCGAAGCGTCGCACGAGGATCAGCTGGAACAGCGTTCCGATCACCACGGCCGCGGCGACGGAACCGACCGCGCCTTCGACCGTTTTGTTCGGACTGACCGTCGGCCACAGCTTCCGGTGTCCGTACGCGCGCCCCGCGAAGTAGCCGCCGGCGTCACTCGCCATCGCCGTCGCGAGCACGAAGAACACGAGGCCCGGACCGTGATCGATGTTGCGCAGCCACAGCAGGTGCGGAAGCAGCAGGCCTCCGTACAGCGCCGCGAACAGGATTTCGCCGGCGCCGACGACGCTCAGATTCATGTCTTCGGCAGTGGCGAGCGTGCCGAGCAGCACGCCGATCAGCGCCACGACGATCCCCGCCGACAGCGTCGCGCCGGACGAATCGACGAGCATCGACAGCGCAATGGCCATGCCCGCGCCGGCCGTCAGCATCTTCGCGCTCTGGATCTTGACCTTCTGCATCTCGGCGAGCTCGAGCAGCGAGACCAGCGTGCAGGCGAGCACGACCAGCGAATAGATTCCGGAGGGAGCGCGCAGGATCAGCCAGCTCAGCAGCGGAATCGCGACGATTGCAGTCAGGATACGCTGTCGGAGCATTCAGGCCTCCTGCCGTGCGCGCGCGGCCGGCGCCGCTTCTTTCTCAACCGGCGCCGCCTGTTGCGCGACCGGCGCCGCCTGTTGCGCGACCGGCGCCGCCTGTTGCGCAACCTGTGCCGCGGTCTTGCCGAAGCGCCTCTCGCGGCGTTTGTAGTCTTCGAGCGCGGCCAGGAACTCGGGGCGCCGGAAATCCGGCCACAGCTTGTCAGTCACGTAGATTTCGCTGTAGGCGACCTGCCACAGGAGGAAGTTCGACAGGCGCATCTCGCCGCTCGTGCGGATGAGAAGGTCGGGATCGGGCAAGCCCGCTGTCATCAGCGACGAAGAGAACATCTCTTCGTCGATGTCTTCGGGCGCGAGCTCGCCGTCGCGGACTCGGCGCGCGAGGCGCCGTGTGGCCGCGACGATCTCCTCGCGCGCGCCGTAGCTGACGGCAAGCTGAACGGTCATGCCTGTGTTGGTGCGCGTCGTGTGCTCGGCGGCGCGAAGGTCGGTGAGGACATCCTTCGGAAGACGGCGCAAGTTGCCGATCGCGCGCAGCCGGATGCCGTGACGCATCATCTTGCCGAGCTCGCTGCGCACGTAGCGGCGCAGCAGGTTCATCAGTGCGCCGACTTCGCGCTCGGGGCGCTCCCAGTTCTCGGTGGAAAACGCGTAGAGGGTCAGGACTTCGATCCCGATCTCGCGCGCGGTCTCGACGATCTCGCGGACGGATTCCTTGCCGCGGCGGTGGCCCTGGACGCGCGACAGGCCGCGCTGGGTCGCCCAGCGTCCGTTGCCGTCCATGATGATCGCCACGTGACGCGGCAATCCGGCTTTGTTCGGTTCGATTGCCGCAGCGCGCACGTCAGACCGACATGATTTCGTGTTCTTTGACCTTGGCGATCTCGTCGATCTGCGCGATCGTCTCGTCGGTCAGCTTCTGGACTTTGTCCGCCGCCACCCGGTGGTCGTCCTGCGAGATCTCCTTTTCTGCCTCGGCTTCCTTCAGGAGCTCGTTGGCATCGCGGCGATGGTTGCGCGCCGAAACCCTGTGGTGCTCGGCGTCTTTCTTGAGCTGCTTGACGAGATCCTTGCGGCGCTCCTGGTTGAGCTCGGGGATCGGAACGCGAAGCAGGTTGCCGTCGCTGACCGGCGACAGGCCGAGATCGGCGATGCGGATCGCCTTGTCGATCGCGCCGACCGTGCTCTTGTCGAATGGCTGCACGACGAGCAGCCGCGGCTCCGGCGCCGAGACCGTCGCGAGTTTGTTGAGCGGCGTCGAGCTGCCGTAGTAGTCGACGAAGACGTGATCGAGCAGCGCCGGGGTCGCGCGGCCCGCGCGGATGCGCGCGAGATCTTTTCGCAGAGACGCGATCGTCTCCTGCATCTGCGAGCGAAGGTCCTTGAGGATTTCGTCGATCATGTTCGTTCCCCGGCTGGATTGCGCCGGCGCACCATCTGACTGCGCTCAGTCGGCTCGTTCAAGCTGCTTCACCGGCGTCAGCCTCCGTGGCCTGCCGGAGCCTTCCCGAGCCGGGATCAGCCGCAGACGATCGTGCCGATTCTCTCACCCGAGACAGCCCGTACGATATTTCCGGCGCGCATCATATCGAACACGAGGATCGGCATTTTGTTTTCCATGCACAGCGAGATCGCAGTCGTATCCATCACCCGAAGCCCCCGCTGCAGCACGTCGAAGTGCGTGAGCGTCTCGAAGCGGGTCGCCGACGGGTCTTTTTCCGGATCGGCCGAATAGACCCCGTCGACGCGGGTAGCCTTCATGATCACGTCGGCGCCGATTTCGACGGCGCGCAGGCTCGCGGCCGTATCGGTCGTGAAAAACGGGTTGCCGGTGCCGGCGGCAAAGATCACGACGCGGCCTTTTTCGAGGTGCCGCGTGGCCCGGCGGCGAATGTACGGCTCGGCAACCTCGCGGATCTCGAGCGCGCTCAGCACGCGCGTCGCGACCCCGAGCTTCTCGAGCGCATCCTGCAGCGCGAGGCTGTTGAGCACCGTGGCCAGCATGCCCATGTAGTCGCCGGTGGCGCGGTCCATTCCCATCTCGGCGGCCTTGAGGCCGCGGAAGATGTTGCCGCCGCCGACCACGACGGCAAGCTCGCAGCCGAGAGCCTGCGCGTCGCGCAGCTCCCCGGCGATCTGGCTGACGACGGTCGGAGAAATCCCCGATTCGCCTTCACCCGCGAGCGATTCTCCGCTGAGCTTGAGAAGGACCCGGCGGTAACGATGGTTGTTCGTGCCGGCGTCCGACATCGGAAGGGCCTTTGGGTTCAGGCGCTCTGGCCGATCGTCTGCGCCACTTCGTCCGCGAGATTCGACTGCTTCTTCTCGATGCCTTCGCCGAGCTGGAAGCGCGCGAAGCGGGCGACCGAAAGATTCGAGCCGGTTTCCTTCGCGGCGTTCGCGATCAGCTTGTCGATGCGGAAGTCCCCGTCGCGAACGTACTCCTGTTCGAGCAGGCAGATTTCCGAGTAGAACTTGTCGATCTTGCCGTCGACGATCTTGTCGACGATCTTCTCCGGCTTTCCCGACGCCAGCGCCTGCTGGCGATAGATGTCGCGCTCACCGGCTAGGTCGGCGGCAGAGACCTGGTCGCGCGAGATCACGCGAGGGAATGCTGCGGCAACCTGCATCGCGAGCGATTTGGCGAGCTCCACGTGGCGGCTGTCGCCGCCGGCGAGCTCGACGATCACGCCGATCTTTCCGCCCGCATGAACGTAGCAGCCGACCACGCCGTTCGCCGATGCGAAACGCGAGAAGCGGCGCAGGCCGAGGTTTTCGCCGATCTGCGCAATGCTTTCCGTCAGTAGCGCGGAAACCGTCTTGCCGTCCGGCATGACGAGGCCGGCGACGGTGTCGGCGTTGCCTTCCGTGACATCGGCCGCAAGCAGCGCGTTGCCGAGCGATTCGAACAGGCTGCGGAACGCATCGGTCTTCGCGACGAAATCGGTCTCGCAGTTGAGCTCGACGAGGACCGCGGTCTTCGAATCCGGCGACGCGAATACGCCGACGAGGCCGTCGGCCGCAACCCGGCCGGCTTTCTTGGAAGCGCCCGCGAGGCCTTTTTCACGAAGCACGGCGATTGCCCGCTCCATGTCGCCCTCGGTCTCGGCAAGAGCCTTCTTGCAGTCCATCATGCCTGCGCCGGTGCGTTCGCGCAGGTCCTTGACGAGCTTGGCGTCGATGTTCATTCGGTCGGACTCGTCTCGAAGTCGGTTGGTGCAAAGGAGTTCGCGTCGAACGTCGGCGCGCTGAAGGTCTGCTCGCCGGCAGCGCCGACCACGTCGCCGAGCGTGCCAGGCGAGCCGAACGGAACCGAGCCGTCGCCTTTCTCTGCGATCGAGCCGCGCGCTTCGCTTTCCGCGAGTCCTTCGAGAACCGAATCGGCGATCGCGCCGCAGAACAGACGGATCGCGCGGATCGCGTCGTCGTTTCCCGGTACGCAGTAAGCGATCCGGTCCGGATCGCAGTTGCTGTCGACGACCGCGACGACGGGGATCTTCAGGCGGTTGGCCTCGGCCACCGCGATCTGCTCGCGGTCCGGATCGATGACGAACAGCGCGTCCGGCGGACGCTTCATCTCGCGGATGCCGGCCAGGTTGATGTTGAGCTTCTCGAGCTCGCGCTGCATCAGCAGGCGCTCTTTCTTCTTGTACATTGCCGCGGTGGTCGGATCGCCGAGGGTTTCCTCGAGGCGCCGCATGCGGTCGATCGATTTCTTGATGGTCTGGAAATTCGTCAGCGTGCCGCCGAGCCAGCGGTTGTTGACGTGGAACTGCTTGCAGCGATCCGCCTCGGACTTGATCGCTTCCTGCGCCTGTTTCTTGGTTCCGACGAACAGAACCGAGCCGCCGCGGCCCGCAACCTCGCGAACGAAGTCACACGCCTCCCGGAAAAGATTGACCGTCTGCTGGAGGTCGATGATGTGGATCCCGTTGCGGGCGCCGAAAATGTACGGGCGCATCTTGGGATTCCATCGACTGGTCTGGTGTCCGAAGTGAACTCCGGCTTCCAGAAGCTGTTTCATCGTGACTTGGCTCATTAAAGTTCCTTTCCCACGCGAGGGATGCGATCGAATTTGCTGCGCTCGAAATGAAGCGCAACCCCGGCCAACTAACAGAGCGACCTCTCGGAATCAACGCGACACGCCAGTGGCCGGACAGGCCGACGTTCCGACCCGGGGAGCGTCTCAATCAGGCGCGACCGTTCAGAAGGGTCCAGATGCAAGGCGGATTTCGCGTAGTGAGCGGAGGCGTACTTCCCGTACGTTGTAGCGAACGAAGCGAAATCCAACGCGGCAGATGGGCCCTTATGGACGGTCGTCGGTGTCCGAGGCACTAACGTCAGATCACTGACTCATCGAATCGAGGAAATCCTTGTTCGACTTCGTGCCTTTCATTTTGCCGAGCAGGAATTCCATCGCTTCGACCTGGTTCAGCTGGGTCAGGAGTTTGCGGAGCAGGAAGACGCGGGTCAGGGCGTCTTTTTCCATGAGCAGGTCCTCTTTTCGGGTGCCCGACTTCAGGATGTCGATGGTCGGGAACACGCGGCGGTCCATCAGGCGGCGTTCGAGATGGATTTCGCAGTTACCGGTACCCTTGAACTCTTCGAAGATGACCTCGTCCATGCGGCTACCGGTGTCGACGAGCGCGGTCCCGATGATGGTCAGGCTTCCGCCGCCTTCGATGTTGCGGGCGGCTCCGAAGAACTTCTTCGGACCGCGCAGCGCGTTCGAATCGACGCCGCCCGAGAGGATCTTGCCGCTCGGCGGCACGGTCGCGTTGTACGCGCGCGCGAGGCGAGTGATCGAATCGAGCAGGATGACCACATCGCGGCCGTGCTCGACGAGGCGCTTGGCCTTCTCGATGACCATTTCGGCCACCTGCACGTGACGCGTCGGCGGCTCGTCGAACGTCGAGGAGATGACCTCGCCCTTGACGGAGCGCTGCATGTCGGTGACTTCTTCGGGCCGCTCGTCGATCAGCAGCACGATCAGAATCACTTCCTTGTTGTTCTCCGCGATGCCGTGCGCGATGTGCTGCAGCATCACGGTCTTTCCGGTACGCGGCGCGGCGACGATCAGCGCGCGCTGGCCTTTGCCGATCGGCACGAGCAGGTCGATCACGCGCGTCGTGAACTCGGCAGGATCGTGCGAGAGCCGCAGCGGCGCGTCCGGATACAGCGGCGTCAGGTTGTCGAACAGGACCTTGTCGCGAACACGCTCGGGAGCGTCGTAATTGATCGCCGACACCTTGAGCAGCGCGAAGTAACGCTCGCCTTCCTTCGGCGAGCGGATCAGTCCCGACACGACGTCGCCGGTGCGAAGTCCGAAGCGGCGCACCTGGCTCGGCGAGATGTAGATGTCGTCCGGCCCCGGCAGGTAGTTCGAATCCGGCGCGCGCAGGAAGCCGAAGCCGTCCGGAAGAATCTCGAGGACCCCTTCTCCGTAGACGTTTCCGTTCTTGGCGGTCTGGGCTTCGAGGAGCTTGAAGATCAGCTCCTGCTTGCGCATCGCGGCCACGCCTTCGACGCCGAGGTCGCGGGCCACGTCGGCCAGGTCGCGCACGGTCTTCTTCTTGAGCTCGGTCAGGTCGAGTGTCGGGGTCGTCGAGGCTTCCGCCGCGGCGATCTGGGCCTCGTCGGCCGCCAGGTCTTCCTTGGGCAGTCGGCCGGTTCCCTGGCCGCCCTGTCCTCCACCTCCCTGTCCACCGCCACCGCCGCCGCCGCCCCCGCGGCCACGTCCATGCGATTTGCCGCCGTCGCGATGACCGCGACCGGAGCGTTCGTCCCCACTTTTTCTTTCTCTGGCAGTTTCGCCGCCGCGTTCTGACATCGGACTCGCTTTTTTGTTGTTTTGTCGGGGGCCGAGTACGTGACTCGGGCCCGCCGAGAATCGGCCGCCATGGCGGCCATCGGTTCGTCGGGTCTTTTCGGGACTTTGCGGACTTACCGCGGTCGGGCTGCCTCGGATCAGGCAGGCCCGCACTTCGGGTTCATGCTTCGCTTGAGCGGCGGTCGCATCGCCGCAAGGCGGTGTGGAACGGAAGAGCTCCCGTGCGGTGTGGGGAGACGCTAATGGAAGGTCCGAGGGTAGTCAACCAGCCTTTCCGCTCGGTCCTCCGTTACCGGACAACGGTGCCTCGACCGAGCAGGTGAGGTGCCGGGCCGGCACTCATCTTTTTCCGGCCTGCCCTGTCGGCGGCGCCTCGCGGCGCAGCCTTTCGACGAGATCCGCGAGATCGCCCGCGACCGGCGCCCGGATCGTGAGGCGCTTGCCGCTGCCGGGAAGCGCAAGCTCGATCGCCGCGGCGTGCAGGGCCTGACGCGAGATGCCCGCTTTCGTCTTCCCTCCGTAAAGCCTGTCTCCGACGATCGGAAAACCCTTTGCGGAAAGGTGCACACGGATCTGGTGGGTCCGCCCGGTCAACGGCCGCACTTCGACGAGCGTGAACGCACCGAGACGTTCGAGCGGACGATATTCCGAAATCGCCGCGCGCGCGGGCCGGCCGATCACGGACATGCGCTTGCGTTCGGTCGGATGGCGCCCGATCGGCAAGTCGATGCGTCCGCTATCCGCCACGGCGCCGTGCACGAGCGCGAGATAGGTCTTGCGGATCGAGCGTTCGCGAAACTGCCTGGAGAGCGCTTCGAGCGCGGCAACGTTCTTCGCGACGAGAATCACGCCGGACGTATCGCGGTCGAGGCGATGAACGATGCCGGCGCGCTCGGGCTGACCCGGCCAGGCAATCGAAGGATCGCGATACAGAAGCGCGTGCACGAGCGTACCGGAACGGTTTCCGGCCGCAGGATGCACGACCATTCCGGCCGGCTTGTTGATCGCCAGCATCTCTTCGTCTTCGTAGAGCACGTCCAGATCGATCGCCTCGCCGGTCACGGCGGTGGCCGATGGATCGTGCTCCGGGATTGATAGCTCGACGCTCTCGCCGCCGCGCAGCCGGTACGACGCGCGCACCGGACTTCCGTCCACGCGAAGTCGCTGGTCGTCGGCCGCAACCTTGATCTGCGAGCGGGTCGGCGCACCGCTCTGGCCGGCGAGCCACGCGTCGAGCCGCTCGCCGCCGGAATCCTCGGGAGCGGCGAACGTCATCACGCGAAAGCGCGTCATGCGCGCTTTCGAGCTGCGAGTATGCTGCGGGCCCGCTCGACGTCGCTCGCGATCTGCTCGGTGAGCGCGGCGGGCGATTCGAAACGCTTCTGGTCGCGAAGCTTTTCGAGAAATTCGAGCGCGAGCGGCTTGCCGTAGAGATCGCCGAGCTCGGCAAAGATATGGGCTTCGATGGCTCTTTCGGTGCCGCCGAACGTCGGTGTGGTGCCGATCGACGTGACGCTGTCGACGCGGCTGCGGCCGAGGCGCGCGACGGTCACGAACACGCCGTCGCCGGGAACGAGAGCGGTTTCGGGCTTGAGATTGGCGGTGGCAAATCCAAGGCCGCGGCCGCGTCCGGCGCCGTGCTCGACGCGCCCTCGAACGAAGTGCGGTCGTCCGAGAAGACGACCCGCCGCCGCGACGTCGCCGGCCGTGACCAGCTCGCGGATCGCACTCGAGCGCGCAACCACGCCGTCAACCTGGACAGGAGGAACGACCTCGACCTCGAAATCGAGATCCTTGCCGGCGCGCGCTAGGGTCGCGACGTTTCCGCCCCGGTCGCGGCCGAAGTTGAGGTCGTCGCCAACGAGAATGAGCTGCGCGTCCAGGATCTCGACGAGGAAACGGCGGATGAACTCGTCGGCATCGATCGCCGCAAACCTGCGCGAGAAATGCTGGACGATCGTGAGGTCGGCGCCTTCGGCGGCAATCGCGCGCAGACGATCGGGCAGCGTCATGATCCCGAGCGGAGCAGCTTCGGGACGAACGACGGAAATAGGATGCGGCTCGAACGTGAGGACGACGGCGCTGGCACCGCGCCGGGACGCTTCGGAGCGAAGTCTTTCGAGAATGACCTGATGCCCGCGATGGACGCCGTCGAAGTTTCCGATCGTGACGACCGAGCGGCGCAGGAGCCCGCGGGCACGCTCGAGACTGCGGAGGACCTTCATCCTGAAGGGGTCGCCCGCGGCGCTATCCTCCGATCTCGGTGAGCATCCTGGAAGCCTTCGCGGCCTCGCCGGTGCCCGGATAGCGATTGATCACTTTCTGCAGGCTCAGCCGCGCATCGACGCGATCGCCGACGATGCGGAACGCTTCGGCCTGGCGAAGCAGCGCCGACGGCGCACGGTCGCCGGATCCGTAGTTGATCGAGACCTGATTGAACTCGATGATCGCGCGGTGGTACTGCCCTTTGCGGAAGTACGCTTCGCCGATCCAGAACTGCGCATCGTCGGCATACGGCGACGAGCCGTTCTCATGCAGGAAGTTGCGGAACGACTGGATGGCTTCGTCCTGATCACCGCTGGCGAGCTGGCGGATCGCCGAGTCGTACGTCGATCCGACGAGATCCTGCGGAACGGTGGCTTTCTCGGGCTCTGAAACAGGGCTCGGCGCAGGAGGTGCGGGCGGCGGCGGCACCGATGCGATCTGGCCGGGATTCGCGTCCGAGCCCGGCGGAGCCGGAAGCTCCGGCTGTTCCGCTATCGGAGCCGTTGGCTTCTGCCAGTACGAATCATCCGCTCCGCCTGGTGAACCGCCCGGTCCGTAGACCGGCCGTCCCGCCGCAGCCGGCCGCCGGCCGTACTGAAGCTGGTCGATGGCAGCGCGAACGGATTCCTGCTCGCGTCGAATGTCTTCGATCGCCCGCCTTTGCTCGAGCACGAGGCCGCGCAGGTCGTCGTAGCGCCGGTCTGTGCGATCGCCCTGCAGGCTGCAGGCGGCGACCAGCGTCGCCACCGGCAGTGTGCAGAGCAGAGCAGGAAGGTTCGGACGGGACATCGGCGGTCGAATCCTATTCGGTCAGGTCCACGATGTGGCCGCGACGGTTGCGGCCCCAGCAGGCCTCGCTCGCATCGTGGCATACCGGCAACTCTTCGCCATAGCTGACGGTCGACAGTCGCGACGATTTGATCCCGAGTGCGACGAGGGCATCGCGGATCGACTTCGCACGACGGGCTCCGAGCGCAAGGTTGTACTCGGCCGTGCCGCGATCGTCGCAATGGCCTTCGATCTCGACCTTGCCGCTCTCGCTGCGCAGCAGATCCGCGTTGGCGCGAGTGGCCTGGGTGCCGGCGCCGTCGAGGTCGGCGGAGTCGTAAGCAAAGTAAACGTCTTCAAAACGTCCACCCGTACCCGCCTGGCCTGTCTTGTTGAACTGGCTGAGGCTCCCCGAGCCGCCGCCGCCGAGACTTTCATCGGTGAGGTCGGAGGTGCTGTCTTCGGATTTCTTTGACGAGCATCCACTCGCCATTCCGAGCACTCCGATCGCAAGGCCTGCCCCCACCACCACGCTCAGCACGCTGAGCTTCCGCATCCACACACGTCCAAGACCCATGCTCATCCTCTCCTGCGTCCCCGTGGACGCTCTGTAAATTGTATTTCCGAACGGGGCGCTGGAAGGCTTTTTGCGCCCTAATCCAATCGTTTCGACCAACTTGGGGAACTATCATCCCCACTACCGGCGGTCAATTGTCGCTCCCATCGGCCTGTGATGTCGACGAGGAACAATTTGCGGTCCGTGCCCTGTTCACGAGAGAAAACGATGAAGCGCGAGTCGGGCGACCAGGTCGGATCTTCGTTCGAGCCGCTGAACGTGAGTTGACGCGGCTCACCTCCGGACGCGGGAACCACGAAGATGTGAAAGTCGCGGCCGACTCGCCCGGCGTAAGCAATCATCCGACCGTTCGGCGACCACACCGGCGCGCAATTGTAGCTGCCCGACATGGTGATCCGCCTCGCCTCCTTCGACCCCGGATCCATCGTGTACACCTGAGGAGTGCCGCCGCGCGATGAGCAGAACGCGAGCTGGGATCCGTCGGGCGACCACGACGGATCGACGTCGATCCCCCAGTGGTCGGTGAGCCGTTCCTGGTTCTGGGTGGCGAAGTTCAGCAGGTAAATGTCGGTGTTGCCGCCCTCCTCGCGTGCCAGCGCCATGGCGCTGCCATCGGGCTTCCATGCGCCTCCGACGTTGAGACCCATCTTCGTGGCCAGCTTGGATTCCACCCTGGAGCCGAGCGCGACGCTGTAGAGAGAGGGCGCCCCGCCCTTGAAGCTCGTGAACACGATCGACGACGAGTCGTTCGACCACGACGGTGCCATCGTCACGGTGCGGTGGTTGGTGATCTTCGTGATCGCGCCGTCGAAGGTGAACGTGTTGATCTCCTTCGCGTAGCCGCCGCGGTTGGAGACGAACGCAATGCGCGAATCGAACGGACCTTCGATGCCCGTCGTAAAAGCGAGGATCGCGTCGGCGCTGCGGTGGGCCATGCGGGCGACTTCCGACGGCGGGCCGTGAAAGCGGCGGCCGCCGAGCATCGCGTGGCCGGGCACGTCGAAGAACGCGACCTCGACCATGAGATCCGAGCCGGTTCGCTCGTAACGCCCGAACAGCAGCCCGCGCGCTCCGATCGTCTGCCAGTTCAGGAAGTTGACGCTGTCGGCGGAAAGCTGACCGGGCGGCACGCTGTCGATGTAGGACGCCGGGTCGATGATGCGGAACATGCCGGAGATCTCGAGGTCGCCGGCAAGGACCCTGGCAAATTCGGACTCGAGCTTTCCATCGGGCGAGCCGAGCGGTGCCAGAGGCGCAAGCGCGATCGGCACGCGCATCATTCCGGGGCTGGTGATCTCGGCCCGCAGCGGCGCCGCACCGGCTCGCGCGACCGGCATGCCCGCGAGAACAACCACTGCAGCCACAAAAAAGAATCGAATCTGTCGGAGCTTTGTGAACACCACCTCTACCTCTCCCCAGGAGTTCCACCGCGCTTCGCGAGGCAAGCGTACGGTGATCACGGCTGCATCAGATCGCCTGCCCGGAAAACCAGCTCGATGTCCTCGAAATCGGCACGGACGCTGGCGGGAGGCGGCGTAAGACTTCCGGTCGCGCGCACCGCATTGAGCGCGGACTCATCGTACTGCGAGCTGCGCGAACGCTCGGTAATCTGCGCGTCCGCGATGCTGCCGTCGGCGAGTATACTGAATCGAACCGTGGCCGCCAAAGTTGCGTCCTGTTCTCCGGCCCACACCCATTGCGCCTTGATGCTCTCGTACATGTACGCGAAGTACGCATAGAACTCCGGACTGCGATTGCCGGCGCCGCCGCCACCGCCGTTCGGGTCGCCGGACTGTCCGCCTTCGGTTACGCGTCCGGCGCCGGGCGCACCCGCACCGGGCCCTGGAGCAACCGATGCCGGATGCTCGGGCTCAGGTCTGGTTGTCGCCGGCTTCGTTTCGATCGGCTTCGTCTCGACAGGCTTCGGCTCCGCGTGTTTCGGCGTCTCCACTTTCGGAGGTTCGACTTTCTTTGGAGGCGTCGGCGGCTCGACCTTCTTCGGAGGCTCGACCTTCTTCGGCGGCTCCACTTTTTTCGGAGGCTCCGGCTTCGGAGGCTCGACCTTCTTGGGAGGCTCCGGTTTCGGCGGCTCGGCCTTTTTCGGAGGCTCCGGTTTCGGCTCCGGAAGCGCGTCGGGTTTCGGTTTCGGCGGCTCGACTTTCGGCTCCGGAGGTTTCGGCGGCTCCACCTTGGGCTCGGGCTTGGGCTCGGGAGGTTTGGGCGGCTCCGCTTTCGGCTCGGCAGGCTTCGGCGTTTCCGGTGTCTTCGGCGGCGTCGGCTGCGGAGGCTCCGGCTTCGCGGCTTCGGGTGTGGGCTGCGGCTTGCGACCGGACGGCGTAGCGAGCGGTCCGACCTTGAAAACCTTGGAGTCGCCGCGCGGCGAGACCAGATCGACCACGGGCCCCTCCGGCGCTTCGAAGATGGTGGGAGCGGGGGCGTACAGCGCGAACAGGACCGCGCCGATCACAACCAGCACGTGCAGGGCGAACGACCACCACAGCGCGGACGCCAGGCGAGGATCCATCCGTCCGGGTCGCGAGGGCCGATGTCTTCCCGACCGCGCGGGCGGATATCGTCCCTCGGCGCCGGCCGGGTGCTGGCCCGCCGCGCCGGCCGGCAGCGGCCGCTCGCGAGCGGTCGCGACCATCAGCGTGCCCCGGGCTCGGTGATCAGGCCGAGCTTGTCGACGCCCGCTCCTTTCAATGCGGAGATGACCTGCACGATCTTCCCGTAATCGGCGCCCTTGTCACCGCGCACGTAGACGACCTGATGTGCTTTCTCCTTCACGATCGCCGAGACGGTGGTCGTAAGTCTGGCAGGGTCCATCTGCGTGTCGTTGAGCCAGGTCTTGCCGTCCGCCGTGACCGAGACGACCAGGGCGACGTCGTCGCCCTCGAGCTGCGTGCCGCCAGCCTGGGGAAGCTGCACATCCACGCCCTGCTGGATGATCGGGGCGGTGACCATGAAGATCACCAGCAGCACCAGCATCACGTCGACGAGCGGCGTGACGTTGATGTTCGCTACCGTCCCGCCTTCGTAATCGTCGCCGCCACCCATCGTCGCGTCACGTCAGTTGAGGAAGTGGCGTTCGGCAATATTGAGGAATTCGGAAATGAAGCTGTCCATCTCACCTGCAATCAGGCGCGCCGCCCGGGCGTAATGGTTGTACGCGACGAGCGCCGGGATCGCGGCCGCCAGGCCGGCTGCCGTCGCGATCAGGGCTTCGGAGATGCCGGGCGCCACGGCCTGGATGCTCGATGGACCACCGGCGCTGAGGCCCCGGAACGAATTCATGATTCCCCAGACCGTCCCGAAAAGCCCGATGAACGGCGCCGTGCTCGAGGTCGTCGCCAGAAACGTCAGGAGCTTCTCGAGCTCGATGCGTTCGCGCGAAGCTGCGCGCCGCATCGCGCGTTCGACGTTCGCAATGCCGGCGAGCTCGGTGCTGAATCCTTCTTCGGCGGCGGCCTTTTTCTTGGTTCGAAGCCGCAGCAGCTCCTCGTAACCGGCCGTAAACACGGCGGCGAGAGGGTTGGGCCCGAGCTGGGCGCAGGCCCGCGAAACCTCGGCCAGGTTGCGCGTTTCCCAGAAGAGCTTCTGGAACTCTTCCGCACCGCGACGAGCCGCACGAAGCTGCCGCGCCTTGAAAATGACGATTCCCCAGCTCGCGACCGAGGCCGCGATCAGGGTGTAAAGGACCGCGAGCACGACCGGACCGGAGCCGGTCAGCATGCTGACGAAAGAATGTTCAGGTTGAGGAGTCACTGATCAGGCCACCGCACGACCGCACCACATCCTCGCGGAAGGTATTCTCGCTGGGAGAGGCTGTCAATTTTGTGGAGTGCGGGCGCGTCGATGCGCTCGCGTCGCCAGCGGCGCCATTGCGGTGAGATTGTGCGCATTCTGCGAACCCGCGCGCGCATGCGATCGCGTCGAAGTTGCGGCGCGCACAGCGTTTGCGACTTCGCATTCCACCCGCCGGGTACCTTGACTTCGCGCCGGACCCGTGGAAAACGCGGCGGGCTTTCCCTTGAAAAATTAGCGGCTTGCCGCACCTTCCCGGAGGACTTCGATCATGCCCATCCGCGTCGGCGTCAATGGCTTTGGCAGAATCGGGCGCAACATGCTGCGTGCCGCTGCAGGGCGCAGCGAATTCGAAATCATTGCCGTCAATGATCTCACCGATGCTGCGACGCTTGCGCACCTGCTCAAGTACGATTCCGTGCACGGCATCTTCCGCGGTTCGGTCAGCGCGGCCGACTCCGAGATCGTCGTCGACGGGAAGCGGATCAAGGTCCTGTCGGCCAAAAGCCCCGCCGAGCTGCCCTGGAAGAGCCTCGGCGTCGACGTAGTGGTCGAGTCGACCGGGCGCTTCACGAAGCGGGACCAGGCTGCGGCCCACCTCGCGGCCGGCGCGCGCAAGGTCATCATCTCCGCTCCGGCCAGCGGCGCCGACCTGACGCTCTGCTACGGCGTCAACCACGACGCCTACGATCCGGCGAAGCACGACGTGATCTCGAACGCGTCCTGCACGACCAACTGCCTCGCGCCGGTCGCCAAGGTCCTCAACGACAGCTTCGGCCTGAAGCGCGGCATGATGACCACGATCCATTCGTACACGAACGACCAGCGCATCCTCGACCTTCCGCACGACGACATGCGCCGGGCACGGGCCGCCGCGCTGTCGATGATCCCGACCACGACCGGCGCCGCGCGCGCCGTCGGACTCGTGCTGCCCGAGCTCAAGGGCAAGCTCGACGGCATGGCGATCCGCGTGCCGACGCCCAACGTGTCGGTCGTCGACCTCGTCTTCGAGACCGACAAGAAGCCGTCGGCCGAAGAGATCAACGCAGCCGTCAAGAAGGCCGCCGACGGTCCGATGAAAGGCATCCTCCAGTACTGCGACGAGGAGCTGGTCTCGAGCGACTTCAACGGCAACCGCCATTCTTCGATCTTCGATGCGCCGCTGACGAAGGTGCTCGAGCCCGGCTTCTCGAAAATCCTTTCGTGGTACGACAACGAAATGGGGTTCTCGGCCCGCATGTGCGACGTGATCGCCATGCTCGCCGAAACGCTCTGAGCCCTTCCTCGCCGTGAAGAGCATCGAGCAGCTGCCGATCGATGGACGCCGTGTGTTCATCCGTGTCGACTTCAACGCCCCGGTCAAGAACGGGCGCCTCACGGACGCGACGCGGATCCGCGCGCCGCTGAAGACCATACAGTACGCGCGCTCGCGCGGAGCGAAGGTCATCCTGGCATCGCACCGCGGGCGGCCGGGCGGAAAGTTCACGCCCGAGCTGTCGCTGGCTCCGATCGCCGAACAGCTTTCCGAAGAGCTCGGCTTTGCGGTGGCGATGCTGCCGGACTCGATCGGCCCCGATGTCGAAAAACACATCGCGGCCATGAAGCCCGGCGAGGTGGTGCTGCTCGAGAACCTGCGCTTTCACAAGGGCGAGGAGAAGAACGACGAAACCTTCTCGCGCGCGCTGGCGGCGCTTTGCGACGTGTACGTCAACGACGCATTCGGCACCGCGCATCGCGCCCACGCATCGACCGCCGGCATGGCGCGCTTCGTCGCGGACAAGGGAGCCGGGTACCTCCTGCTCCAGGAGGTCAAGGCGCTCAGCAGCCTTCTTCACGATCCTCCGAAGCCGTTCGTCGCGATCGTCGGCGGCGCCAAAGTGGGCGACAAGATCGAGCTGATGAGCAATCTGCTCGGACGCATCGACGCGCTCATCATCGGCGGCGCGATGGCCTACACGTTCCTTCACGCGAGCGGCGTCAGTGTCGGCGCCTCGCTCGTCGACGACGATCACGTCGACGTGGCGAGGAAGCTGCTCGCCGACGCAAAGGCTCAGGGCGTGCGCATCGCGCTACCTGTCGACCATGTGGTCGCGCGCGACTTCGATGAGAACGCGCCCGTCTCGACGACTGCGGACGAGACCATCCCCGAAGGCATGATGGGCCTCGACATCGGCCCGCGCTCCCGGGAAATTTTCCGCGGAATCATCGCGGGCGCGAAGACGATCTTCTGGAACGGTCCGATGGGAGTCTTCGAGTGGGACTCGTGCTCGGCCGGCACGATGGCTGTCGCCAACGCGGTCGCGGACTCCGACGCGCACAGCGTGATCGGCGGCGGCGATTCGGTCGCCGCGCTCGCCAAGTCCGGACGCTCGCATGAAGTCACGCATGTCTCGACGGGCGGCGGCGCATCGCTCGAGTTTCTCGAAGGCGACACGCTGCCGGGCATCGCGGCGCTCGCGGACGGAGCATGCTCGTGAGAACTCCGCTGCTGGCCGGCAACTGGAAGCTGCAGCCCGCGACTCGCGATGACGCGCGCCGGCTCGCAAAGGCCGTCGCCGATGGCTGCCGCGATCTGTCCGGTCGCGAGGTCATGCTCGCTCCGCCGTTTACCGCATTGTGTGACGTCGTCGATTCGGTCGCCGGTTCGCCGGTCGGCGTCGGCGCGCAGGACCTTTACTGGGAGAAGTCCGGCGCATTCACCGGCGAGATCTCAGGCCCCATGCTGGCCGACACGGGATGCCGCTACGCGATCGTCGGTCACTCCGAGCGCCGGCAGTTCTTCGGCGAGACCGACTACACCGTCGCCAAGAAGGCCGCTGCCGCGTTCGTGGCCGGCCTGATTCCCGTCGTTTGCGTCGGCGAGACGTTGGCCCAGCGTGACGCCGGCGAAACGATGACGGTTGTTGAAACCCAGGTGCGTCACGGTCTGGTCGAGCTTTCCGCCGACGCGCTCCAGATCCTCGTGATCGCGTACGAGCCGGTCTGGGCGATCGGCACCGGCCGCACGGCAACGCCCGAGCAGGCCGAGGAAGTCCACGCGCGGATCCGGCGCGTCCTGCGTGAAGCGTCGCCCGACGGCATCGCCGACAAAGTCCGCATCCTTTACGGCGGCAGCGTCAAACCCGGCAACATCGACGAGATCATGGCCTGCCCCAACGTCGACGGCGCGCTCGTCGGCGGAGCCAGCCTTGTCGCCGAAGATTTTCTTCGCATCGTTCATTTTGAGGAGTCGAGCCTGTGACCACTTTACTGATCACCCTTCATGTCCTGTCGTGCATCACCCTGATCCTCGTCGTCCTGCTTCAGGCCGGCCGCGGCGCAGACATGGGCGCGGCGTTCGGCGGTGCAAGCACGCCGATGTTCGGCTCGGGAAGCTCGACCAATCCCCTTGCACGCGTGACGACGTTCACCGCGGTCGCTTTCCTGACGACGGCGCTGTTTCTTGCGGTCTCCTCGGCGAGACGCGCGTCGGTATTCGACGATACGTCCGAGCCGCTTGCCGCTCCGCCGCGCGCGGAATCGACGATTCCGGTCACGCCGCAAGCCGAGGTTCCTGCCGCCGCCCCGACCGGAGCTCCGATCGGTGAGGCGAAGCCCGTGACGATTCCTGCGGCCGACAACGCTGCGCCCGCCGCAAGTGATGCGCCGGCCGCGCAGCCCGCCGCCGGCGCTGCGGCTCCTGCTACGCCGCCGGCAGGCGATACCGCTCCGAACGCCGCTGCACCGGCGGCCGGCGATAGCGCACCCGCTGCTGCACCTGCAGCCGCTCCCGCTGCCGGCGAGACTGCACCAGCTGCCGCTCCCGCATCTGCACCTCCGGCGGCCGCTCCTGCTGCGGAAACTGCACCAGCTGCTGCGCCGTCGGTCAAGGAAACCGCTCCGGCTGCGGCGCCGCCCGCGGCTGAAACTGAACCAAAAGTTGCGCCGCCCGCGCCTGCTGCTGCAAAGCCGGCGCCGAAGGCGACAAAGCCAGCGCCCACGGCCGCAAAGCCCGCACCTTCGAAAACGAAGCCCGCGGCTCCTGCGCCTGCGGCGCACTGATCGGCAGGTTGACGGCGGACGCAGCGAGCCCTAAAACGCGCGATTCCAGAGCGCTGCGTTCGATTGCGAGAATGGCGAAATTGGCAGACGCGCTAGGTTGAGGGCCTAGTGGCCGAAAGGCCGTGGGGGTTCAAGTCCCCCTTCTCGCACCATACAATCTCCACCCTTTCATGAGCGTCCTCACCTCGCTGCTGATCATCGCCGTCTGCATCGCCCTCTCCGCATTCTTTGCGGCATCCGAGACGGCGTTGCTGCGGCTGCGCGAGCACGAGATCGAGGATGAGATCGAAAAGGGCAACGGACCGGCCGGCCTCGCCATCCGCGATCTGGTCAAGTCCACGTCACGACTGCTCTTCACGCTTCTGCTCGGCAACAACATCGCGAACATCCTGGCCGCCTCGGTGGCTTCGGCCGTGTTCGTCGACCTGATGGGCCCGGAATGGGGCGTTTTCGTCGCGGCGATCGGAACGACCGTCGTCGTATTCCTGCTCTGCGAGATCTTCCCGAAGGCTGTGGCGGCCCATCATCCGCGCGGCGTGTCGAACTACGTCGCCATTCCGCTCTACCTCATCCACAACGCCCTGCGGCCGCTGCATATCCTGATGGACCGGTTCCTCGGCCCGCTCGTCGAGCGCGTGGCCGGAGGACCCGCGGTGCTTGGCCACGTCAGCCGCACCGACGAGATTCTGCGGCTGGCACGGCAGGAATCGGAAGATTCCGAAATGGCGCCGACCGGATCGGTGACCGCGATCATCGGCGCCGCTGCCGGCGCGTCCGAGATGACGGTATCCGACATCATGGTCCCACGCGCGGAGGTCACCGGTTTTCCGGCGGAGACCCCCGCGTCGGAAATCCTGACCCAGGTCCTCGAGGATCGTTACACGCGGGTTCCGATCTTCGAGGAAACCATCGACCACGTGATCGGCGTCCTTCACCTGAAGGACCTCGTCAAGCTCGTCCAGGACGGCGGAAGCGACGTGCGAGGCATACTGAAGAACGCCTTGCGGGTGCCTGAGCGGAAACCGATCCTGCCGCTGCTCGCCGACATGCAGCGGGCGTTCCTGCACATGGCGATCGTCAAGGACGAGTTCAACGTCACGCTCGGCATCGTCACGCAGGAGGACATCCTCGAGGAGCTCGTCGGCGAGATCCGCGACGAGTTCGATCACGAGGAGCTGCTGACGATCCGCCGGCTCGCCGACGACAACTTCGAGGCGCTCGGACGCGTCAAGGTACTCGACTTCAATCGCGAGAGCGGCTGGAACATCCCCGCCGAGCGCGGCGATACGATCGCCGGCCTGATCTTCAATCTTCTCGGGCGCGCGCCTCGCCGATGGGAGAACGTCTCGCTTCCCGGTTATGAAATCGTCGTCGTCGACGTCTCGGGAAACCGGATCAGCCAGGTTCGCATCCGGCGCGTGGAAGAGGACGAGGAAGCCCGCGAAGAAGCTTGAGGGGAGTTCCGCAAGCGACCCCGGGGTTCTCCGGGATTCACCCCGTGCCGCTCACGGCAATCTCAAGAATGTCCTGAGTGATCGGATTCACGCCCGCGCTGTGCGCAAGCAAAAACCCCTCAGATAATACAAATCGGCACGCCCGTTTCCTTTGCGACAAGACGCGAAGTGGAGCAAACAGGTGGCGCCTTCCGACCGTATTCGCAGCTGCGTCGGCACGTCGCAGCTCGTTGCAATGCGGTTTGCAGCAGGGGATCGCCGTTCATCGTCAACAAGATGTCGACGCCGTGAGTTCGGCGCCGAGGGAGAGGGAGTCACATGAGTCCGATCAATAGAATCTCGTGCAGCCTGCGGCGCCATCGTGGTGCGGCCACTGTGTTCGCAATGATTGCAGCCATGACATTCGGACCGTCGCGCGAAGCGAGTGCAGTCAGTGCAGACGGCCCATGCATGCAGGATGCGTACACGCTCAAGGGCGGAGGCAGTCTGAACTGCACGGCGAACGATCTCAGTCTGACGGTCTTCACCGTCACTTCGATCTCCAACACGTGTGACTTTCTCGGCGACACCTGGACGTTCAGCGGCACGGTCGACCTCGCCCCGCGGTCGAACTTTCGTTACGACCTCGGATTCTACATCAGCCACGACGGCATCGACGCGCTGACCGGCACCTGCACGGTCGGCATCGTCGACAACACCGACGTCGACAACAACGCCGGCAGCGTCAACCTCGACGGAGACACCTGCGGCGACTTCACGAAGATCGCCAACAACGTTCCCGTGGGCCCGGTGACTGCGACCTGCACCGACCTGGACCACGACGGCAAATTCGATCTGACAATCTGCTCGGCCTACGCGCAGAGCTCCGGCGCGACCTGCGGCGGCATCGCCGACGCAGTTCCCGGCACGGCCTCGAAGTGCCAGTGCGCGCTGCTGAACACGACGCAGACAGTCCCGCAATGCGTGAGCAACGCAGACTGCGTGCCGGATGGAAACCCGTGCACCGGCGAGATCTGCGGTGGATCCAATCCTGACCTTTTCGGCTGCGGCCACGAAAACACGGCCGGATCCTGCGACGACGGGCTCTTCTGCAACGGCGCGGACACCTGTTCGGGCGGCACCTGCAGCGGCCACGCCGGCAATCCCTGCACGGGCGGCGGCATCTGCGGAAGCACCTGCAACGAATCGACCGACGACTGCTTCGCAAGCGCGTCCACCGTCTGCCGTAGTGCGGCGGGCGTCTGCGATGTCGCCGAAACCTGCACCGGAACTTCCACGACCTGTCCTGCCAACGGCTTCTCGTCGGGAAACACCTGCCGTACCGCGTCGGGAATCTGTGACGTGGCCGAGACCTGCAGCGGTCTTTCTTCTTCGTGTCCGACCGACGGATTCGCCTCGACATCCGTGACATGCCGCGCCTCCACCGGCGAATGCGACACCGCCGAAGTCTGCAGCGGTGCGGCCACGTGTCCCGCCGATTCCTTCGCGAGCGGCTCGACGCCGTGCACCAGCGACGGAAACGTCTGCACCAAC
>Ga0134124_10000073_pt1 | contig 98057 bp, 91 predicted proteins | sample KB304_FD_96880 | JGI IMG/M metagenome (GOLD analysis project Ga0134124, IMG submission 96880) | Terrestrial soil microbial communities without Nitrogen fertilizer from Kellogg Biological Station, Michigan, USA - KB3-0-4 | ecosystem: Environmental > Terrestrial > Soil > Unclassified ...
CTCGGTTCTACGGGTTGCCCCTTTTTTGTGCACTCCGTCTTGACACAAACGGGCGATTATCATAGACGATTAACGACGCTGTTAGGCCCTCCAGGTTCAGGAGGTGAACATGAGCGTGGCATACGCTTGGCAGAAGTATTACGAAGAAGCAGTACGTCAAACCGACTTTAGAAAATTACCTGATTATATCGCTAGAGCTGAACAAGCCATTGAGCTGCGATTGTCCGATAGTCCCCCGCCACTTACCGATTCAGCTGAACTTGAGGCCATTGGTAAAACCCTTGCGGCTTTAGCCGTGCTGAAGGCTCAAATGAATGCGCTTCGCGCGTAATTATTAGTGCCCCGACTGAGCGAGGGCTACCGTAGGCACCTATGGTTGCTCCTCGCTACCTCCCATTCTTTCCACCACAAGATCGAATGCGAACACTGACAGCTATCAGGCTTAGAAATCTAGACCCCAAAAGTCATCTAATTGGCTTTCAAGTTGAATTCCCAATTCCCAATTGGACGCCGATTGCTGACCGTGTCGAACAACATGTGCGTCGCATTCCTTGCCGTTAATCAGGTTTATCAGTCGAATGCGCTGGCCGACCAAGATCGGCTGCGGGGCAACTGCGAAACAACCCGAGGAACTAATGTCCGTCGTTCGCGCCTCAACGGTCACGGATTGCCCGTTTTCGATCCATTGAAGCGCGATGGGCACCCGCGAATTTACGCGGGTACCAAACCTTTCATTGGCTCTCATTCAGTCTGAGATGATAGCCGATCCAACAACGGCGGCAGCGATGCATTTCCACAAGCCGCGCAACTCTAAGCCGTGCTACAGTGTTTGATTGAGCCACAGTGGGACTCAAACCTTCATCTTCGGCAGACAATCCCGAATAGCCTCAAACAAATAGTTCCACTCAACGCCTGAACAATTTTCCGCCGCACTCAATATCACTTCCTGCTCGCCGCTCTTCCGCCTGACGTTTCGCGCTGGGTCTATCCAGTAGCCTTCAGGATCGATGTACTGCTCATCACGTTGATTTTGGCCAGCACCCTCTCCATTGTTGCTCATGGCTTGCCCTCTGAGTTCAGATGACAGACGGTCCAATAAAGGCGGCAGCGGCACGTTACTCACCCGTTGGATTTTCGAGATTGCCAGCACTCTGACAGGCGATATGCCAATACCTGCCATCTGGTCCGCCAGCGTATTCAGCGTCAAAGCCAATATTGTGACAGCAGAGAGTGCAAGAGCTAGAGGCTATTTGATGCTTGGACGCACAGGCTCCGTGGCCGCAAGGATTTTCGCAAGGTCCTCCTACAGAGCCAGGTGGTGAAATCTTGGGCATGGCTCTACGTCACGCGCCGATAAATAGTACGTTCCACTTCTGAAGACACTACTTCCCCTTCACGACTTCTGCTCTGCCGACAATCGATCCAATAACGGGCGGCACCACAACCCCGGCGTGATTTTTTATTGATTGAGGAAGATTAGAAGAGAGAAGGAGTGACGCGTCCCAGCCCTACCGCTTCTATCCGGAAGCGTACCACGCCACCCCTTGCCCCGCCGCGAACGCTAGCCCTCTTGCCTTTCGAGGACAATACCCTAAGGACCTTCGTACAGGACGCATATGCGTTCTGGGTCTAATTGGTTCGAGCGAGAAATAGAATGACGGGTCGGACCCTTGAGGAGTGGTGGCGGTAGAGGAGAGGCTATCCTAACAAAGCTGGTGCTTGAGAGCTTGATGGTTCTTCGTCATCTTCCTCCATCTCTATTGCGAACTTCACAGCAGCCATTCCAACAACCATGAAGAAAATTGGATTAAATAGATAGAAGAAGTCGAATCCTCCCGGCTTTGATTGTATTGCCATGTCCAACGGGGCAAAGGCAATCAAGAGAGTTCCCGCCTCTCGAATTGTGTCAATCCATCTCTTTGCTTTTTTCTTGGCCGACAATTTAGCCATGTCCAAGAACCTCCTTTGGACTTTGACTATAACCGACTTTGCTAGGCACAACTGTAATTTGGTGGAACGTTCGACGGCATCATGCAACGTCAGACAGACCTTTCGATTCCCAATATTTCCCGAATCCTTTTTGCGGTCCATTACGTCTTTCGGTGTGTTTCCTCTTCGTTCGATCCACTGCTTAAAATCCTTCATCTTCACTTCATGCTCAACCGGCACATCCGTGACGCGAACCTTGACGGGCGCGAATCCATCCGGAATCCCCATGACCCAGTTGTTGCCACGAAGTGCGACAAGACCGAGTGCAATAGCTTCATAGAGAGTGGTCGCCGTCACCTCGACCGTATGAGCGATGCCCTCCAAGTCCGTAATCGTGACGCGGCAGGAGCGAGCGGGCATAACGACACGAGGCTAGCATATTCGCTTGTTATTCGCCACGGTCGGTATTCGGCCAGGTTAAAGTTGTAATGTGACTCTCCAGGAACTTGGCTCATAACCCCTGTCGAATCAACGAACCAGTCTTCAAGTTTCTGGCAATCGAGTCCGGAGGCGCCATTAGGGCTTACTAGGAGGTGAAGCTGATTCTGTCCCTGACGCCAACGGCGCTCGTCGGATCGGCCCGAGCCATTCCTTCATTGCAGCTCTGCATTGCTTTCGACACGATTCTTGTTCGGCCTTATAAACTATCCACTCCACGAAAGGAGAACAGTTATGGCCGACAGAGTAATTGACCGGAAGAAACACGCGAGGATACACGTTCAAACGGAAAAATTTTACGAGGAAATACGCAACGAGCAGGAAAAGAACATTAGTGGCCCCGGCGCAGCGCTTTTGGGATTGATTCGCGATACAGTGAAGAGGTTGGACAAGGTAATTGCTGAGCTAAATGATCTGCGGAATGCAGTAGGTATGAGTGAGAATTTTGTGCTCGCCAAAGCTGGAGTTTATGACCGCGCCTTGCGACCTCACGGCGGCAAAGCTCGCGCGGCAAAACTTTCCTCCACCCCCCGTACGGAGACTGCTAAGAAAGCCGTTGCAGCGCGGTCGGCGAAAGAAAAGGCAGGGAAGTAGGATCGATCCCAGGCGGAGAGGGCCGTCGCCAACCACCAGAAAGAAAATGTCCGCTGAAGGTCGGGCTCGCATAGCGGCGGCACAAAGAAAGCGCTGGGCGAAGGTCAAAGCCGCGAAGAAGGGATAATTGAAGACCACGAGCTATTCTATTCGCTTGCGGGCGGGAAGTAGGGCGCTAGTTCAGCCATACGTTGTATGCTTACGGTATGGACAACAGAGCTAAACCAGCCAAGAAGAAACGCCGAGCGGTTCGCGTGAGTGTTAACCAGAATGCAGCCGAGCCTATGCATGTTGTAGGGCCACACAAAACTAAACGTCCTGAGGTCGGCGACGTTCTAAAGGTTCTACCAGACCGCTTCCAGAAAGGTATCTTCGCTAAGACTGTAAAAATCGACCGAATTTCAGTCGAGGGTGGATTGACGATTCTTCACGCAACAACGTTCTAAAGCGACTCTAGCCCTCAGACTTTCGGATGCCTTCTACGCCACTCTGCGCGAGCCTCATTGAGTTGAGTCACATGAACAGGCAGCGGATTCGGGTCATTCTCGACCAAATCCCGAGCGGCCTTGCCGTGCCGTAAAAGCTGCTCATCGGTCATCTTGCGAAGCCGAGCGCGGTGCTCTTCAATGTCGAAATGGCCAACTGCCATGCTCATGGCGACAGAATAGCAGACAGGTGCTGAACGCCCTGAGGACTGAGGGTTGCTTGCCGAAAGATTCGCTGAGCTAGGAGGGCGGGACTACATCGCCTTTCATTATCAGCTTGTAGCGTTCTTCCGGCTTGGCGGCGATCAACTTCTGATAGGCCGCTACGCTGGAATGCTCTTGTAGATTGGTCAGGATGCGACCATCGCTTCGAGCTGCCGCAAGGTCTGTCTCGTAATCGCCAGATGTATATCTAATCAGCTGTCCTTTCTGGCGAACAATCTCAACACAGTTGTAGATAACCTTCATACCACACGTGGCAGGAATCTCTTTAACTTCATAGATCACTCGAATGTGGGGGTGGGGGTGGTCGCTCACAGTGATCATTTTGAGTCCATGACGGCTGTTATTGGCCGTCCTCAGAACCCTTGGTGAGATACCAAAGGTATGAAATCAAACCGATGCCGAGAATAGTTGCGGTCGCTACAAGAGCGGTTACCATGTCTCACCTCCGGGACCTTAGGAAAGACATCACGCCGAATCAAAAGCGAGGACGCTGCAAAAGCTTGGTGAACAAGTACACGAAAAGCACGGTGCTGATTCCATTGAGTGCAGCGAATATCAAACCGTGCATAATCGCTCGCCTCACTGATGGACGGGGGCCGACAAGCGAGGAGTTGCTCAACGACGCCCACTTGGACTTGGATAGGACGCCGAGAGAATAGTCCGTTTTAAATCGGGTTCAATACAGGAAAGACCTGAGCGAACGCGCGTAATGTGCGATTATCAGAGCCTTCCCAAGCTCATTTACATGAGCCATGCGGTCCGAAACCCGTCGTCAGGTCCTGCTCTAACCATTCTGCCGGTGGTTTCATTTTTTAGGGGCTTATCCTTTTCCGACTTTGTGAACTCGACGTACTAGCTCAATCTCCAACGCCTGAAAACATGGCATTGACCGCCTTCCGGCTTTGTTCAGTCGTCAGTTCCTCCGCCGCAAGGTATTTTTGGGTAGTTGAAATATCACTGTGCCCGAGCCAAATCCTCGCCTGTTGAAGTCCGTAATGCTTCGCGACCATCGTTCCGAAGCTACGGCGGAACTTATGCAGTCCGATCCTCTCGGTAATTCCAGCCCGTTTCGCGACACGCTGAACGATGCGGATAAGGTGCATGTTCGGCTTGCCCGCGGCATTCGGGAATATCAGGCCGTCCGCGGCTTTGTGACGGGTTCTGCGGGCCCGCATACGCTTCAGGAACTTCGACCTCAAAACGATATCCTGGGACCGTTGCTCGTGGTCTTTTACGCTCCAGTCGAACTCCGGTTTATCGTGAGCGTTGATTGAGCCGTCGTGAAAATTAAAATCTGAATATTTGCAGTATGCGGCTTCTTCGTCCCTAAACCCGGTACTCAAGAAGAATTGAATCAAGTCCTTCTCGTCCTCGTCGGCAACGTCCAACATCCGATTGATTGTTTCAAGGCGGTACTTGTCCGGATTCCGCTTCGTCGCTTTCGGCCACTCCTTCTTGGCTAATGGCATCTTCACTCCGAACCGATTGAAAAATACGGTCACGTCTTTGAGACGATTCCGATACGTGTTGCTCTGTTGGCCGAACTTCCGCTTATCCAGGTTTTGGCGCATCCAGTCTAGAAAACGAAGGATATCCTTGCGGTCAACCTCGTCTATCGACCCTTTTAGATAGCTAGCTAAAAAGTTCTCAATACTGGCCGAATAGCTTTCGATCGTTCGCGGCCTCAACCTTCGCGTAACCATTTCAGCCTTGAACTCGGCGGCACAATTCCGGATATTCCGAGAAGACTTAGAGACCTTCGGAACACGCGGCTTATTGACCGGCAAGAGTCCCAGTTGCTTCCTTGAGAAGTCCTGCTCGATCTGAAGGTATTGTGAGTACGCAGCAATTGGGTCTTTGCCCAACGGTTCCACGCGGCGCCGGCCGTCGTCCGGATAGCGACAATAGAAGCCAATTACTTTGTCTGGCTCGAAAGTTGCTATGATCTGGCCTCGGGAGCGCTTGAATACAGGGAAGGAAATGGCCTGCTTTTTGATTTCGACCGGGAGAAATGGGAATCGGGGAGTCCCATCGTTTACCCTGCAAACCAGCACAGCTCTTGGTTTCATGGCTTCTGAGGATAGCACACTGTGAACAACACCGTAAACAATAGAAGTGCTCAATCAAAAATCCTTATAGATAAAGGCTAATATCGATGCTGAGTCCAACTCCCTGCTCCGGGACCACGTTGCTTCCGTTGAAGATCTTGGGCATTTTCCGTTTTGGCAATGATTGCGTTCGCAGATTTTCCCTACTTCCACTGCCAGGGAGTTGCTTTCATGCTTGAGACGGTCCTGAAACGCTTCGAAGAGCCCGACGAAGTACGAACTTTTGAAAAAGGGAAATTCGAAATCCTCAGAGTCGGTGGGATGACCATCGGCCGGGCCACGTATGAGCCTGGATGGAAGTGGTCCCTACATGTGGGACCCCGGGTGGGTGCGTCGCGTTGCAACGTGGAGCACGTCGGCATGGTGCTTTCGGGCCGCGCCACGGCGGCGATGGAGGACGGCACAATCCACGAACTCCGCGCGGGCACGGTGTTCTACATTCCCCCTGGTCCTCCGGGTCACGACAGCTGGGTGGTGGGTGATGTGCCTTACGTTTCGCTCCATTTTCTGGGTGCCGACAACTACGCGAACAAGTAATCGGGCGGGAGCGCTGTTGCCAGCACCGGAGTTTGCACATCCTTGCACAGAAACTCACAGAGCTGCACGGAGAATTTGATTGACGACCGAGTGGGGCACGTTTATCTTCACGCCAGATTAAGCCGGGAAGCCTTAAAAAACTTTACGGCTTAGGCGAGCGAGGGCGCAGCGGCCGCAAGGCCATTGCGCCCTCAATTTATTTCAGTCATCGACGGCGCCGCGCCTGGCGATATTTGACGAGGCGTGATGTCCCGCGGACGCTTTCGCATCGCTCCTTCGATTGCCCACAGTCCTCACCTGAGTTAGACTCCGCCGCAAACACCTGCCAAGCCCAGGAGGTCTGATGCGCCCCGCGACCCTCCTCGTAGTGGCTGCTTCTATGCTCCACGGTTGTGCTGACCCAAGGCACCGACACCAACTTACGGTCCGATCTGGAATCCCTGCACGCCAAATGATTCAAGGCATTCGACGGCGGCGATGGCGCCACCATGGATCAGATGGAAATGGAAAAACTGGTCCTGGTGATGCCTACCGGGTTCATTTGGTCTAACCCGCGACCAGAGCGGGGGAACAAGAGCCGCATGCCACGAAAGCGGTGCGTTCCCTGAGCAACGTGTTCGCCCGGCGCTTTGGAGACACGGCTATCCTCACCGGTGTTCTGAATTCGAAGTCAGTTGAGGACAATTCGTCGAAAGCCAAGACGGTGGTGTTTACTCGCAACGCCGGGAAATGGAAGATAGCCTCGGCGCAATGGACCACGGTGAAAGCCGACAAGTAGCGGCACGTTTCGGCCTTACAGATCGGCGGTTCCTGGCGCAAATTGAGGTGAGCGGCTTGCGAGACGCTCGTGGCGCTCATTACGCTGTTCCCCAGATCAGCGTCGATCATCAGGAATTTTGCACACGGATGCACAGAAATGCACAGAGTTGTGGCGCGAATTCGATTGACGCGTTTGAGGGCCAGGATTATCTTGTCGCCAGATTGAGCCGGGAAGCCTTAAAAACTTCGCAGCTCAGTTGAGCGAGGGCGCATTGGCCGCAAGGTTGATGCGCCCTCAATTTTTTTGTGCAGTGGAGAGAGCAGAAAAGTCTGCGGGTTATTGGCGCGCGTGGGGTTGCAGGTTGAGTCGAGGTCGAGCTGCTGGAAGTTGACAGTCGCGATCCGGGGTGGGCCTAGCTTGGTAGCTGAGATGAGATCGTAACAGCACAGGCCAGGGTGCCTGTGCTACTGGGGCAATGCGGACGCTGTGCCGCTAGCGGTTCATCCATAGTCCTTTGCATAGGCGATGGGGCAGCAGGTAGGTAAAGCCCACAAAGGCTTCCCAGCGCGTGGACGTGTCCGTCAGTCCGCGATTAAAGCCAGTGTCGAAGACCAGGTTTTTCCTGGCGGCATAGCTCAATGCCCACAGATTCCCCACGGCGTGGCCGCGCAGGTAGGGCTGCGTGAAATGCCAGATTTCGCCGGAGAGCGCCAGTTTCCCGACAATAGGATGGGAGATCGAGAGGGTCTGGCCGGTCTGGAGGCGATGCGCGCCATCGGTCTGCTCGTTGAACAGCGCGTTGGCGTCGTAGTGGAAGCCTTTGACGTCGGCGCTGGCCAGCAACAGAAACGAATTGCGGGCGCTGCCGAAATCGAGATCAGGGACGCCGTCATCGTAGACGCGGCGATAGTAGCTGGCCGCGATGGTGGGTTTGGCACCTTCGCCGCGAAAGGCCACCACTTGTACGCCCAGGAACACTTCCGCGGTGCCGTTCTCGCTTCGGCTGCCGTGGCCAATGTTGTAGCGATCGAACGGCTCGTCGGACACGATCAGTTCGAGACGCGGCGCAACGGTCAGCTTGATGACTTCGTTGAAGCCATAACGCCAAGAAAGTTCCGGCGATTCACTGGCACCGAGTGCGCCCGTTTCAAACTGGAGAAACCCGACCGGGGTTAAGGTTGCGGGAGTGGAGACCGTCGGCCGCGCGGGATTGGCTAGCGCTTCCTCGGTCGGGTCGGACTGTGCAGCGCAACTGGGAACCAACGCCACAGCCAACGCTACAAGACGGAACAGGAACTTGTAAGTCGGCGTTACTTGCGAGCCAGCGATGGTGAACGGAGAAAGGGAAAAGAAGCGGCGCAAAGGTGTCACGGGCTGCAAGGACTCATCGTATCGGCTGTATATCACAGCGAGATTAGCACACGAGGATGCGGGCGGTTAAGGCTGAGTTCGCTGTTTGCGGATTTCTTCCAGGCGTTTTTTCAGGTAGGCCGCGTATTCCTGTTGAAGCCTGGGGTCTTTTGGCGACGAGTAGATGTCGCTGGATTTGTATTTGCCCTCGTCGAATTTCTTTTTGGTCCACTCGTCGTGGATGCGGATTTCGACGGCGCGATCGAGTACTTCTTTGACGAATTGGGGAGGGATGAAGTACACGCCTTCGCGGTCGCCGACGACCAGGTCGCCAGGCATGACGGTAACCCCGCCGATGCGGATGGGGATGTTAATGCCGGTGAGCATGACGTTGTCGATGGGAGTGGGATCGACGTCGCGAAAGTACGCGGGCATGTCAATCTGGGAGATGCCGTTGAGGTCGCGCACGCTGCCGTCGACGACTAGCCCGCCGCTGCGGGTGGCGCGCATGGCGTAGTAGAACAGATTATCGCCGACGATGGTGCCGCCGACTTTCTTGCCGAAGAGGTCAACGACGAGAACGTCGCCAGGCTGAAGCATGTCGATAGCAAACTGATTGGAGAGGTGCGGGAGGCCGCGATCTTTGGCTTTTGATTCGGCGACGTGGTCGACATCGGAGCGCAGGGGCATGAACTGCACGGTGAAGGCGCGGCCCACCATGGGTTTGTCGGGACGGAGGATGCGAAAGCCGTCGGCATATTGGTTGCGAAAGTGATGCTCTTCGTCAAGCACGGCCCAAACCTCTTCGGAGGATAATTCGCGGGCCTGCTGGAGTAGCGCGTCGGGCACCTTGGGGCGGCCGTCGGGGAACCGGTCGAAGGGATTTTGCGCGGTGAAGTCGGTCAGATCTTGTTTGGAGAAGTTAATAAGTTGGGCGCGGGCCGGCCGAGGTCCCAGCAGCAGGGCCATGAGCAATATAGCGAGCGCGAGCAACGATCGGGCGCGGTCGAAGTGGTGGATGACGCAGCGGTTGATTATGCGCATGGTTGGTCTCCGTTTCGCAGACTCGGCAGCGTAGAAAAAACGGCGGCGCCAAAAATTGCAGATGGCGAGTGGTTTGTCAAACCGGGCGTTTTGCACATGCATGCACAGAAATGCACAGAGTTGTGGCGCGAATTCGATTGACGCGTTTAAGGGCCAGGATTATCTTGTCGCCAGATTGAGCCGGGAAGCCTTAAAAACTTCGCAGCTCAGTTGAGCGAGGGCGCATTGGCCGCAAGGTTGATGCGCCCTCAATTTTTCGTCCTCGTGGGGAACCTCCCAAAACACCGCAGCCGATGACTGCTTGCAGGCGCCAGTTTAAAAACGGCGCCTGGATAGCGAACTATCGTTAGTAGGCGTAGCGCTCATAGGCCCCATGCGCGATGTGTGTAGTCCCCGGGCAAGGCCGCGGTTGCTTCAACGCCATTGCTGGCGGTACTATATAATACAGTCATATAATAAGTACACGTTGATTAGCAGAGGACGTCACTTCACTGGTGCGCCACGTCTGGTGCGGTAAGGGCGCTTGCGATAGATTCCTAGGTGGAGGCAAGACCGAATGAAGATATTGGCGGCGATTCGGCGCGAAGAGCGCAAGCTGGAAGAGCAGGTCGGAAAGCTACAGAAACAGCTGGACGGCGTGAGAGCCGCAGCAAAGGCGTTGAGTAATTCGGCCGGGCGCGAAGCCATGAAGGTAAAAAAGCGCGTGCTGTCCGAGGCCGGAAGGGCAAAGATTGCGAAGGCCGCGCGGAAGCGTTGGGCCAAGGTGCGGGCCCAAGCGAAGAAGGCGCTCAGTTAGCGGGTATTGGGCTTGCGGCGCTGGAAAGAAGCGGGGAGCGCTGCGGTTATTCCATGGTCTTACCATCCGTGCGGTAGGAGCCGTGTACCAACTTGAAACTGCGCTTGCACCCATGCGTGCAAACCTAGCCGACGTGCGCCTGGAACGCGGTTAGTTCCTGTTAAGCCCTCTGTGTTCTGCTAGTTCTAAAAGAAATACTAAGCCCGCCTACACAGTCCAGTGTATCGACCGCGGCACAGCGATGGCTGAACATCGAACGCAGAAAGGGAGTTTCTTATGGTGGAGTTCGTTGCCGTCTTATTTGGAGTCGTGGTCGTCGGCGGAGCTGCGGTGCTAGCCTACGCGATTTATCTGACCAGCGGATTTAGTGAAGCGCAACGCCGCAACCCCAGCGGGCCGGTGTGAGCAGGTTCGTCCATGGCTCTGCAAAATTGCCCTGAATGTGGAAGCAATCAGTTGCGTTGGTCCAAGCGGCGCGGAGTGCACGAACGTGTGGCCGCTTGGATAGTAGGGCGACCGGTGCGATGCCGGCAATGTTTCCATAGATTCTTTCCCGGGCGCGCCTCGCCGGTGCGGCGATGGGGGAAAACATCGTCGGAGGGCGGCAGGTTTTTGGAGTATTTGAAGATTCTGGAGTCCCGCCAATAGGTTTTATTCCTTGTATTCCGTTTTTGATTCTCTCACCGAGTTGTCTCTGGTAAAAATCTAAGCCGAAATCCCGTGTGGTGAATCTGCGCGCGACAGCTGACTGATTCGAGTGTGCGGGATAGGAAGACGCTGCCGATCCGGCATTGACACTAAAACGATTTAATATAGGCTTTTGGCGCGGCTGGCGGCGGCGTGCGGGTGGTGCTATGTTGGCCGGCCGGTGTTGTTGCGACTGACGTTGGATGTGGGGAGAACTATGCGAGAGCATCGATGGGTGCGTTTGATGGTGACAATTGCGGCCATGTGGCTGGGTGCCGTCACCTGGAGTGCAACTGCCTCGGCGCAGGAGGGCGCCAAGCTGTTTGTGCACAAGGACTGGCAGCTGCAGTCGTCGTGCGATGCGAAGGCCGGCGGCGCGGCGATCTCGACGATGGGATTCGACGCCAGCAAATGGCATCGCACGGACTTGCCGAATACCGTGGTCGGTGCGCTGGTGGATGACGGGACCTACAAGGACCCGATGTTTGGAACCAATCTGAAATCGCTGCCGGGGATGGACTACTCCAATAAAACATTTTTTGCGATTCAGGACATGCCCAAGGCCAGCCCGTTTTTGTGTTCGTGGTGGTTTCGGAGCGAATTCGATGTGCCTGCGACGTTCGAGCAAAGGGTCAAGTGGTTGCATTTTTTAGGGATCAACTACCGGGCAAATGTTTGGGTGAACGGGCAGAAGGTTGCGGATCAGAGGGATACGGCAGGGACGTTTCGCACGTTCGAATTTGAGGTGACGAAGCTGCTTCGCGGCGGGAAGAACGCGATTGCTCTGGAGATTTTTGCGCCACAGAAGGACGACCTGGGGATTACTTGGGTGGATTGGAATCCCACGCCTGCGGACAAGGATCTGGGGATCTGGAAGGAAGTATTTGTTTCAATCAGTGGGGACGTGACGGTGAGGAGTCCGTTCGTCAGCAGCAAGCTGGACGCGGACCTGAAATCGGCGGCGCTGACGGTGAGCGCAGATTTGCGGAATATTTCGGGAAACAGCGTCAGCGGCGTATTGCACGCCGAGGTTGCCGGGCGGGAAGTGAGCCAGGCGGTGACGCTGGCGGGGGGCGAATCGAAGACGGTGAAGTTCTCGCCGGAGCAGTATGCGGCGCTGAAGCTGCAGAATCCGCGGTTGTGGTGGCCGTACCAGATGGGCGAGCCGAATCTGTACCACGCCAAGCTGGCGTTCGAGATCGACAAGCGCGTATCGGACTCGGCGGAGGTGAATTTCGGCATTCGCGAGGTTACGTCGGAGCTGACCGACAAAGGCTACCGCTTGTTCAAAGTAAATGGGCGCAAGGTGCTGATCCGCGGGGCGGCGTGGGCGCCGGATATGTTTCTGCGGTACTCGCCGGAACGCGTGGACGCGGATTTGGCCTATGTGAAGGACATGGGGCTAAACACCGTGCGGCTAGAGGGGCGCATCGACCACGAGGAATTTTTCGACAAGGCCGACCGCATGGGCATTTTGCTGATGCCCGGCTGGACGTGCTGCGACGCGTGGGAGCGCTGGAAGACCTGGAAGGCGGAGCAGCACAAGATCGCAGGCGACTCGCTGCGCGATCAGATTCGAATACTGCGGAATCACCCCAGCGTGTTTGTGTGGCTGTACGGCAGTGATGGCCCGCCGCCCGTGGACGTCGAGACGATGTATCTCGGTATTCTCAAGAATTTGGATTGGCCCAATCCGTCACTGTCGTCCGCTGCCGCCGATGCAACGAAGGTGACCGGTAAATCCGGCGTGAAGATGACCGGGCCTTACGAATTTGTGCCGCCGATGTATTGGCTGGCGGACACCCAGGCGGGCGGGGCTTATGGCTACAACACCGAGACAAGTCCGGGCCCGGCGATTCCGCCGCGGGAGTCGCTGGAGCGGTTCATTCCCAACGATCATTTGTGGCCGATCGATGAAGTCTGGAATTTTCACGCCGGCGGCGAGCGGTTTACGACCGTCAATGTGTTCACCGACGCTTTGACGCGGCGGTATGGTGCGGCGACTTCGCTGGACGATTACGAGCGCAAGGCGCAGGCGATGACCTACGACGGGCAGCGTGCGATGTTCGAAGCGTATGGGCGGAACAAGTACACTGCGACGGGTGTGATCCAGTGGATGCTGAACAATTCGTGGCCATCATTGATCTGGCATCTGTACGACTACTACATGGTGCCGGCGGGCGGGTACTTCGGCACGAAGAAGGCGACCGAGCCGGTGCACGTGCAGTATTCGTACGACGACAATTCGGTGGCGGTGGTGAACAGCACGTATGAGACGGTGAAGCACGCGCGGGTATCGGCGACGTTGTACAACCTGGATGCGACGGAGAAAGGCTCACAGGGCGCGACGTTGGATCTGGCGCCGGACAGCAGCGTGAAGGTGTTCGATTTACCGAAGCCGGCGGATTTGAGCAAGACGTATTTTTTGCGGCTGCAGTTGCACGGCTCAAACGGAAAGCTGGTGAGCGACAATTTTTACTGGCTTTCCACCAAGCCAGACACGATGGACTGGAAAAAGCGGAAAGATACGGTGTATACGCCGCAAGCGGAATTTGGCGATTTGACGGGGTTGAGTGACCTGGCGCCGGCGAAAGTTGTAGTCAGCAAAGAGATTCAATCCGACGGTGCGTACGGCCGCATGACCGTGATGGTGGAGAACCAGGGCAAGATCGTGGCGTTTATGGTGCATCCGCGAATTACCCGCGGCGAGGGCGGAGAGGATCTGACGCCGATTTTCTGGAGCGACAATTATTTTTCGCTGTTGCCGGGGGAGTCGCGCACGGTGACTGCTAGTTGGGCGGCGGCGAGTGCGGAAGGGAAGCAGCCCGCGCTCGTAGTGGACGGGTACAATTTGGCGGCGGTGAAGTAGGCAGCAGGCAGGTGCGGATCGTGGATCCCCTTGTGAAACTTGAGATAAGGCGAACATGCGCCGCTATCGCTACTGTTACACGTTTCCTCATAGTCTTCCTATTTGCTGCGCGTGCGGCGTCGGCACAGCAGCGGTCGAGTCTCCCATCAAGCATCGCGGAAACGGTTCAACAGCGCATCGCGAAGAGTGGTGCGGACATTGGGATCGTGCTGGAGCGATTGGATGGGAGTTTGCGCTGGTCGTTGAACGGCGATGAGCCCTTTCACGCGGCCAGCACGATGAAGATTCCAGTGATGATGGAGCTGTTTCATCAGGCGCATGCGCGGAAACTTAAGCTGGACGACCCACTACTGGTGAAGAACGAATTTCACAGCATCGTCGACGGGTCGGCTTACCAACTAAATCCTGCTGACGATTCTGAAACGGAACTGTACAAGGCGGTTGGGCAGGCGCGTACGTTGACACAGTTATGCGTGCTAATGATCAGCGTCAGCAGCAACCTGGCGACGAACCTGCTGATCGAAAAGCTTGGCGTGCAGAACATTCGCGCGACGATTCACGAGTTTGGCGCCGATGGCATGAACGTGCTCCGCGGCGTGGAAGACCAGAAGGCCTTTGACAAAGGACTGAACAACACAACCAGCGCGCGAGGTCTCGCGGTGCTGCTTGAAACCCTGGCCAAAGGCCGGGCGTTTGACCCGGAATCCTCGCGGCAAATGGTCGCGATCCTGCAGCAGCAAAGCTTTAACGAGGGCATTCCTGCTGGGCTGCCGACGGGCACCCGAACAGCTCACAAGACCGGGGAGATCACCAAAATTCACCACGATGCCGCTATCGTCTACACGCCGAAGCCATTCGTGCTGGTGATCCTGGTCCGCGGAATGGAAAACTTCAAGCAAAGTTCGGAGCTGATTGCCGACCTGACCCGGCTGCTTTACCCGGCCACGCGATAAATACATCCTCGGGCAGATCTACAACATCAAAGCACCAGCGTCAATTTGCAGAGATGCGCCGGCCGGTATCCGGATTACAATCTAGACAGAGAGGCCGGCAGCGGGTGCGTGCCGTCCGCAGGAAATTCGAGCATCGCTCGTTGAGAGGGGAATGATTATGACGCGTTTCACACGTTCACTTGGCGCAGCCGCCCTGGGGCTTCTGTTCTTTGCGGGCTTGGCTGCCGCAGACACGCTGGAACTGAAAGATGGCCGCGTGGTGCAGGGTAGGTTCCTGGGGGGTACACAAGCACTGGTGCGATTTTCGGTGAATGGTCAGGTCCAGACATTCAATGTGACCGAAGTCGTCGCGGTGACCTTCACCAGCAATTATGGCAATACCCAGGCGGCGCCCCCACCGCAGCAGGAGCAGTCGGCTCCCCAGCCACAGGCTTACCAGCAGGCTCCAGCCCCGGCGCCCGCAGGCGGACCGATGACCATTCCGGCGGGGCAGCCGATGCTGGTGCGCATGATTGATGGGGTAGATTCGTCCAAGAATCACGTAGGTGACATTTTCCACGCCAGCCTGGAGACGGATCTAGTAATTGCCGGGTCGGTTGTAGCGCGCAAGGGCACGGATGTATATGGCCGACTGGCGAATGCACAGGAAGCTGGACATATCAAAGGCAGCTCGGAATTGCAGTTGGAGCTGACGCGCATGGTCGTGAATGGGCAGGACTACCCGGTGGTCAGCAGCGACTACACCTTGAAAGGCAAGGGGCGCGGCGCGAATACGGCACAGAAGGTGGGCGGCGGCGCAGCGGTTGGCGCGATCATCGGAGCAATTGCCGGCGGCGGCAAGGGCGCGGCGATTGGCGCGGGTGTTGGCGCGGGTGCTGGCGGCGCGGTGCAGGTGTTCACGCGCGGCCAGCAGGTGAAGGTGCCTAGCGAGACTCTGCTGGAGTTCCGTTTGCAGCAACCGGTGACGATAGCGGCGCAGGGGTAGGTACCGCGTAAGAGACGTTAGGAATTTGGCGAAGAGGCGAGCCGGTGGCTCGCCTCTTTGTTTTGCGGGAAGGGCTACGTTGGTCCAGGCACGAGTGCCTGGGATACCCGATGTTGCCGACTTCGCGGCACGGGATGCAAAAACGGTCTTGTGGCATTAGCTGTTAGTGACTATGCTACCCCCTGCTAAGATTGGGGGGCATCGTGCCGAAAGAAAAACCACGGGTAAACATCGGAGAAGTCATCAAGACTTATCGCAGCCAGCGGGGGTTATCGCAGGGCGATATCGAGCGCCGCACCGGGCTGTTGCGCTGCTATTTGTCGCGCGTGGAGAACGGGCACACCGTGCCGTCTCTGGAGACGCTGGCCAAGATTGCCGAGGCTATGGACATTTCGCTGGCGGACTTTTTCCCAGGGACCGAGACGCCGCGAGACCGCGAGTCTCAGAAGATGCTGGGGGAGCTTTCGCAGGACGAGATTCGCTTCCTGGCGGAGATCAAGCGATTCAGCACTACGCTTTCGGAAGGCGACAAGCGGCTGGTACTGGCGATGATTCGCAAGATGGCGAGCTTGATTCCGCCGCCGACGGCGGTGAAGAAGCCGGTGATTCGGCGCCCCACAGTTTAACTACGCCTTAAGTTCCTTTCGTTCGGCACTTCGGCTCCACAGGATTCCTTCCTGCGGAGCCGTTGACATTTAAATTGATACGCTACAAATAAACTCTGCAATCCGGCCCTCCATGGGAGGCGTTCATGCAAGTTTCTCGCACCCTTCGATACATTGTCTTTGGGACTGTGCCAAACACCAGTTGTTCCATGTTCCTTCTGGCAGGCGCTCCGCAAAGATTCGTTTCGGCTGGGGGACACCATGGCGTGACGATGATTTCCGTGCAGCAAAAGGAATGCCCGTTCACGATACAAGAGACCACACATGCCTTAGCGGACGCTCTCACCGGCGCCGTGTTGCGAAAAAGCAGCAGCAAAAACAGCAGCAGCAAGACGATCGTTGCCTACAGGGATGGGATGGATGTTTGTATTTTGCGACGCCAGCCGCAGTCGAGGATCGGCAGGAGCATGGATATCCGCGAAGGAATTGCGCCAGATGCCATGACAATTGTGCCGGCTCAGGGCGTGTGGGTGTTAGAAATTTCCCAAGACACGAGAGCGATCGTTTTTTTTCGTCGCCGATGTAGAGTTCACCGACGGTTCACACTTTGCCGCAGACATCGATCAGCTCGCTCAGCGCGAAGCTAAAGAAGTCTCCCAACTGATGTAACGCTCGCAAGACCAATTCAGCAAAGAAGGATCGTAGTGTCAACTCGACTGGCCGCGGAGGAGGCGGATGGCGTCTGGTTCGGGGGCTTCGCGTCCGGAGCCCTGCTTTGCGCCGGTCCCGTTGGTATCGCCGGGCTCGGCAATGTCGCCTTCGCCTGGTGCCAGGAAGAGGTTGGTCTGCACCGCGTGTTGCTTGGTGTAGAGGTCATAGTAGCGCCCGCCTTCGGCGTACAGCGACTCATGGGTGCCTCGTTCGATGATGCGGCCGCCTTCCACCACGAGGATTTGTTCGGCACGGCGGATGGTCGAAAGGCGATGGGCGATGACGAAAGTCGTGCGCCCGCGCATCAGGTAGCGCAGGCCTTCCTGGATCAGCGCTTCGGATTCCGAGTCAAGGCTGGAGGTGGCTTCGTCGAGGATCAGGATGCGCGGGTCGGCGAGAATGGCGCGAGCGATGGAGACGCGCTGTTTCTGTCCGCCGGAAAGGCGTACGCCGCGCTCGCCGACGACGGTGTCGTATTTCTGCTCGAAATTCTCGGCGAATTCATCCACGCGAGCGATGCGGCAAGCGGCGAGGATTTCGTCCTCGGTGGCGTAGGGCCGCGCAAAAGCCACGTTTTCGCGGATGGTGCCGTCGAACAGGAACGTTTCCTGCAACACCACGCCGAGTTGCGTGCGGTAGGAATCTAGTTTGACAGTAGCCAAGTCGATGCCGTCCACCAATACGCGACCGCTAGCGGGAACGTAGAACGCGGCGATCAGACCGATGATCGTGGATTTGCCGGCGCCGGAAGGCCCGACCAACGCGGTGACCGTGCCTGGTTCGGAGCGAAAGTTGATTTCATGCAGAACTTCCTTGCGCTCGTCGTAGGCAAAGCTCAAATCTTCCATTGCAACCTGGCCGTTGATGCGGCCCAGTGCGACGACGCGGCCCTCCAGCTCATCTTCCTGCTTCTCGTTCAAAATCTCTCGGGTGCGCTCCAGCCCGGTGATGGCTTCGGTAATTTGCGTGCCGATGGCCACGATCTGGAAAACGGGGGCGACCAGCAACACCAGAAAGGCGTTAAATGCCAGCCATTGGCCGGCGGTCATTTTAGAGGCCAGGATCGCGTGGCCGCCGAGTTCATACATCAGCGCGCCGACGATGCCCATGATGAGAGCGCCGGAAAGGCTCATCAGTGAGGTGGCCGTGAGCGTTTTCAGGACGTTATCGAGCAGGCGCTGCACGCCAGAGGCGAAGATTTTCTCTTCTCGCTCTTCAGCGTGGTAACCCTTCACGACGCGAACCCCTCCCAGCGATTCAGTCAGACGCGCGGTGACTTCGGCATTGATCTTGGGGCGGGCACGGAAGATCGGGCGAATGGTCTTGAAGGCTTGACTGATGGCCAAACCAAAAACCACGATGATCGCGAAGGCCACGCCCGTCATCGTGGCGTTGGCGTGGAGCAGATAGATCAGCGCGAACACCGCGGTCATCAGCCCGCCGACGAATTCGACCAGGCCCGTGCCGATCAAATTGCGGATGCCTTCCACGTCGCTCATGATGCGCGAAACCAACGCGCCGGTTTTGTTGGCGTCGTAAAAGGAAATCGGGAGGCGCCCGATGTGCGCCTGTACCTGACGGCGCAGGTCGGTAATCATGCGCTGGGCGGATTTGGAGAGCAGTTGCGTCAGGGTGAACGAGGTAAGGCCCTGCACGATGGTGGCGGCCAGCAAACTCAAGACGATGGGGGTGAGGAGCTGAATCTGGCGCTTGTTGATGACGTCGTCGAGAAAATACTTGGCGGAAGCCGGAAGCACCAGGCCGGCAACACGATTGATGGCCATCAGCACGAATCCGAGAGCCAGCAAGCCTCGGCGTGGCTTGATCAGACCCCACACTTCAGGCAGAGATCTCCATGCTGACTTTTTCCTGGCGCCCTTGGTGGTCTTGTCGCCGGGGTTGGAGGTGTCACCCCCGCGGGATCGCAGGTCGGATCGCCGGACGGCAGTGGGCATGGGAGAACGCGGGAGTCCTTGGGGCATAGTGGAGTTGGATGCTGCTAGTGTAGGGCAATTTACATGCGGTGTACCTAGCCAAATGGCGAGGCGCGGGCGGTTGGCCCGCCTGACAGTCGCGGAGTCCGGCGCTCAGTCGCCGGCGCCGACGCGCGGTGCGGTGGCGGGTGTAGGCCGCTCGATATTGAGGACGCTGGCGATGAAATCGCTCAGGGTAATGCCGAGGTGGCCCCACAGCCGGCGTTTGAGGCTGGTGTAATCCTGGGTGCCGCTGAAAAGGTCGGCCATCAGTTGCCGGAAGACCGGGCTTCGGCGCATGAACTGCACCATTCGGGTGGTTACGGCAGTGCCGAGGAACGATCCGCGGTAGAAGCGGCGGACGATGCGCGCTGCAAATTCCAGTTCGAGAGAGAAGGCGGCTTTGACGCGCGCGGGATATTTCTCGGGGCAGCCTTCGGCCAGGCACTTGCCTAGCAGTTCGCCCGATTTCATGGCGTAAAACAAGCCTTCGCCAGTGAGCGGATCAACCCAGGCGGCGGCATCGCCGATCAACGCCCAGTTCTTACCCAGCACGGTGCGCTCGCGCAGGGTTTGCTCCTGGGGAGAAGGCAGCACGTGACTGTAGAAGCGCGCTCCCTCGACGGGAATATTTTGTTTCGCGACGAAATTGTGCAGATGCGCTTTCAGCTCGCTGCTCGTGTGCGAGGACATGCTGCCGCAGATACCTACCGAAAGATGGTCGCAGCGCGGGAAAGACCAGATGTACCCCTCGAAGTGCGGGAGAAATTTAACGGTAATGGCGTCGGCGGTTTGCGGGACGAAATAGCCCTGGGTCATTTCCAGCTCTTCGCGCTTCAGCGGGCGTGTTTCGGGCAGCAGTTGGTTGCGCGCGCCGGCGGCCAGCACCAGAAAGTCAGCGGTCTTCCACTCCGCTTCAACGCAATAGCGCGGTTTATCTGCCGTGGTGTCCACCGAGATCACGTGAGAGCGCTGCACGTTGCAGCCGGCCTCGGCGGCACGATTGAGCAGCAGGCCGTTGAGGACCGTGCGGGAGTAGATGACGATAGGATGCGGCATGTCGAGCGTGGCACGCTGATCGTTGCTGCTGATCAGTTCGACGGAATTGATTAATTTTTTGGGATAAGGATTGTCGAGCAGGAAAGGGAAGCACTGGATGGCTTTGTGAGTAAGGCCGCCGCCGCAGGGTTTTTCCCACGCCAGGTGCTCGTCAAATATTTCCACGTTGTGGCCAGCGCGGGCGAGTTGCTCGCCACACATAGCCCCAGAGGGTCCGCCGCCGACGATCGCAATATCTGCCATCTTGGTTCTCGCTGACAGCCCAAACTCCGCGCGCGGGGTGTGGGACCCGTTTGTCGGCTGGCCCGGCCGTCCCCGGGGCCATCTAATTGATCGGAAACACGACCAGAACAAATCCAGCGAGGAGTATAGCACCGAAGAGTGCAGCCGCCAGAGGCGAGCCAGTGCTCTTTCGGACAACTTGCATGCCCAGGCGCTGCAGCACGCAAAACGCGCCTATATAGAAGGCCAGGAGGACCAACAGGATTTCGCCACTATGCAGCAGAAAGATTCCGCCAAGGGCCACGCCCCCGGCAAGCAGGCGGAACCACAGCGCCCCAGCGAGGCGCTGCAATGGCGATCGCGCGGACACTGAACCCAGCAAAATCTCTTCTGCAAGATGGAAGGGAAGCACCGCCAATAACACTGCCGGGAAACGCAGCCAGCGGGCGGCGATCAGCCAGGTTTCCGTCATGGTGATTTCAAACCAGCCCATCACCAGAAAGTGCAGCATCAGCGCCGCCAGCGCGGCAGTCAGCAAAGTGATCAGCTGCACGCGGAGGGTCGCCGCAATTCCCTTCCGATGCCAGGCCAGGAGTGCAATTCCCAGCAGCAAAAGAAGGCTGGAGAGGTAATCGCCCTGAAAGATATGGACGAAGCGCATGGGATCCCAGAACTTCAGAATGATCACAGCGAGGATTGAGAAAGCAGCGACTTGGGCGGAGGTGGTAAGCATCGGAGTTCCCATGGCTACATCGGTGCGCGCGAAATCGTATTTCGCCGCCCCGTCCGGACCGATGTTCTCGTTAGAATTCGGCTCCGTAGAACTCGGTGCGGGAAGCAGGAGCGGCCCGACGGTTTCGCGAATGAACGGTCCGGTCAGCACCAGCAACCCGACGAATCCGGCAAACCAGCCAGCCACCGGCCTGAAAGAGGGCGCCGCTCCCGAGGCAGCAGACAAGTGCAGCAATCGCTCCGACCATTCCTGTGCGGCGCGCACGACTCGCGCATCAAATAGCACGCTAACGTGAGTCGATCGCGGAATCTGGATGAACTTGCCGGACCCTGCGGGAGCGCCGTCGGCCAGGTCCCGCGCAGTAGCGTGTATTCCTCCTGGTTCGAACGTGCCGCTGATCGCCAAAGTATTCGCTGGTGTCGGAGGCGGATTTTCGAACGGAAGCATGAACGACGGAATTCAGCGCGCCGGAGTCATCGGCGCCGGCGAAATCGCTACCACGCCTGCGACCGGCAGGCGTACGCCTGCGATCACGGCGATCGCTCCGCCCATGGAATGCCCGGCCATGATGGTGTGTGAATCGTCGATGGCTCCGCGGGCCAGCAACTGATGCGCGAAGGCGTCCGCACACGCCGCCGTACGCGGAAACGAGAAAGGTCCCGGCGTTCGGCCATGTCCGGGCAAATCCGGCACAAACACGCGCAGGTTTTGCAGCGCAAAGCCCTGCGCAATGTAGGACATGATTTTTTTGTTGGCCGCAAGCCCATGGAATAGCAGCACCGAGCCCCGGGTCTCGTCCTCGCCGCGATCGATGACATCGGTGACCATGCGGCAGCCTCCGGCATCGACGATTACCGTCGTCTTCCGGAAATGCGTGCCGGGCGGCCACGCTATCGCGAATCCGGCAACGCACAGCAGCACACCGGCGATCGGACGCAAAATGCGCGGCGGCGTCATCGCCCGTGCCGTCCGCGGCAGTGATGCCCCGTCCGCAGGCGCCGCCATTGGCGCGCGTGATAAACTAGGGTTTCCGGGAGCGGAGTCACTCTTGGCGGCCGCTCATTCTGTTTTTCCTGCGAGCATGGAGCCCTTTTGATCCCTGCCATTCTTACGTTGGACGAAGCGATTCTGCGGTTTGGCCGCGAGAAACGCAACGGCCGCCGCGTCGTCTTCACCAATGGATGCTTCGATCTGCTGCATCCAGGGCATATCCAAAGCTTGCAGTTTGCGCGCGAATTGGGGGACATCCTGATCGTAGGCCTTAACAGTGACAACAGCGTGCGCCTACTGAAGGGCCAAGGCCGCCCGCTGCTGCCCGAACGCGAACGCGCGGAAATTCTTGCGGCCATGGAATGCGTGGACGCGGTAATCATCTTCGACGACTTGACGCCGCAAGAAGTGATCGCACGCTTGCTCCCCGACGTATTGGTGAAAGGTGGCGACTGGGCCGGCGACCGCATCGTCGGGCGTGAAGAAGTGGAAGACGCCGGCGGACGCGTGGTTTCCGCGCCAGTCGTACCCGGCTACTCCACCACGGAGATCCTGCGAAAGATCCGCGACACCCCTGTAGTCACTCGCGGAGATTCCTGACACACCACGAATGATTCTTCCCGCCGTACGCGAACGATTGGAAAGCGTGCTGCGCCATCCGTCATTGGAAGGGGCGCTGGCGGCGTTGCGCGCGGGCGGGCATCACGTCGCATTGTCGGGCCTGCACGATGTCGCCAAGGCGCTGGTCGCGACATACCTGGTCCACGAACTCCGCCGCCCCGCATTCTTCGTCGCCGAGTCCAACCGGCGTGCCGAATCGCTGGCCGAGACCTTGCGATTCTTCTCTACGATTTTTCCGGGCGTCGCCGGAGGCGTCGCCACTCTTCCAGCCTTCGACACCTTGCCCTGGCAGGCGCAAAGCCCTCACGCCGACATTCTTGAGCGCCGCGCCGCCACACTTTTCCGGCTGGCGGACGGCCAAATCTCGCTGGTCATCGCGCCCGTAACCGCCGCGTTGTGGCGCTATCAGGACCCGTACGTTTACCTGTCGCTCGCGCGCACCTTGACCCGCGACGCGGAAGTTCCGCTCGACGATCTGATCGCCCACCTGGGTTCCGTCGGCTACACGCGCACCGAAATGGTGGATCTCCCCGGCCAATTCGCGGTTCGTGGCGGGATTGTCGATGCCTTCTCGCCGGAATCGCCACGCCCGGTCCGCGTCGAACTGCTCGGTGACACGGTAGAGTCCGTGCGCGAATTCGATCCGCGCACGCAACGATCGATCGCGCCCGTCAATCGCACCACGCTGCTGCCGCTAACCGAATGGGCCGTGAAGGCCAGCGAAACACCGCCAGCTGACGATGGCGATGCGGCTCCCTGGGAAAATCCCTCGTTTTTCGGACCGCGAAGCGAAATCGGACAGAGCGCGCTGTTCGAGCTTGCGGAAAGCTCGCTGCGGCCGATTGTTTTTCTCGACGAGCCCGCTGTGCTGCGAGCGGCCACCGAAAAACACCTCGCCGCCGCTACCGAAGACTACGAGCGCAACGCGGAAGCCAACGCTCCAACGCCGAAACACTATTTCTGGACCGAAGCGCAATTCGCGTCCGCGCTTGCCAAGGCCTCGCAGATCAATCTCGAGCAACTGGCCCTCGCGATTGGCGAGACTCCGCAATTCGAGCTGCCGTCGCGTCCCAGTCCACGCTTTCACGGCGACGTGGTTGCTTGCATGTCGGAAGCAAAATCGCAGATCGAATCGGGCGGCACGGTCTTTCTCGCGGCAGCAAGCAGCGGCGAGCTCGAGCGCTTCGCCGACATCTGCCGCGAATACGAAGCGCCGTACGTGCTCGGCGAATCGGAAGACGCTGCCGCCGGTTTCACTGCGGAAGGCGCGCAGGAATCCGCGCGACTTCTGTTGATCCGCGCGCCATTCGCCGAAGGTGTTGCGTTTCCCGACGCGAAGGTCACGCTGCTGGGCAACTCCGATCTTTTCGAGAGCACTCCCTCCGTCGAGCGCCCCAGCAAGAAAATCCGCACGTCCGGCTTCTTCAGCGACTTCGCCGAACTCAAATCCGGCGACTTCATCGTGCACATTGATCATGGCATCGGCCAGTTCGAGGGCCTGCGCCAGATTGAATCCGACGGCCGTCGCGGCGAATTCATGCTGCTGCGATACGTCGATGACGCCCGCCTGTACGTTCCACTCGAGCGCATGGACCTAGTCCAAAGCTATCGCGTAGTGGAAGGCGCCCATCCGACGCTCGACAAACTTGGCGGCACTGGATGGAACACGCGCAAAACCCGCGTACGCAAATCGCTGGAAGACATGGCCGACCAGCTTCTATTGCTGTACGCCCAACGCCAAACCGCGGAAGGCTTTGCCTTCACTCCAGACGGCAACTTCCAACGCGAATTTGAAGATGCCTTCGAGTTCGAGGAAACCACCGACCAGAATTCTGCCATCACTGACATCAAGCGCGACATGCAGAGCGCAACGCCGATGGATCGCCTGCTCTGCGGTGACGTCGGCTACGGCAAGACCGAAGTCGCCATGCGTGCGGCCTTCAAGGCCGTCGCCGACGACAAACAGGTTGCCGTGCTCGCGCCAACCACCGTGCTGGCCTTCCAGCATTTTGAAACCTTCAAACGCCGCTTCGCCGCTTTCCCCGCCATCATTCACATGATGAGCCGCTTCCGCACAGCCGCTCAGCAAAAGGAGACGCTCGCGCTCCTCGAAGCCGGAAAAGTGGACATCGTCATCGGAACCCATCGGCTGCTTTCGAAAGACATCAAGTTCCACGATCTCGGCCTGCTGATCGTGGACGAGGAGCAACGCTTCGGGGTCGCCCATAAAGAACGGCTGAAAGAAATGCGCAAGAATGTCGATGCCCTCGCGCTCTCCGCTACGCCGATTCCACGCACTTTGCACATGTCTCTGGTCGGCTTGCGCGACATGTCGCTGATCGAAACGCCGCCCCGCGACCGCCTGGCCATTCAGACGGTAGTCGCACCCTTCCGCGAAGATCTGATCCGCAGCGCCATCGAAAACGAAATCGCCCGCGATGGTCAGGTCTATTTCATCCACAATCGCGTCGAATCCATCTATTCGCTCGCCACGCTGGTAACCAAACTGGTCCCCAAGGCTCGCGTCGTCGTGGGCCACGGCCAGATGAATGAAAAAGAGCTCGAGAGCGTGATGTACAAGTTCGTGCGCGACGAAGCCGACGTGCTGGTCTCCACCACCATCGTCGAAAATGGCCTGGACATTCCGCGCGCGAACACCATCTTGATCAATCGCGCCGATCGCCTTGGACTGGCAGAACTCTACCAACTGCGCGGACGCGTCGGCCGCTCCGACCGCCGCGCGTACGCTTATCTCCTGGTCCCGCCGGAAACCACGCTCTCCGACATCGCACGCAAGCGTCTTTCGGCTATGAAAGAATTCAGCGAATTGGGTGCCGGCTTCCGCATCGCAGCGCTCGATCTGGAACTCCGCGGCGCCGGCAACATGCTCGGGCGGCAGCAGCACGGTCACATCGAATCCATCGGCTTTGATTTGTACTGCCAGATGCTGGAGCGCGCCGTCTCGAAACTCAAAGGCGAAGAAGCTGCGCCCGAATTGCGCACCACCCTTAGCTTGGGCTTTGACGTACGTATCCCAGAAAATTACATCGCCAGCGAAAATCTCCGGCTGCGTACCTATAAACGGGTCTCCTCTATCACCACCGACGAAGAGAAGCAGGATGTCCGCAAAGAGCTGGAAGACCGCTTTGGCAAGCCGCCGCAGTCCGTGGACAACCTTCTGGAATACGCGGTGCTCAAATCCATGAGCGAGCGCCTGCGGATTTCCGCGATTGAGCGCCAGGGCGCCCGCATTGCCATTCGTTTTCATCCTGAAACACCTATCGATCCGGCGGCGCTGGTCTCGGTGGTGCGTTCCCGATAAGGCGTTAAACTGGATCCCAGCGGCGTGCTGTGGATGGAGACAACGCGCGGCGAGCCGGTCGCGACAGCGGTGAGAAACGTATTGCTCAGCCTTCGCGGGCAGGGCTAAACTGTAGATATGAGGTCAGTAATGCGAAATTTGGCACTTCTCGCGGCGTTTGGGCTCATCGCCGCCGGCGCACCGCTCGCGCTTGGCGCACAGGATCAATCCAGCACGCCTGCGCCAAAGCCCCCCGCCGCGAAACCCGACGATCAGCAGGATCAGGCCAAGCCGACGCAATCTCAGCCCGCGCAGCCCCAACTGGAGAAGCCCGGGGACGCCGCTCCAGAGCCTGACGCTCCGGCGAAACCCGCGGCCCCGATGCCCGCAAAGCAAACACCCCAAGAATCGTCATCCAAAGATCAGCAATCGCAGCAACCCGCGCTGGAAAAGCCCGGCACCGCCGCACCGGAACCCGAGCCGGCCGCGAAGGCGCCGGCTAAGAATGCCGCCAAATCCGGGTCGCGTTCTGCCGCCAAGCCACCCGCCCCTAAAGAGCCGGAAAAGATTCCCGAAGGTGCTAACTCGCGGATCGTCGAAGAAATCATCGCTCGGGTGAATAACGAGGTCATTACCCGCTCCGACCTGGACAAAGCGCGCACCACTGCCGAGGAAGATGCTAACCAGGAATGCCAGGGTCGTTGCACTCCGGATCAACTCAAGGCTGACGTCGAAGACCGCCGCAAGAATGCCCTTCGCGACCTGATCGACCAATCGCTGCTCGTGCAGCGTGGCAAGGATATGGGTCTAAGCGTCGAACCCGAAGTGATCAAGCGACTCGACTCCATCCGCATCAACAACAAGCTCGGCAGCATGGAAGACTTGGAGAAAGCGGTCAGCAGTCAGGGCCTGAACTGGGAAGACTTCAAGGACAACATTCGCAAAGGTATTCTGACGCAGCGGGTGATCAGCCAGGAAGTCGGCTCGCACATTAACGTTAGCCACGACGAGATCGAAAAGTATTACAACGAGCACAAGAAGGAATACATCCGGCCCGAGCAGGTGGCATTGCGCGAAATCGTGGTCAGCACGGAAGGGAAGAAGGATGCCGAGCTGCCCGACCTGAAGAAAAAAGCGGACACCGCGCTCAAGCGCGTGCAGGACGGCGAAGATTTCGGTGAAATCGCCAAGCGCCTTTCGGACGGCAGCACTGCAAAGCAGGGCGGCTTCCTGGGCGTCTATAAGCGCGGCGAACTGGCCAAGGAGCTTGAAGACAAGGTCTTCACCATGAAGAAGAATGGCCTCACCGACGTGATGGACACCAAGCAGGGCTATCTGGTCCTGCAGGTGCTCGAGCACTACGACGAAGGCGAGCAGCCGCTCAGCAAGGTTGAAAACGAAATCACCGAGCACATCTACAATCAGCGCATGGAGCCCAAGCTCCGCGAATATCTCAAGACCCTGCGCGAACAGAGCTACGTGGTCATAAAGCCGGGTTACGCGGAACTTGCCGGTGGAGGCAATTCCGAAATTCAGGAAGTGAGCGCCACGCCCGAAGTCACCAAGTCCAAGAAGGGCCGCAAGAAATTCCTGCTCTTTGGAAAGCGATCTGGCACGGCATCCGGCGGCGCATGAAGACGTCTTACGTTACCGATCTACTCTCCGAGCAAACCATCACTACCTTCTTCCTCGTCCACGAGAAGGAAGTCCGCAACACTCGCGAAGGGCGTGCATATTTGCGCATGGAACTCGGCGACCGCAGCGGCACCATCGAAGCGCGCATGTGGGATCAGTTCGAGGTTATCGCCCGCGACATCAATCGCGACGATTTCGTAAAGGTTCAGGCCCGCGTTGAGGTCTACAAGAATCGCCCGCAGCTCGCCATCGTTCAAGTTCGCGTCGCCAAGCCGGAGGAGATCGATCTGTCCGACTACTTGCCGCACACCAAGGGCGACGTCGACAAAATGTGGGCGGAGTTGCTGGCCCACACCGAATCCATCACCAATCCCTGGCTGAAAAAGCTCGTCGCTCAAATACTCGCGGATCCGACGCTCACGCGCTGTTACAAGCGTGCCCCAGCCGCGAAGGTGATGCATCACGCCTACATCGGCGGACTACTCGAGCATGTCCTCAGCCTCTGCGGCTCTGCGAAAGCTGTAGCTGCCCACTATGCTGAGCTCGACCTCGACCTGCTCCTCACCGCCGCGATCCTGCACGATGTCGGCAAGCTGGAAGAACTCTGCTACGAGCGTGCCATCGGCTACACCACGCCGGGCCAACTCCTTGGCCACATCGTGATGGAGCTCGAAACCGTAACCCGCGCGATCGACAAGATCGAAGGCTTTCCACCGCAGCTCAAGACGGTCGTCCAGCACCTGCTCATCAGCCATCACGGCGAATACGAATTCGGCTCTCCCAAGCTCCCCATGATTCGCGAAGCCCTGGTCTTCCACTATCTCGATGACCTCGACTCCAAAATTGCCGCCGTCCGCGTCGCCCTCTCCACTCCCTCAGGCGACGACGAGTGGTCCGCCTACAGCGGAGCCCTCAGCCGCAAATTCCTCAAACTCGACGAATTCCTCAAAATCAAAGAACCTCCAGCTGCGCTAGCCCAAACGCAACCTCAAGCGTCCGAGCAGCAGCAAATGTCCTTGCAGCCTTTCGCTGACAAGAGCTAATCTGGATCACAACCGGATCTCGCTTATTGCAAATGAATTTGAACGCTCTCTTCGCTGTCAATCACTGGGCAGCCGGGACGAGCGTTGTACTTGCGGGATTGGATGAAATTCAGTGCGAGCGCATCAATGTCTTGTACGCCGGAGCTAGACTTTAGGTGAACGCCAGTCACTTCCCCCCGACTCCGCGATTTGATAGGCAACAAGTGGCACGAAACCCGTCGGTTTTTCACCGTCGCGAACGCGAAATCCTCTCTGCTTTAGCTTTTGGCTTTTTAAGGAGCACCGCATTGCACCCCTCAACAAATTTCTTGGCGTTTCATCTCCGATTGAGGTGTCTTTTCTTGGGGTGATGCTGACGCATGATTCTCTGAGAAGGCAGATCCAGATAGAATTCCGACTACCACGCTGAGGATCGCAACGAACAAAACTTGGGCTCTTCGCACTCCTGGCATCACTATGCCACCCACTTCATTGCCAATTTCTTGCGCCGCCTCGCGCAGTCCAGCAAATAGAGGTCGATCAACTTCTGGTAGGGAAGCCCGGTCTCGGTCGCCAGTTCTTTGAAGTAGTCCACGACCTCCGGACTCAAATTGATGCCCACGGCCTTCTTCTTGCCTGGATACGGGTTACGCAGCTCTTTCAGTTTCGAAAAATCATATTCCTTCTTCATAGAATCTCGCCTCTTTCTTCGTCGCCTTCCTCGCGGAAAATGATCCGGATCAAATCCGGTTTTTCTGTAACAGTGCACGATGACCAGCGTTCTCGAGGTTGCGCTCATGCCAAGGAGAATGAATCGTTCTTCTTCCTCGGAGTGTTCCGGATCATTGAAGAGGTGCCGTGACGACTGAGGCGCCCCGGAGTCCCGTTTCTGTCGCCTTACTGTTGTATCCCCATGATGCTTCCGTGGCCAATTCATGTTGTTATACTGGTGTAACCCATGCTTCCGGCCTACAAAGTCCGCAACCTGACTATCGCCCCCGCCATGGTGCTCGCGCCGATGGCTGGCGTCACCGATACGCTCTTCCGCCGCGTCATTCGCGGCCTGGGCGGCTGCGGACTACTGATGACGGAGTTCACCAGCTCCGAAGGCATCACCCGCAGCGCAAAAAAAACTCTTCGCTACCTCTACTTTCAGGAAGACGAGCACCCCATTGCCGCCCAACTCTTCGGCGCCAATCCACAAGTAATGGCCGACGCGGCTCGCATGGTCGAAGATCTCGGCTACGACGCCGTGGACATCAATCTCGGCTGCCCGGCCAAGAAAGTCGTGAAGTGCGGGGGCTCTGGCCTGCTCCGCGATCTCCCGCTGCTGGGCGAAATCTTCCGCGCCGTGCGCGCCGCGGTGCGCATCCCGCTCACCATCAAACTCCGCGCCGGCTGGGACGAAAACTCCATCGTGGCCGTCGAGGTCGCTAAACTGGCCGTAGACTGCGGCGTCGAAGCCCTCGCGGTCCATCCGCGCACCCGTGAACAAGGCTACAGCGGCTGTGCCGACTGGAGTCTGATCGCCGCCGTCAAGCAAGCTGTAAAAATTCCCGTCATTGGCAATGGCGATGTCAATACTCCCGAAGATGCCGCGCGTATCGTGGTAGAAACCGGGTGCGATGCCGTGATGATTGGTCGCGCAGCCGCCACCAATCCCTGGATCTTCTCTCAGATGGCCCAATACACGGCCACCGGCCGCTACGACACCCCCACCGACGCCGACCGCCACGAGTTACTCTCCCGCTACTACCGGGAAATTAATGCTGCCAACCTGCCCGATGGTGTAGGCAAAATGAAGCAGTTCGCGTGCTGGTTTTCGCATGGCGTGGGGAACGGCAGCGAACTGCGGCGCACGGTGCACGCATCCAGAACGCAGCAGGAAGTGCTCGATAGTGTGGAGCGCTTCTTTCTGCAACAGGCCGCGACCACCGTCCCGCAAGGCGCGCAAGCGCAATGAGGCCCCGGTAGTGCAGGTTTAGCCTGGCGCTTTTTCGATGGGTTACCTCAATCGCGAGCTATTCGATCGACCGAGCCGCTAAGTTCGGCCGCAGACCTGTTGACCCGCTGAAACCGGTCAACACTTGGGGGTTTGCATGATTCAGGCAGGAACATCGACATCCACAGCCCCGGACCGCCCGCGCGCCGAGCGCCGCATCGCCGTGCGCCTGCCGCTTACCGTTCGCGGGCGGGATTCCCGTGGGGTCACCTTCGTCGAGGAAACTTCCAGCGAAAATCTCTGCCGCGGCGGCGCTGCTTTCGTTACGCGCTTCGACGTCGCGGTAGGTTCCGACTTGGAAATAAATATTCCGTTTTCCCAGTCGGCCAGCAAACGCAAGGAGTCCGACTTCTCCACCCAAGGCAAGGTCATTCACGTCCGCGGCACGCAAACTGGCCCGGGCGAATATCTCGTCGGCGTCCAGTTTACCGGCCCGCGCTTCCGCCGCTTCTTTCAACCCGAAACCGCTGCCTGAGCCAGGCCGTCAGTTCCGCGCTCAATTCGGTTTTTGCCCCTCGGCGATTTTTTGCTGCAAAAGCTGATCGTACGCCGCTCTTCGCGTCAACCCGCGCTCCTTCGCCGCCAGCTTCAACGCCTCCTTCCGATCGAGTTTCGCCTGCCGGATCAGCTCTTCCACCCGCTCGGACAAACTTTGCGCCGAATCCACATGTGCGCCCGCATCCGCCGGATCGGCAGGCCCAATCAGCAAAGTAATCTCGCCCCGAGCCGGCCGCTCCTCCAGCGACGTCGCCAGTGCCGACAATTTTCCCCGCCGAAACTCCTCGTGTAGCTTGGTCACTTCGCGCGCCAAACAAGCTGGCCGGTCGCCCAAAATCTCCAGCGCTTCCGCGATCGACTCGGCAATCCGGTGCGGCGCCTCATACAAAATGATCGTGCGGTCCTCGATGCGCAGGCGCTTCAGAGCCCGCTGCCGCTCCCCGCTCCGCGCGGGCAAAAATCCTACAAACAGAAACTCTTCATTCGGCAGCCCCGAAGCCGATAGCGCCGCCAGCAGAGCCGAAGGTCCCGGCACCGGCACCACCGGTATTTGATGCCGCAAACAAAGTGTCACCAGCCGATACCCAGGATCGGACACCAGTGGCATGCCGGCATCGCTTACCAGCGCAATCTTCGCGCCTTGCTCCAGCGCGATCAGCAGTTCCGGCGCGCGGGTCATCTCGTTGTGCTCGTGATAGCTCACCAGTGGCCGCGAAATCTCGTAGTGGTTCATCAATTTCTGGGTATGCCGGGTATCTTCGGCCGCGACCTGATCGGCCTCACGCAAAATCCGCAGCGCCCGCAAGGTAATGTCTTCGAGATTTCCGATGGGTGTTCCCACCAGGTACAAGCACCCGGTAGCCTCGCGTTCGCGGGGCTGCCGCTCTGCCTCGGCCGCATCGCTCGAAGAAAGTTTTCCACTCATACGCTAGAGTCTAGCACGCGCTCCGGGTCACCAACCCGCGCATGATATACTGATCGTTTGACAACCTCGCGAGGAGAGAGTCTGTGCCTCTGTACGAATACAAGTGCCTGAAGTGTGGACGGCGTACCGAGAAAATTGAAAATGTAGCTGGTCCGCATCTGAAGAGGTGCCCGCACTGCGGCGGCAAGGTCGAGTCGCTGATCTCCGCCCCGGCAATTCAATTCAAAGGCTCAGGATGGTACGTGACCGACTACGCCGCAAAATCCGGTGGCAGCGACAAGGCGGAAAAAGGGAAGGACGGCAAATCCTCGACGGACAAAGACAAGAAGGAGTCGTCCACCAAGAACTCTGACTCGAAAGAATCAGCCGCGAAGGAGAGTGCCAGCGACAAAAAGTCCGAAACGGTCGCCAAGAAAAAGTAAATTCGCGGTAGCTGTGGTTTTCAGACCGCGAGCTTGGATGAAGACACAGCAGTTATTCTGTCGACGCGCTGGATCGATCGCCGCCAACTTTACAGCTTCAACCCCTTCAGATAGTCGCGAAAATCTTTGCCTAATTCCTTGTTAAGGAGCGCGATCTCCACGGTAGCCTTCAAAAATCCCAGCTTGTCACCGGCGTCGTATGAGATCCCCTCATAAATCAACGCCCACAATCCCTGCTCCTGCGCCAAAATGCGCATCCCATCGGTTAGCTGAATTTCATTCCCGGCGCCTGGTTTCGTGCGCGCCAGGCAATCAAAGATCGCCGGCGGTAAGACATAGCGCCCGGTAATCGCCAGATTCGAGGGCGCCAGCTCCGGCTTCGGCTTCTCCACCAGGTCCTTGATGCGCAGCAATCGGTTCCCAAACGGCGGCTGTGGCGCCGGCTCTCCCGCCACAATTCCGTAAAGGTGCGTCTTCTCCCTCGGCACTTCTTCCACTGCAATCGCCCCAACTCCGGTCGCCTCATAAACGTCAATCAACTGCTTCGTCGCCGGATTCTCGCCGGGAATCAAAACGTCTCCCAGCAGCACCGCAAACGGTTCGTCGCCCACCAGGTCCCGCGCCACCAGCACCGCATGCCCTAATCCGAGCGGCTCCTTCTGCCGCGTATAACTCACCTGCACCATGTTACTGATCTCGCGAACCAGGTCGGCCTGGTCCTTCTTGCCCTTGCTCTCCAAAAAACTCTCCAGCATCGGCGACGAGTCAAAATGATCCTCAATCGATTGTTTCCCGCGCCCGGTCACGATGATGATGTGCTCGATTCCCGCCGCCACGCACTCCTCGGCCACATACTGAATCTGCGGCTTATCGACAACCGTCAGCATCTCCTTCGGCTGCGCCTTGGTCGCCGGTAAGAATCGCGTGCCCAGCCCCGCGGCCGGCAACACCGCCTTGCGCACGCGGCGCGGCGTAGGCGTAGAGGAAGCAGAGCTCGACGATGACGGCGTAGCATTCGGAGTCATAAGCCTGTGATCTCTCAACCTCAGCCGTGTTTTACCGCTCGAATCACACGCGCGCACGACTGAAGCAGTGGAATGAAAACCTTCGGCACAGTAAAGTGCCGCACCAGCTTTGTCAATTCACCAGCAATCCAGAATACCTCGTACCCTGTACTTCCCCGAAAAACTTTCCCATGCAAAACCTGTCATCCCGACCGGAGCTGCCCGGCCTTTTCCTGCGCGCGGTTTCTTGCGCGCCGGGCCGCGCAGTGAAGGGACCGTGGCTTGCTCCCGACCTCAACACCGATCGATGAGATCGTGCTGGGCTCAGCGCGGACTTTAGATCCAACCCCAAGCGCCACGCACACCGCTGCGCAACTTCCCCTGCGGCGAAATCTTTCTCTTCCGCTGTGCTACCCTAATTTCAGCACATGCCCACGCGCATCCTCGGCATCGAATCCTCTTGCGACGAAACCGCCGCCGCCGTAGTCGTCGACGGCCGCGAAATCCTCTCCTCCGTCGTCGCCTCTCAGATCGATATTCACCGCAAATACGGTGGTGTCGTCCCCGAACTCGCCTCCCGCGAACACCTCCGCCAGATCGTCCCCGTCGTCCGCGAAGCCCTCTCGCAGGCCCATCTCACGTGGTCCGAAATCGACGCCATCGGCGTCACCTATGGCCCGGGCCTCGTCGGCGCACTGCTCGTCGGCATCACCTACGGCAAAACGCTGGCGCAAGCCCTCAACAAACCGCTAGTGGGCGTAAATCATCTCGAAGGCCACGTCCAGGCCGTCTTTCTCGAAGCCTTCAAATCCGACAAAACTCCGAAACTTCCCGCGGTCTGCCTCATCGTCTCCGGCGGCCACACCGTCCTCTACGAAGTCACGCCGCATCCGACGAACGGCACCTTCCTCTACAAGAAAATCGGCCAGACCCGCGACGACGCCGCCGGCGAAGCCTACGACAAAGTCGCCAAACTCCTCGCTCTGGGCTATCCCGGCGGCCCGACCCTCGACCGCCTCGCAGCCGCCGCCAACGGCGTGCCAGCCCCCGTCAAATTCAGTCCCACGAAAACGCGCGGCAACCCGCTCGACTTTAGTTTCAGCGGCCTCAAAACCGCTGTCCTCTACCACGTCCGCGAACACTGCGAATACGGCAAGGAAATTCTCGAAAGGGAAGCCGCCCTCGCCCGCGGCGAAAGAAAATTCGACCAACTGCTGCCCCTATGCAGCCCGCAAACGCTTGCTCTGGTAAGGGAATTTCAAAACGCGGTAGTCCGCGACCTTGTCGACCGCACTATGACCGCCGCCGAACAATTCCAAGCCGAAAGCATCCTCGTCTCCGGCGGAGTTGCCGCGAACTCCCAACTCCGCACCACCTTCGAACAGCGCGCCAAATCCGCCGGCCTCGAAGCCTTCTTCCCCAGCCGCGCCCTCTCTACAGACAACGCCGCCATGATCGCCGCCGCCGCCTACCCACACCTCCGCGCCGGTGAACTCGCCGACCTCACCCTAAACGCCGACCCCGCCCTCAAACTCGCGTGATCCCGCGCGACGTGAGGCGCGCACGCTCGTCTATGTAGGCGCCGGGCTTCAGCCCGGCGTGACTCTTTTCCCGCGCGAGTGCCGCACCCTTCGGTTTCAAGGCTGCCGGTTTAGATCCAACTACAAGCACCACCGCCGCGACATGCAAGCCCCGCCTTCCGAGGCGGGCACTTTTCTGCCATCCCGACTGAAGCAGCCCGCTTCTTCCTACGCGCGCCCGTTTCTTCCTTGGGAAATGACGCGCGCGGGCTGCGCAGCGGAGGGACCGCGGCCTGATCTCCACGCAAACTCAAAATCGACGACAGCTCCGCCGAACCGTCTGTACCTCTTTGCTTCTCTACTTCCTACTTCCTTCTCTCAATCCGCCCCCACCGTCCGGCTCTTCGACCACTCTCGAATCCCCGCAATATCCTCCGCCCGCGTCACACTCAACGGCTGCGTCCCCCGAATCTCCCCCAACAAGATCTCCGTAGACAACTGCTGCTTCAACCCAAACGCCGTATAAAGCCCCGCGACGATCGACTGCTCGATCTCCGCCCCGCTGAATCCCTCGCTGGCCGCCGCCAGCACCGCCAAATCAAACCCCGCCACATCCCGCCCGCGCTTCTTCAAATGCAAAGCAAACAGCGCCTTGCGCACCTCCACACCCGGCAAATCCACAAAGAAAATCTCGTCAAACCGCCCCTTCCGCAGCATCTCCGGCGGCAACGCCGTTATGTTGTTCGAAGTAGCCGTCAAAAACACGCCGCTCTCCCGATCCTGCATCCACGTCAACAAAGTGGCCAGCAATCGCTGCGACAACCCCGCATCCGCATCTCCGCTAGTCCCCGCCGAAGCAAACGCCCTCTCAATCTCATCGATCCACAAGACCATCGGCGCCATCTTCTGCGCCAGCTCCAAAGCCTTCCGCAATTTCTTCTCGCTCTCACCGACAAACTTGTCGTACAGCGCCCCGGCATCCAGCCGCGCCAACTCATATCCCCACTCACCCGCCACCGACCGCGCCGCCAAACTCTTCCCGCAACCCTGCACGCCGGTAATCAAGATCCCCTTCGGCGGCTCCAATCCAAACTTCTGCCCCTCAGGAGTAAGCGCGCTCTTCCGTTTCGCGATCCACGCTCGCAAGCGCGTCAATCCCGCGATATCGGTGAACGAAGTATCTCGCCGCACCGTCTCCAGCAGCCCTTCGCCGCGCAGAGCCGTCCGCTTCGCATCCAAAACCGCATCCAGCAATCCCGCGTCCATCTTCCGCCGCGCCAAAACGCACATCCGCAAAGTCCGCACCGCCTCCGCCTGCGGCAACCCGGTCAAATTCTTCGCCAGTTGCTTCACGCCCTCCGCATCCAGCTCCAACGCAATCCGGTTCGCTCCGTTCAACTCCACGGCTGCGGCCCGCACCGCGGGCAGCAACTCTTCCATCGTCGGCAATCCAATTTGAAATGGAACTGCATCCCCACGCAGATCTGGTGGCAGTTGCAGAGACGCCGCCGTAATCACAATGGACCGCCGCTCCCCGCGAAATTTCTCCGCCAGGTCCCGCAGTCTCCGGCAAACCTTGTCGTTATCGCAGTACCGCGCGAAATCCTTCAGGATAAAAACCCCGTCGCCATGAATCACATCAATATTCGTCAGGGCCGACTCTGGCGTATCCGTGTTGTACAAAGGCGCGCCCTTCATCCGCGCCAATCCTGTCGTCACGCTCCACGTATACAAAGGCACATCCAGCTCGAGAGCCACTTGCGCCAGCAGCGCGTCAATCCGCTGCTCCTCCGGGGTCTCCACCGAAATAATCGGATGCCGCGAATTCACCAGTAACCGCAGCTCATCTACCTTATTTGCCGTCTTCTCCGTCGTCCCCTTCATCCCTAGCCCGTCCCCGCAATCTGTGTCGTCGCCCAAGCCTCAGCCCGGCGTCTCATTTGTAGGTGCGTCGCTTCAGCGCGCCCTGCCACCAGGCAAGCAACGCCACAACGTTAGCTCGCGTCTCGACGATCGCTCGCCGAGCACCGGGTGCCGTACCCGCTTGCCCGGAGCCTCGAAGGGTCCGCTTTCAGGGTCTAGATTCAACTCCAAGCACTACCGCCACGACATGCACGATCCCCACACAAATCCCCGCAGTTTGACAAATCCACACGCCATGCTTAACACTAGAAGATTGAGTACCGCACAAAAGGAGCGTTAGATGGCTCAGGGACAGGCTACCAAAGTAAAGAAGAAGAAAAAGTCAGTATTGAAGCGCGCGGCGCAATCTCGTCAACGCGCCGAAGTCAACCGCGCCAACCGCACCCGCGTGCGCACCATGATGCGCCGTCTCCGTACCGCCATCACTGCCAAAGACGCCACCGCCGCCGGCAATCTCCTCCACCCCACCATGTCCGCCATCGACCAGGCCATCGCCAAAGGCGTCCTCCACGAAAACACCGGCAACCGTTACAAATCCCGCCTCACCCTAGCTTTCAACGGCGTAAAAGCCGCCGCCAAAGCTTAATTCCGCCGCCAACTCGCGCTCCAACAGCCTGGCCTCAATTCGAGGCCTGCGTCGGGGCACACGTCTGACAATGCGCTCAAGGGAGAAGTGAGCTCAATGATTGCATAACAATGTCGGCCCGACTCCTACGCAGGCTGATGCTGGAAAATAACTTCCCGCAAGTCTGGGTACCGAGCCCGGAGAATCGAGATCTCCGGCTACTGTTGTGGCACCGGCATCGCTTGGTGCGGATGCGCACGCGGATCATGAATCAGCTGTAGGCCTTGCCCATGAACGAGGGCTGTCGCTGGAAGAAAAACTATTCAGCGAACCAGGACGAGCGCAGTTAGAAAAGCTTACGTTAGCTGCTTTGGGCCAGTCGATGCCGGCAAGAGTTGTTGGAGTTGCTGGACCGCATGAATCCGACGATTGAAGAGCTGACGGCCGCCGTCGAGCGGGAAGCCAGGAGGCGGCCCGAGGTTCTGCGACGGATGACCCATCCCGGTGGCGGTCCGCTTACGGCCCTCGCCTATGTGTTGATCATCGGAACACCGACGCGGTTTCAACGCGGCAAGCAGATCGGCACGTGCGTGGGAATGATCCGGTGTGAGGAGTCCAGTGCTGGCAAACAACGATGGGGACACATCAGCAAGCAAGGTAGTTCCTTGTTGCGCTTCTTGTTGGTGGAGGCAGGCCAAGCAGCAGCGCGCATCCATCCAGATTGGCGACGTCGATACATGCGCCTAGCGATGCGTCGGCACAGGAGCATTGCCAAGGTAGCGATGGGGCGCAGACTGGCAATTCGGTTGTACTGGATGTGGCGGAATGGTTGTGAGTATTCGCCGTCGTTCGAGTTCGGTTCGTACGTGGGACAGCTCGGTACCGGACATGGCGAACTAGAACGCCGTCTCAATGATTGGGCATCCCACTCCCGGCAAAGGGAGTGGGAATTAGTAATCATGGTCGAAGTCTTGATCGAACAAATATGGGTCGGACGGAAACCGACCGAAAGATTACGAGCGAGCCGTGGTCGTCGATGCAGCGGTGAACGAAACGAACAAGACCACTCCTAGGAGTGAACGGAGAAGTCTGCTCAAAGGATTGTAAGTCCGGGTCACGACGTGCTGCGTGCGTTCCGGCCTCGCCCCAGAGAAATCGCAGCAGCGGACTGCCTTGTTTGCCCAGCCCACCGAGCCGCTGTCGCTCTCCACTGGAGTATTCTCGCGGAATGATCCCCACGTAGCTGGCCAGCGCCTGGCCATCCGCGAACCGCTGGGAAATTCGTACCAGAAGCAACTTTACGTGGCGGCTCACACCCGCGTCGCCCTCGAAAGTTGTGTTTCTCTGAGCTAGCCGTTCTCCACACGCGCCTTTATATCCGAGTACGCTGCATCGATGAGGCTGCCTAGCGCTGCGGCGTTCGTGGCCGTTTCCGATTTCAGCTTCACATGACGCATGAACTTGCCGGTGCCTTGCAACAAGCGACCCGGATCCGGCAGCGCTGCGCCGTGAAAGAATCCCACGTTTACGTGCGAAGTGAATACATTGACGTAGCCGAAGGGCGCATCTCCCAAACATGCAACCGGACAGCCGTCATGCAAAAGCTCCCGGACTTCGTCCCCGCATTTTCGCATCACCGCAAACCACTGATGCGCGATGGCTCCCAATTCACCTGCATGCTCTTTCATCCACGCGTCGATGGCGGGATCCCGCTCGACAGCGCCGTTAAATCGCAGCAATTCCGTTTTCATCGTCGCTCCACTCTCTGCTTTCGAGATCCGTAGTTGCGTAACATCCGACCGGATCATCCGTGACTGGTCTGTCGGTAACTCGGAAATCATGGCCTGAAATCTGGCAAATCCCGTAACCGGAAAAGTGAACGCGCAAGTAAATTACTTCCTGGTGGCCCATTATTTGATCGCTGGGCTCGATAGACTGTTTCGTCGCGTGAGCCAGCGTTTCTCGCGAGCTTGAGAAAGTTGCGATCCAAAATCTCAATGCTACAATCCCGCCATCAGTTCGAACCTCTTTGGGCCAAGGCAAGGTTCGCAAGCTCTGAACGCGTCTCACAGCTGCCCCGGACATGGCTCTATCTCTTCCACGCACCGTTGCGCCGTTGCAGCAGCTTGTAGACCATACGCGCCGCCAGACCGCCCTCCGCCTGCTCCCGTTTCTTTTCATTCTGTACGTCACAAACTATCTCGACCGCACCAGCCTCGCCTACGCCGCCATCGGCATGCGGCGCGACGTCGGCTTCAGCGACAACGTAACCGGTTTCGCCATCGGTGTTTTCTTCATAAGCTATGTTGCTCTGCAAATTCCCGGCGCGTTGCTGGTTGAACGCTGGAGCGCGCGCAAAATGATCTCGATAACGATGGTCGTCTGGGGCTCGATGACGGCCCTCACGGCTCTGGCCCACACGCCGTTTCAGCTTTACGCAGCGCGTTTCTTGCTGGGTGCTGCCGAAGCAGGATTTTTTCCCGGCGTCATCGTCTACCTCAGCCACTGGTTTCTCCAGGCCGACCGCGCCAAAGCGACCGGCAACTTCATGTCGGCGATTCCGCTTTCCTTCGTCATCGGCTCCCCCTTGGCCGGTTTGATCCTCGGCCAAAACTGGTTTGCGTTGGCTGGTTGGCGGTGGCTTTTTATTTTGGAAGGAATGCCAGCCATCCTGCTCGGCGTATTTGCTTATTTCTACCTGACCGACTTGCCTAAAGAAGCGAAGTGGCTAACCGGAGCGCAGCAAGATTGGCTTGAGGGGGCGTTGCGCGAAGAACGCCAAACCAAGACCCACGCAATGCCTGTCCTTCAGGCCCTCCGCTGCCGAACCATCCTGGTGGTGACCTTCTGCTATACCCTTTACAACTTCACCTACTACAGTTTGCTTTTTTGGCTGCCCTCGATGATGAAGCGCTTTACGGGGTTTTCAGACATCCGCGTTGGCATTCTGGGGGCTCTTCCATATGCGGCTCTGTTCATCGCCATGCTGTTTGTCGGCTGGCATTCGCATAAAAAGCTCGAGCGCCGGTGGCACACCGCCGCCCCGGTTCTCCTCTCTGTCACAGGGTTTGCCGGCCTCGTGTTCCATCCGCATTCGTCTGTCCTCTTGCTGGTTCTGTTTACGCTGGCGTCGATCGGCAACGCTTATCTTCCGGTCCTTTGGTCTATCCCCACTGAATACCTAAACAAATCCGCCGCCGCTGCCGCCGTCGGCATGGTCAACGCTATTGGCAGCATCCCAGGATTTTTGGGCCCCTACCTTCTCGGCTATCTGAGCACGAAGATGGGTTCATTCACTCCCGGCCTCACTGTTCTGTTCTTCACCGCCCTGATCGGCGGCCTGCTCATCTTTTGCGTTCCGAAACGGAAAATCGGCACAACTGAAGACTGCCCTCCTTTGGCGACCACAGCTTCATAATTCAGTCTGTCGAATGCCTGACGCGGCTCCAGAAAACGCGGCAGCGGTAACCGGACATCAAGTTCGGAGGGCGATATTCGGCCAATTTCAACGCAGGAGTTAGCGCGGCAACTTCTCAGAACCGGAGACCAATTTCGCGACCCGCCGAAATCGAATGCATTAGTCTTTTTGGGTCTTTTTTCCCAACGCAGCGAAGGCTGCATGGAAGACCTCGTCGGGCATCAGTTCCGGCGTCAGCAGCCGCTGGAAAACCAGTCCTTCGGTCAAGGCGTGTATGATGCGCACGAGTTGGTCGGCCGGCATGGGGAGATCTTCTTCCTTCGTGACGCAGCGAAGCCATTCCTCGCCGAACGCATAACTTTGGGCAGTGAACGCGGCAACCTTTGCCCGTAATTCTTCCTGCGTGAGTGTATAGGCCAGGCCCGTGAGACGACCGACCGCGGCCGCGCTGCGATCGGGGATGGCCGCGAGCGTGGCATCGGCCAGGGCTCGCATGATTTCGGGGAACGTCGCGCCCGGTTGTACGCGCGGCTTGATCGGAGCCCAGTAGGTCTGCCCCAGAGAGATGAATAGTTCATCGCGGTTTTTGAAGTTGCCGTAGATGGCCCCGGTGGTCATGCCGACCCGCTCCGCGATGGCGTCCAGCGTGGTGTGCTCGTAGCCCCTTTCGCGGATCAGGGAGCGGGCGGCTTCCAGCAGTTTGGCGCGGGTGCGATCGCGCTTATCGCCTTTCCGGTGACTGCGGCGTGAATCGACTTCGGCTGCCATGGTCTTGATTTTATAGCAAAACTATTTTATAGTTCAACTATATTATGAAGGAAGGGGTTGTAACTCACGGAAATGAATACACCCATAAGCGCGGGGCCGTTGCAGAAGTTCGTGGAGTCGGGGCAGCTTGCTGGAGCCGCAACCCTGGTCTACGGGAATGGAGCGGCGCAAGCGGCCTGCGTTGGTTGGCGAGATATTGAGGGCAACCTGGCTGTCGAGCGGGACACGTTGTTCAGAATCGCTTCGATGACCAAGCCGATCACGTCGGTGGCGGCGCTCATGTTGGTGGATGAGGGCCGCATTGCGCTGAACGATCCCATTGCTCGCTATGCGCCGGAGTTTTCGCGGATGCAGGTGCTCCGGTCTCCCGACGGTCCGGTCGACGAAACGGATCCAGCGGAACGGCTGGTGACGTTCGAGGATCTCTTGACCCATCGGGCGGGCCTGACGTACGGGGACTTTCATCGCGGGCCGATCGCGCAGGCGTACCGCGAGGCGCTGGGCGGCGATATTGACAGCCACGTCGTGCCCGACGACTGGATCGCGAGGCTGGCGCAATTGCCGTTGATCGGCCAACCCGGGGCGATGATGTCATACGGCTGCGCTACGGACCTGCTCGGCTTGTTAATCTCGCGAATCGAGGGAGAGCCGCTTGGAGTTGTCCTCAAGCGGCGTATTTTCGATCCCTTGGGCATGAAGGACACCAGTTTCCTGGTGCCTCGCGACAAGCGGGATCGGCGTGCGGCGGCATACGGTTTCAACGACGAAGAGCGACTGATCAAGCGAACAACGTGGAGCGGAGTGGTGCTCGCGGAACGGCCGGAAGGTATGGCGTATGAATCGGGCGGCGCGGGGTTATGGTCCACGGTGGATGACTATCTACGTTTCGCTCGCGTATTCCTGGGGGACGGTTCGGTGGATGGAGTGCGCCTTTTGCGTCCCGAAACGCTTGCGAGAATGATGACCAACCAACTCACGGAGGCCCAGCGCACCCATTCGGGATGGCTCGGGTGGAAGCCCTTCGCGGCCGGTCGAGGATTTGGTTTGGGTGTGTCGGTGGTGCTGGAAACTGACCAGCGCGATCTGATGCCACGCGGGGGAGTGGGAACGGTCAGTTGGCCGGGAGCGTTCGGTGGTTGGTGGCAAGCCGATCCCAACGAGGGATCGGTCCTCATCTTCTTGGCCCACAATATGGTTGACTCAGCGCAGATAGCGAAGGGCATCGGGGTGGGTGTCTGGGCCGCGATCAATACGTTTCAGACCTTGGCGGCGGCCTCACAACCCGGACGATTTGTTTAAGGCCAAAACTCTTCGCCGACACGAATAACCGGGCGTCTAAGCCAAGTGATCCCGTAACGGGGTTGTAAGAAGTTTGGGCGGACCGCCTTCCACTTGGACGAACGCCGTTACCGGCAAGGTGAAATCCGATCTAAAGGCCACTTTCCGTCTTACGCGATCGAGGAGGTAGAGCTGGTTAGAACGCTTGGTTACACCAGTACCGGCTCTTTTGCCAGCCTCACGTTGCCATTGTTGTAGTTCTTTCCGCATGAATCGCAGAACAGCGCCCGGTATGTGGTTCCATCTTTCGCGCTGGCGTTTTGTAAGGGGTTCCAACCCTTTGCCTTGGTGAGCTTTCCAGCCTGCGTCAAACCTTGGAACAAATGCTCGCAGATGTAGTCCATCCCATCCGCTTCTACTTTTTTCGCATCGGCGAGCTTGTGAATCCAGATCGTCTGCGCCATGGGTTTCCTCCGGCTTCAGGCTCCACTGTGGCACACGCGCAGACGCGTAAACACCTGCCCAGAGGGGCAGATGTTCTCTGCCCAAACCTGGCCACGACATTGAGGCTCAATGTCGTGGGTCGCTAACGTTCTAATGTCCGGCAACGACGCAACATAAAAGGGCGCCCTTTTTTGGGGTAGGTTTTGACTGCCTAACTCAACTTCTCCAGAAAGGAACGCCCTCTATGAGCAGCACCAAATACATCGGCATGGATGTGCACAAGGAAAGTATTTCGATTGCCGTCAGAAATTCTGCCGGCAAGATCGTGATGGAATTGGTGCGCAGTTATCTGGCCATCAGCAGAGACCTAGCATGGGTGATGACACGAGTGAAAGCCATTTATCGCAGCTGGGCGATTCCTTGTAGCGGCAAGCAGGTCTATGCCTCGCGCCACCGTGCCGAGTCCCGACGACGACCAGGTCCCCGAACTCCGCTTCGATTTGCCACCATCCCCGAATTGGCCGCACTCATCCGCGAGCATGAGGCTAAGTGCAACGCTTCCGGCGACCCCCACGTGAACCCCGCCCAGGCTTCGCCCGACAACTTCAACCGGCCTGTCTAACCCAACGTCTTCGGCCAAGCCACGTCACCTCAGCCCGTCCACGGCGGTGCCGACCGATTCAACGGAAGATCCACCTAATCCGTGGCAACCTCCATTCCTTGACTTGACCCCACTCGGCCGCTATCTTCCGAAAGAGATGGCCACCACCGCTCCGCCGCCACAATTCACGCCAGCAACACCACCAGTGGCGCGGCCGTTTCCGGCTGCGCGTTTTCCAGCGTCTGCCATTCCAACGGCCACCGCAGGCGTCACCTCAATTGACGCCACTCCGGCAAGCCAGGAGCGTCCAACGTCACCGCCGCTCCACGCCTACTACGACGCCCTCTTCGCCGCCTACGGTCCGCAAAACTGGTGGCCCGGCCGAACCCGCTTCGAGATCATCGTCGGCGCTGTCCTGGTCCAGAACACCGCGTGGACCAACGTCGAACCGGCCATCGCCAACCTCCACCGCGCGAAGCTCCTCAAGCCCAGCGCGATCGAAGCAGTCCCATTCGCCAAACTCGCCCAACTCGTCCGCTCTTCCGGCTACTTCCGCCAGAAAGCGAAGAAACTGAAAGCATTCGTCCGCTTTCTCCGAAAGGAGTACCACGGCTCGCTCACCAAAATGTTCCGCATGCCAACCGCGATGCTGCGCGAACAACTGCTCTCGGTCCACGGCATCGGGCCTGAAACCGCCGACGCCATCCTGCTCTACGCCGGCAACCATCCGGTCTTCGTCGTTGACGCCTACGCGCGGCGCCTGCTCGAACGTCATCGCCTGGGCGAACCGCACCGCGGTTACGAATACCTCCGCCATTTCTTCGAGAGCAACCTTCCCGCCGACCCGGCGCTGTACAATGAATTCCACGCCCTGATCGTTCACGCCGGCAAGCACTACTGCCGAGCGAAGAATCCGCACTGCTCCGAGTGCGCACTGCACTCGCTGCTCCCGGAAACAACTGTGGCGTCAACATGAACTACGGGTCGCACCAATGAGCCTGGCGCCAAAACATCGCTGGGGACTGGCCTTCGGCGGCGTGCTGCTTGCGCTGCTGCTGGCGGCCGTTTTCACGTTCGGCTCGCTCGATGTCCCCTTCGAACCAGGCAACTGGCGCGCCGCTGTAACACTCTACGCCGTCTCCAGCTTGATCACCGCCGCGCTGCTGGTCTTCGGACTGATCCTCACGCGTACGGTCATCCGCCTTTGGACCGAAAGCAACAAGCAGCACCTCGGCGCACGCTTCAAAACAAAGATGGTCGTCGGCGCGATGGGTCTCTCCCTGCTTCCCGTCGTGTTCATGTTCTTTGTCAGCTATTCGCTGCTCAACCGCACGCTTGGCCGGTGGTTCCCCCGCCCGCTGGAAATCGCTTCCGAAGAGACGCAAGGACTGATCACCGATTTTGGCCGCGCCACGCTGCCCCGTCTGCGCAATCTCGCGCGCCAGGTGCAGGTGAATTCTCGTCAATCCACAGAAGATCTGCTGAAGCACGCGTTTGAGTCCGGCCTCGACGCCGTCTGGATTCTGGACCAAGACGGAAAAATCGAGCGCGGCGGAGTGGTCTGCGACGATCAGCCCGAAGATCGTTCCGGCCAGATCTGCGAGCATGTCGGGGTGACGGGTATTCCAGTCCGCACGCTCCCCAGTGGAGTTGAAGTCTGGGAAGCTGAGGGAAAGGATTATCTTGTCGCGCGCGTCGGATTTGTGGCCGCGGGATACCGCACCAGCCCCACATTCATGGCCCGCGTCGCGGAAATCCAGAAGCAAACCCAAGACTACGAAAAAGTGAAGCAGAGCCTGCGCGCCTTGAAGCGGCAGATGCTGCTCATCCTCGTCTTCTTCACCATGCTGCTGCTGTTTTCCGTGATGTGGATAGCCCTGTATCTCGCCAAGCAAGTCACCGTTCCGATTCAGGCGCTGGCTGAGGGCACGCGCGAAGTTTCCTCGGGCAATTTCGATTACCAGGTTCCCGAGCAGGCTCAGGATGAGCTGGGAATTTTGGTGCGTTCGTTCAACACCATGGTCACGCAGCTGCGCGACTCCCGCGCGCAAATTGATCAGTTCACGCGCAACTTGCAGCAGGCGGTGCAGGAACTCGAGCGCCGCCGGCAATTGATGGAGACCATCTTGGAAAATGTGCCGACCGGCGTGGTCTCGCTGGATGCGGAAGGCGGGATTCTTCGCGAAAACACCGCGGTCACGCGTATGTTCGGCGAATCCGCCCGCGAAATTCGCTCGCTGGAGCAACTGCTGGGAGTCGAGGCCGCTCGCACGGTGCAACTATTGATGCGGCGTTCGCTGCGCATGGGCGTGGTCTCCCGCGAAATCGAGACGGTGGTCGCCGGTCGCGTCCTGCACCTTGCGGTGACTGTCAGCTCGCTAGGTCCGCGCCGGGCCAATACTGGTTACGTGCTGGTGCTCGATGACCTCACCGAAATGCTGCGGGCGCAAAAGACCGCCGCGTGGCAGGAAGTGGCGCGCCGCATCGCCCACGAGATTAAGAATCCGCTTACGCCGATTCAGCTTTCCTCGCAGCGGCTATCACGCTTTCTGGACCGGCGCGATCCCACTGGATCGGCCACGCCACGCGATCCGGAGCTCACGCGCCTGGTGCAAGAGTGTTCGCGGCTGATCGAGCGCGAAGTCTCCACGCTCGCCGCTCTCGTCAATGAGTTCTCGCAATTCGTGCGCTTTCCGATTGCCAAGCTTGTCCCCACCAGCGCGAACACTATCGTGCACGAAGCCGTCGAGGTTTTCTCCGGGCGGCTCGACGGCATTACGCTGAAAACTTCGCTGACCGAGAATTTGCCGTTGGTGCGCGCCGACGGTGGACTGCTACGCAGTGTGGTCGTGAATCTCATCGACAATGCCGCCGAAGCTTTGGAAACGGCACCGGTCCGTGAAATCATGGTTTCCACGTGCGCGCATGGCGATGCCGAGCTGGTGGAAATTTCCGTGCAAGACACTGGACACGGAATTTCGCCCGAAGACAAGGATCGCCTGTTTTTGCCGCATTTTTCGACCAAGGACCGCGGAACCGGACTCGGGCTCGCGATCGCTGCGCGCATTGTCGCCGAACACGGCGGCACAATTTACGTGGAGGATAATTTTCCAGTGGGATCCAGATTTGTGGTGGAGCTGCCGTCGGCGGAGCCCGCGACTGCGCCGGTCACCGAACGCAATGGCGTGGAAGCCTCCTGATGACAACCCGCCCGCACCTGTTGGTCGTTGATGACGAAGATGGAATCCGCGAATCGCTGTCGTCCATTCTGGTCGACGAGGGCTACCACGTTGAAGCGGTGGGGTCAGCGGAAGCCGCGCTGGAGCGAGCTGCGGCCGGCGACATTGAAGTTGTGCTGCTCGACGTATGGCTGCCGGGAATTGATGGGCTGGAAGCGTTGAGCCGGCTGCAAGCGGCGACGCGTCCTCCCGCGGTGATCATGATTTCCGGCCACGGCACCATCGAGACTGCCGTGCGTGCGACCAAGCTAGGTGCGTTTGACTTCATCGAGAAGCCGCTTTCGCTCGAGAAAATAATTGTGCTGGTGCGCAACGCCATCCAGCAGCGGCGCTTGCAGGAAGAGAATCAGAATCTGCGGACGGAGTTGGGGCATCGCTATCAGATCATCGGGCAAAGCGTGCCGATGAAAGCGCTGCGGCAGCAAATCGCGGTCACGGCGCCGACGAATGGCCGAGTCCTGATTTACGGCGAAAGCGGCACCGGCAAAGAGCTGGTGGCCCGCTCGCTTCACGCAGCGAGCCTGCGCAGCAAGGGTTTGTTCGTGGAAGTGAACTGCGCGGCGATTCCGGAAGAACTGATCGAGTCCGAGCTGTTCGGCCACGTTAAGGGAAGTTTCACCGGAGCGGCGGAGGACAAGCTGGGAAAATTCAAGAAGGCCGACGGCGGCACCCTGTTTCTGGATGAAATCGGGGACATGAGCCTGCGCACGCAGTCGAAAGTGTTGCGCGTGCTGGAAGAGCAGCGGTTCGAGCCGGTCGGCTCCAATCAAACATTGACAGTCGATGTGCGCGTGCTGGCCGCCACGAACAAGAACCTGGAGCAGGAAATCGCGCGCGGCGCTTTCCGGCAGGACCTGTTCTACCGGTTGAATGTAATTCCGTTCTTCGTTCCGCCGCTGCGCGATCGCAAAGAGGATATCCCCAGCCTGGTTGGGTATTTTCTGAATGAGTTCAGTTCGGCTTACGGCAAGCGCACCCGGGAGATGAGTGACACCGCCGTGGAAATCCTTTTGCGCTATCCGTGGCCGGGAAACGTCCGAGAACTGCGCAACCTGGTGGAGCGGCTCGTCATCGTGTGCCCGCAGGCGCGCATTGAGCCGCACCATCTTCCGCCGGAGCTTTTTCGCGGGGTGGCGGAGAGCCCGCAGCATCCGTACAACACGCTGCACGAAGCGCGCAGCGCCTACGAGCGCGAATTCATCCTGCGCAAGCTGCAGGAACATCGCTGGAACATGACGCAGACAGCGACAGCGCTGGGGCTGGAGCGCAGCCATCTGTATCGCAAGATGAAGTCCCTCGGCATCGCCGCCCCGGACTGACATGCTTCTGGGGCGATCTTCTTTCTCGTCCGGCGTCACAACAGTAGCCGACCTCGTTGTGTTTTTCTTCCTGATGGCTCCGCTTACGCCGACGCGTGGGGAAGTAGTGCGGCACGATTTTCTTGTTGATGGGGAGCAGGGAATACGGCTGGCCGTGCGCGAAGTCACGGAATCGGGTCCCACGCAGCTTGGAGGTCGAGCACAACTCTTGCTGGTGCATGGCGCGCGCGCGCCGGGAGTAGCTTCGTTTGATCTGGAGGTGCCCGGAGGTTCGCTGCCGGTGACCTGGCGGCGCGCGGGTTCGATGTTTTCGTGATGGATGTTCGCGGCTATGGCGCATCCGCGCGGCCGAAAGAGATGGACGAACCGCCGGCGGCACATGCGCCAGTGGTGCGGACCAACGAGGCGGCGCGGGACATTGGTACGGTGGTGGATTGGATTCGCGGACGGAATCACGTCGCGAGCGTCGCGATTCTGGGTTGGGCGACGGGCGGGCAGTGGGCGGCGTACTACGCGAGCTTCTACCCGGAGCGGGTGCGAGCGCTGATCACGCTGAATAGCTTGTATGGCGGCAGCGACAAGCACGTTTCGATCGGACACGGATCCGATCTGGAAGATCCAACGCGTCCCGGTGTTTTCGACACGAAGGCATGCGGTGCCTACCGGCTGAATGATGAGGCGTCGCTACTTCGACCGTGGGATCGAAGCATTCCGGAGCAGGATAAGGGTTCGTGGCGCGATCCGGGAGTCGCGAAGGCGTACGCGAAAGCGGCGCTGGCCAGCGATCCGACCAGCGGGACGCGTACGCCGCCGAGTCCTCGTTCTCCGTGCGGCGCATTGGAAGACAGCTTCTATCTGGCGACAGGGCGGCAGTTGTTCGACGCGTCGCTGATCACATCGCCGGTGCTGGTTGTGGCATCGGAGCGCGACTTCTGGTCGAGGCCGGAGGATCGTAAGGCTTTCGCGGAGAACGCCGTTCACTCAGCCAAAGTGGAAGTTGTGGTGATTCCGAATGCGACGCATTTCGTGCATCTGGATCGGCCGGAGCATGGAAGAGATATCCTGCTGAACGAAATTACCGCGTTCCTGCAAGGCAGCGTCGCTCACTAGCGGTCATGTGGGGTTAGCGCGCTGCAGCGGCGCGAGTGCCATTCTGCGTGTAGTCGAGCTGGTAGTGAGACTGCGTCGCGTTGCGATTTTGCGCAACGATGCGGATGGCCGGGTCGCTCGGCACCAGGCAATTCACGAGGTAAGCGGCAAGGCGGCGCTGGTGATGATTTTCAAAGACAAGCCGGCGATTGAAGCCGCCGGGAGGCAACGCGGCGGTGAACTCGATGTGAATCGTGCCCAGGCCGGCCTTGATGTCATCGATCTCCGGAAATTTTACGGAGACAAGTGACGGCCAGAGGCGGGTCGCGTCGACGGTGAGCGACGTGTCGGCAAGGACGCGAAGCGCGTAGGCGCGTTGCTCGGCGCCGGAGACAGCGCCGTCGGAATTTGTGTCGATGCTCGCGAGTACGGCGGAAGCGACAGCGACACCCGGGACGAGACGTATTGAGCCTTGAACATGATCCTTGTCGACCGAGAGGATCGTGGCTTGCAGGTATTCGTCCAGCCGGTGCGCAGAGCAATATCCGGCCAAGGCAAGAAGAATGGCGAAAGCGGCAAAGTGTTTGAGATTCATTTCGCGATCAACCTTTGTCCGTAGTCATTGGTGGGATCGCGATACATGGTGTGGACGTGCATCGCGGGATCGCCGCCGAGGCGTTGGGGTGCGTACTCGATGACAAGGTGCGGACCCTGAATGCGATAGTACGCGGTGATATTGGCGCCCGGCGCCGCGGTCGTCGGACCACTCCAGGCAAACCAGGTTTCGTTGATGTCCGCTTTCATCTCGGCCATGCGAGCGGCAGCGGCGCTTTCGTGAATGATGCCAGCCCATTCGGAAATCAGATCGAGCAACATGGTTCGTTGCTTTTCAGTCATGGCGGCCGCCCTGAGGCCTTCGGGCTGGATGATCTTGCCGTCTTGCCCGGGACCAAGAACAAGATCGGCCAAATGGAAGCCCAGAATGGCCTGTTTGCGCTGACCGTCGTCTAGCGCGTTCAGCAACGCCAAAGCTCTATCGCTCTCCTGACCCAACGGACGAACAGTCTTACCGTTGCTGGTATAGACCGCCGGCTGCGCGCCGGTCAGAGTCGGCGTGAGGATGCCGCGTTCGCCGGCGATGGTGATGTTCAGAGCGAGGTGATGGCCGCCAAACTGGAACATCCAGGGATCCGTTTCAGAAGGGTGCCCGAGGATGGAGAGGTAGTAGAGATCCTTGCCGAACATCGGGTTGTTGCGTTCGTTGGTCTTCAGAACCTCGTCGGCTTCCATGATTTGTTCGACTTTCTGAAGGCCGGTTCGACTGAGCGCGGAGGAGACCAGAGCCATTGCGGCAGAACGCTGAGCCGCGTTCAATTCCTTGAGGCTGACACCAGCCCGGCGAACGAAGGTTACCGGGAAATTGGACCAGCGGGCGCGTTGCGCTTCGTCGTCGAAGGCGAAAAGGACGCTTTGCCGTTGCTTTGCATCGAGTGTGGAGAGAAAACTATTTGCCGCGCTCACGATTCGTGAAGTTGGGGTCTCTGCCGTTGCCGCGGTCACCGACCAGCAGACAATCGCCAAGGCCCCAATACCGCGGATCGTTCTCCTCGTAAAGAGCTGCATCTCACGTTCTCCTTGTTGGCCACAGTTCAAGCGAGCATTTCTACACCTACTTCCTTGGATTTCGGAAGAGCGTTCCCCTTTGTGGGAACCTACCTTCGATTTATTGGTCCGCAGCGAATCGTTGGAGCGCAGCCACCTCCAGGCGCAGTTATCGATTGGCGCAGGGCGCACGATCAGGGCAGCTGGGCAACGACGGCAACGTCGAGTTTTGAATAGAGCTTGATGCCGCTATTGCCGTACTTAGCGCGGAATTTCTCGACTACGGATGACACTTGTTGGGGGGCTGTGACTGGAACAACCTGGAACTCAGCCTTCGTGTTCCCCGCGTGGATTTGAATCGACGGATTCTTGAGCACGTTCTGGTACCACTGCGTATTCGACCCGTGCACGGGCAACAGGTAGAGCTTTTCGTCATCCGCTATGAACCAGACGGGAATGGAGAAGGCGCGTCCTGACTTTCTGCCGGTCACACGGATGTTAATTTCGCGAGACCGCGAAAGGCGGTTTTTCAAAGTATCGCTGTGTGCCGGCATGTGTCCTCCTTGCGTTTGGGATTTCGGGGTAAGTGCGCTCCTTTGCGCTCGCGGAATTCTGCAATTCTGTTTCTACGACAACCTCGTGCGGCCATGTTGCAGGCGATCTGGCGACGCGGTCACGGGAATAGTTCTCTGGCGACGGTGACGGCGTTGACCGCGTTGGGCCATCCTGAGTAAAAGGCCAGCTGGGTGATTACCTCGACGACCTCGTCTTTGGTTACGCCGTTGGCGCGCGCGCGTTGCAGGTGAGATCGTAGTTGTTCCGGGCGATTCAGAGCAATCAGGGCGGCGACAGTGATGAGACTGCGGTCACGCTGCGAAAGTCCTGGGCGTTGCCAGACATCGGCGAGCAGCACGTTGTCGGTCAACTCGGCCAATTTGGGGTCGAAGTCGCCCATCAGTTTTTGCGCGGCCGAAGGCTCTTTGGTGCCGGCTGCAACTCCTGCCGATGGGGATTGAAAACTCCTGTACTGTTCGTCGCTCACCTTTTCCAGCCATTCGACCGTTTTCCCATCCACATTTTCCTGCATGGCGATATGAGTCATGCTCGAGCTTGGCGTAGCGCCATGCCAATGTTTCTGACCCGGCGGAATCGAGACGACGTCACCTTGGTGAATTTCCTGGATTTGACCGCCCCATTGTTGGACCCAGCCGGAGCCAGAGGTCACGATCAAGGTCTGGCCCAGCGGGTGAATGTGCCAGTCGGTGCGGGCGCCGGGCTCGAAGGTGACGCGGGCGCCAGAGGTGCGGGATGGAACGTTGGCCGGGAACAACGGATCGATGCGCGCGGAACCGGTGAAGTGTTCGGCGGGTGCGATGGTGGAAGGCTGCGAGCCGCTTCGCGTGATGGTGATGGACTGCGAATCCTTGGTTGGACTGACCGGATCGGAGGTAGCGCCGGCCTGATTGGAATGAGCGGATTCCCAAGCGAGAAGTGAAAGCGACAGGATGGTCGCGGCAAGGAGTTTCATAAGCGTCCCTTTCCTTCAAAGAATGATGGCTGGAAGCCTCACAGGGCTTGGCATGGGTCTCAGTAAAGCATGAGAGGGCAACTTCGCGCTCTCTGCCGGTCAGTGGGTGCGCATGCGCTCGATGTGTTCGGGATAGCGAGCTCCTTGCACGGTGATGCTGGAGGCGGCGCTCTGATGTGTCCTGATCGCGTTGCTAACCCACGAATTGTGAGCGCCGGGCCAACGACCGCGGTTACAGATTTTCGTCGCGATCCGCCGCGGGTGTTTCGTTGCGCTCTTCGAACTGTTGGTCCTGGCTCAAGCCTTCCAGTTGGAAATGCCAGTCGAGTTCGCGGACTTTTCTGGGGTCTTCGCGCCAGGCGGGGACCACTTTCACGAAGGTCTGGAGGAAGACCTTTCTGTCGAGGAGCTGTTCGAGTTCCTTGCGGGCATTGGTGCCGATTTTCTTGAGCATGTCGCCCTTGTGGCCGATGAGGATTTTCTTTTGGGAATCGCGCTCGACGTGGAGGGTAGCCATGATGCGGACGAGCTTGGGGGTCTGTTCGAATTTGTCGACGAAGACGGCGAGGGCGTAGGGAACTTCGTGGTACATCGTCTGAATGGCTTTTTCGCGGATGATTTCGGCGGCGAGGAAGCGCTCCGGCTGGTCGGTGACCTGATCTTCGGGGAAGTACGGATCGGCTTCGGGGAGCTGAGTGAGAATTTCTTTCTGGAGATCGGGGACACCGATGCCCTTGAGGGCGGAGACAGGGACGATCGCGGAGAACGGGAACGCCTTGTTGAAGGTTTCGATCATCGGCAGGAGTTTTGGTTTTGGCAGGCGATCGACTTTGTTCAGGACGAGGATGGTCTTGCCCTGAAAGCGTTGCGCTTTTTCGAGGAGCATGGAATCGCCCAGGGGACTGACGGTGGTGGCGTCGACCATGAGGAGTAGGAGGTCGATGCCTTCGAGGGCGGCGGCGACTTCGTGCATCATTTGGCGACCGAGTGCGGAGTCGGCGTCGTGAAGGCCGGGCGTGTCGATGAAAACGATCTGGCCATCGGGACGAGTGACGATGCCCTGGATGCGGTTGCGGGTGGTTTGCGGCTTGGAGGTGACGATGGCGATCTTTTGGCCGACGAGGCGGTTGAGGAGCGTGGATTTGCCGGCGTTGGGGCGGCCGATGATAGCGACGAAGCCAGCGCGGTGAGGGGCGGATTGTTTGGTGGCGGTGGTTTTGGGCATTTTGCGTTTTTGTGGGAATGAGCAATGAGATTAGCACGGTAAGGAGCGTTGGTCGCGGCGCTCTCATCGATTGCATGGGCGGAGAGATCAAGCCACGGTCCCTCCACCGCGCAGCCGGCACGCAAAGAACGCGTGCGAGAAAAAGCGGGCTGCTCCGGTCAGGATGACAGGTTCTTGCCCAAGGCGCGAAGCTACGCCGCGGACCTGCGGCCAGAGAGCCCTGGGGTTTGCGGGTAGGAATGCCTATGCCACTCAGTGGGCGGGGGCTGGGGTGGCGGCGGCTGTCGGCTTTTTGCGGATGCGGAGGCGGAGGACTTTGCGTTGGTTGGCTTCCAGGACTTCGAAGCGGAAGCCTTCGAGGTCGACTTTGTCACCGGGAGCGGGAACTTTGCCGGAGACGTGGCTAAGCAGACCAGCGATAGTGGTTACCGCTTCGTCGGCTTTGTCGCCGAATTGCACGCCGAGGAGCTCCTCGACATGATCGATGGACATGCTGCCGCGCATGACCAGGCCGCCGTCGCTTTCGCGAATGACATCGGGAGCGGGTTGGTGATCGGGACGACCCGTTTCGCCGACGATTTCTTCCACGAGATCCTCAATGGTGGCCAGACCGGCGACCAATCCGTGCTCGTCGATGATGATGGCCACGGGTTGATCTCTCTGGCGCATTTCGCGCAGCAGATCGGAGCCGGACTTGGTTTCGGGAACGAAGAGGGCGGGGCGAATGATCTCCCGGACCTGGCGTTTAACAAGATCCTGGTCGGCGATGTGCAGCAAATCCTGGGCGTATACCACGCCGAAAATGTCGTCGAGTGATTCTTCGTAGACGGGCATGCGTGCGAAGCGCATTTCCACGAATTTGGCGTGCAGTTCTTCGAGGGTGGCGTCGGCGGCGATGGCCACGATGTCGGGGCGCGGGGTCATAACTTCGCGGACGCGCTTGTCGCTGAACTCGACGACTTGTTCGATGAGGTCGGCTTGTTCGGGTTCGATGATGCCTTCTTCTTCGGCTTGCTCGACCAGCGCTTCAATGCCTTCTTCGGTGCGTTTTTCGTCGCTCTTGTCGAAGTCCTGCTCGGAAATTCTGGCCAAAGACTCAGCCCCTTCAAGGAAGATGCGCACGGGCCAAACCAGCCACATGGCGACGCGGATGATGGGCAGGAGCGGCAGCAACCAGCGCCCGGTGGTGCGATAAAGCAGAATGTCGGGAATGAAATGCATCAGGATGACGACTTCGAGGGTGAGGAAGACGATGAATTCGACGAAGGATTCCCAGGTGCCGGGAACGAAATAGACGACGCCGCGGGTGGTTTCCAATACGAGGAAGGCGAGCCAGAAATGGCCGAGGATGCGGAAGGTGCGGCCTCCGCTGCGGCGGTTGATTTTGAGCCTGGCTTCGATTTCGGCTTCGAAGATGTCCAGATGTTGGTGGACCTTGCCGGTGGTCATGCGGCCGAGTTCGCGGTAAATGAGCGTGAGATAGGAAAAAATGGGCAGGCCGAGTGCGAGGAGCACGGTACCTAGCGCATAGGCCCAGAAATACACTTTCATGCGAGTCCCAGCTCTTGGTGAAGTTTTTGTTCGAGGCCATCCATTTGGCCGGTGTCGGTTTCGTGATCGTAGCCGAGGAGGTGGAGGACGCCGTGGAGCATGAGGATGCGGAGTTCTGTGGTAAGCGGGCGACCTGCGGATTGGGCGTTGCGGCGCGCGGTGGCGGGAGAGATGGCGATGTCGCCGAGGAAATTCGGTTGCCCAGGGGCCAGGGAAGGGGGTGCTAGGCGAGGGCTAGGGGCGATCACAGTGGACTGGGCTTGTTGGGATCTTGCCACGGTCCCTCCACTGCGCGAGCCGGCGCGCAAAGAGCGCGCGCAGGAAAAAGCCGGGTCGCTCCGGTCGGGATGACAATCTATTGCACGTCGTGTCGAAGTAGAGATGTCTCTAGCGCTTCGCACGGAACCAGCCAGAGGAAGCGACACAGGATGGTTATGCTGGATCGACGGGAAGGAGAGGACGTCGGTGGGGCCCTTTTTTTTGCGGTAGGCGCGATTCAGGCGGGCGATTTCTGCGTCGGTGACGAAGGCGATGACGACTTCGGTCTTGCCGAGGCGCAGGTGGCGGCGGATGCGGCGGAGGAAAGACTCCAACGCCGGCCGCGCGATGCGCACTGTCCGCTGGCGGTTCAGAATCATCCTTTGTGAGAGTCGAGAGCCCGCTGTGATTCTTTGGCCTGGTCTTTATGCAGTTCGGCCGCGCGGGCGTCGACTTTGCCGTTCCCGGCGTTTCCGGCGCGCTGCGGCTGGGTACCATCATACTCTTCGTAAGCGCGAATGATTTGCTGCACGAGGTTGTGGCGCACCACATCCTTCTCGTTAAATTGTGCGATGCCGATGCCGTCGATCTTGCCGCAGACTTCCAAGGCTTCGATGAGGCCGGATTTTTTGCCGGCGGGAAGATCGATCTGCGTGATGTCGCCGGTGATCACGGCTTTGGAATTGAAGCCCAGGCGGGTAAGGAACATCTTCATCTGCTCGCTGGTGGTGTTCTGGGCTTCGTCGAGGATGACAAAAGAATCATTGAGGGTGCGGCCGCGCATGAAGGCGAGAGGGGCAACCTCGATGATGCCTTTTTCCAAGAAGCGATCGAGTTTGTCGGGCTCGAGCATGTCGTACAGCGCGTCATAGAGCGGGCGCATGTAGGGATCGACTTTTTCCTGGAGCGTGCCGGGGAGAAAGCCGAGGCGTTCGCCGGCTTCGACGGCGGGACGCGCGAGGATGATGCGGTTGACCTGTTTGGTGAGCAGGGCACTGACGGCCATGGCGACGGCGATGTAGGTTTTGCCGGTGCCGCCCGGGCCGACGGCGAACATCATGTCGTGCTTTTCGATCTCTTCCATGTAGCGGCGCTGGCTGGCATTTTTCGGCGTGACGGTCTTCTTGCCAAACGCGCGGGTGCGGCTGTGTTCGAACATGCCGCGGGGTGATTCGTGAGGCGCTTCAGTGGCGACGTGGATCAGGGATTTCACTTCGGCGCTGGAAAGCTTTCGGCCGTGACGCGTGACGTGATTGTATTCCTCGACGATTTTAACGGCCTGATCGACGCCATCTTGCTGGCCTTCGATGGTCAGGCGGGTATCGTTCAAGTGCGTGCGGACCTGAAGAGTGTCTTCGAGCAGGCGCACATTCTCATCGAGCGTGCCAAAGAAAGGTTCAATTTGTCCGGAAATGTGAACGGTACGTCGCATCCAAGTGGAGGGTGTGCCTGGAACGGGAACGGGCTGGCCGATGGCGAGTGCCTCCTGCGAGAGCGGGCCGCCGGCGATTGTGAATCAGGAAGAAGGCTAGGCGGCCAACTTATCGGAACGTCTTAACACCCTAGCGCACGGAAATGTCAGGGTCAAGAAGGGCGGGCTCGAAGGTAACGGTCCGCCCTTCATTTGCGATTGGTGCGTCACGGGTTGCGGCGGGCATAGGAGATGCTGTAGACGGCGGAGCGGGCCGCAGGTAGCGGATCAGCGGAAAGCTCGATGCCGTCAGCGAGGTGGACGGGGTCGAAGATCAGGCGGCGTTGGGCAGCGTCGCTGTCGGCCATCACGGAGCTGAGCTTGATGGTGCCCAGTTCGATCTGCGGGCGGTCGTCGGGCCAGGTCACAGAGCCGTTGTCGATGGGGTCGCCGTCTTGCGCGAGTTGGGCCACGAGCTTGAATTCGAAGGAGCCTTTCGAGAGGCGATCGCGGAGTTCGTCGAACAGGAAATCGGGCGAGCGCTGAAAGGTGCCGGCGGCGGTGGTGGGCGCAGCGTTGGTTGCGGGATGAATTTGATAGCGAGCGTGACGCATGACGCCGTCAGAGTTTGTGAATTTGAAGGCGTTGATGGCGAAGTAAGAGAGTGCCGAGAAGCTAGTGGGTACGGGCATGGACATGGTGCCCATGGCGAACTTGAGGGCGTTGGGGCGAGTGCTCAAGAAGACTTCGATGGGGGTGGGCTTGGGTGAGTCCGGCTTGGTGGCGGCGACGGCGTGGAGGAAGCCGACGAACTCTTCGACATTGCCCACGGGAAAGCCGTTGAAGGAATGAGCAACGATGTCGGCGTCGCTTCCGTTGGGGAGATGGAAGCGGATGGCGAGGCCGCGAGGGTTGGCGTTGGGATCGGTGTCGGGAATGTTGGGGATGCCAGTGAAATCGGAGAACCGAACCGTGACGGGCACGGTGGTCTGAAAATGCGGAGCGCGGCTGAGTGAGGCCGCATCCGTGGAGGGAGTAAACGTGCCTTCGCACAGGACGCCTTTGGCGTGAACGGCGCGGAAGCCTGGGTGCGAGCCGAAGAGCGCGTTAAGGGCGTCGACCGCGGATTCGAACAGTTGCTGCTGGGGATTAGAGGTTGCGGGTGTAGCCATGAAGGTCTCCTGTTTCCGCCGAAGCGTGCGTTCAGCGCGGATGTGCTGTCAGGCGAGACATCGTACAACCTACGCGTGCGCTTGTTAACCGGGGATTAAGACTGGGGCGATTTTACCGAGCCGAGGTAACGGTCGAAGCAGTCGAACGTTACGCGGCGTCGCGCGAAAATCTCGAGGATGTCATTGCAAGAGAGAGGATGGTCGGCGTCGAGGAGAGCGAAGGCTCAGGGTGTTGTCGTTATGGTGTTGCAGCACTCGAAGGAGACGGAGATTTCGGCAATGCGCTGATGCTCGCCGGTGGGGGCGAAGCGCCACTGCTTGACGGCTTTCGTTACGGCGTCGATGAAGACGGCGCCACCGCCGAGAGGGGTGACGTCTTTGACGGTGCCGTCGGGGCCGATGATGGCGCGCACTCGAACGGTGCCGCTGATGCCAGCATGTTTGAGGACATCGGGGTACGTGGGAAGGACCTTCTTGACGGGCTTGGGTTCGGCTTCCTGAGAAGACAAGACGAACGGCAAGCTGGCGGATAGCAGCTCGGCAAGGATGAGGCCGCCCGCCAGGCGAAGATAGGTGCGCGAATTCATAGAGAATGACGTGTGTGAAGCCGGGAACGCCTTTCTTTTTGGGTGAAATCCGGGGGCCCGAATCGCTATGGGTACAGATTGAGGTAGAAAACAGAGGAGGTCAAAGGGGGTCAGAGACGGTTGTTGCTGATTGGGTATTTAGGGAATGGGCGCAGAGATTTGGGGCAGGGACGGCAGCCCCCACTGATTTGAATTGGAGTTGACATCAAGCCGCGGTCCCTCCACTGCGCGGACCCTTCGCGCCTCAGGGCAAGCTGGCACGCGTCGTTCTCCGATAGAAATCGGGGCGCGTTGCGGGAAAAACCCGGGCCGCTTCGGCTGAGATGACAAATTGTGCCAGGGCGCGGCCGCAAAGTGGACTTGTGTTGTCGCGTCAGTTGCTCTGCTGTTTTGCGCAGCGAGAAATCGCCGCGCCGCATTGAGAGGACGTGTCAGGGGCGTTTTTTCAAGGCGGACTGGATGGCGGCTTCGGCTAGCGGGGTCATTACGGCGTAGCCTTTGGCGTTGGGGTGGAGGCCGTCTTCGCTGAGTTCTTTCTTGAACAGACCCTGATCGTCGACGGTGGCGACGAAGTAGTCGAGATAGGTCAGGTGATTGTCGGCGACGTATTTCTTGATCCAGGCATTGAGCTCGAGGATTTTTTCCGGCGGACGCTTGATGCGCATGTCGATGAGGTTGCCGTCGCGGTCGTGGCCGTAATTGCTGACAGGGAGAACGGAGGCGAGGACGACGCGGATTTTGTTGGCGCGGGCGAGTTCGGCCATGGAGCTGAGGTTGTCTTCGATTTGCGCGACGGTCATGGGACCTGTGTTTCCGGCGAGATCGTTGGTGCCCGCAAGGATCACGACCACCTGTGGTTGCAGCGCGATCACGTCCGGCCGGAAGCGCACGAGCATTTGCGGCGTGGTCTGGCCACTGATGCCGCGATCGATATAAGGCTTGCCGGGAAAGAAGCCGCCATACTCGGGGCGCACCCAGGCGTCGGTGATGGAATCGCCCATAAAGACGACGCGATCTTCTTTTTTGTCTGGAGGCTTGACGATGGCGTTGGCGTCGCGATAGCGAGCGATATTGGGCCAGTCGAGCAATGTCGTTTTGTAGGACACCAATTTGGCGGTGAGGGCGGGGAGTTCTTCGCAGCCGCCAGGGGGCTGGGGTTCGGGGGTTTGGGCTTGAAGCGCAGACAATCGGAGCATCGCCGAGAGGAGAACTAGCACGATAGGGAAGCGGATCATTTTAGTGGGAATCTCCGGTTGGTGAGGGTACAGGAAACGCGGCGGTGGGGGCAAATCTCCGGTAGAATGCGCGCTGCAAAAATGATTTTCGCGAGGTGATAGCGATGGGTATGGGCCGCAGTGTTTTGGTGTTCGCGCTTGCCGTGGGCGTGACCGCGGGGATCGCCAAAGCGCAGGTTGGTAGCGGGTTGGTAGCCGAGGACTTGCAGCGATTGCGTTCGGTGGCGGAGGCGGAGTTCTCGCCCGACGGGAAACTTATTGCTTACACCGTGATCCGGCACGATCGACCTGGGCGGCCCTGGCCGCAGTTGTGGGTGATGGAAGCGGCCAGCGGAAAATCCGTGCGGATCGGTGGCGAGCAGGATGTTGCGGGAGGACCGGTGTGGTCGCCGGACGGAAAATGGATCGCGTTTGATGGAGCGGCCGAAGGGAAGCATGGATTGGCGATGGCGCACCCGGACGGATCGGCGGTGACGTTTCTGGCGCTCGCCTCGGGCACGAATGCGGCGCTGCCCGGTCAGGGTGCGGAAATCACGTGGTCGCCGGACAGCAAGCAGATTGCTTACATTTCGGCGACACCAGGGCCGGAAACGGCGGAGGCGACCGGCGATCCCATGGTGATCACGCGTTATTTGTACAAACCGGATGCGGGCGAGGGCATGACCCATTTCAACGACAACCGCCGGTTGCATATTTTCTTGGTGGATGTGGCGACGAAGGCGATCAAGCAACTGACCAGCGGGAACACTTACGAGCATTCAATTGACTGGTCGCCGCGCGGAGACGAAATCGTTTTCGTATCGGATCGCTCGCCGGAGACCGATCAGTTTTTCAACTATGACTTGTTCGCGTTGAAGGTCAGCGACGGTTCCATCCGACGGCTGACGGCCACGGAAAATGCGGAGTACGACCCGAAGTGGTCGCCCGACGGAAGCATGATTGTCTTTCGCGCTACAAAGCGCGGACTAACCGATCGCGAAACCACCATGGAAGACACGCACGTGTGGGTGATGAACGCCGACGGATCCTATAGGCATGAACTAGCAACCATCGACAACCGACAAGGCGTGCCGGCATGGGCGCCGGACGGAAAGGCGGTGTACTTCACCGTTCAAGAGCGCGGCAGCGTTCATTTATACCGGGAGGCGCTCGATAGCGCCAAGACCGCTAGCCAGACGGCGGGCGAGCGCCGAGAGCTGCGTCCGCCAGTGGGAACGGGCGGCGCGGAGATGGTGGTGAATGGGCGAGGAGCGGTCGGCGCTTTCACGGTCAGCAAGTCGGGCGCGATCGCGTATGCCTTCACAACACCTAAGGACATGGGCGAACTATATTTGCGAAGCGGCGCGAGCGCGAAGCAGGTGACGGATCTGAACGCGGAGGCTCTTAGCGGCAAGCAGATTGCCGAGGTCGAGCCGTTCACTTTTATCAGCAACGACAACAGGTTTGAGGTCGAGGCGTTTCTGGTGAAACCTCTGGGCATGACGGCGGATTCGAAGCATCCGCTGATCGTGAATATGCATGGCGGACCGCACGGGCAGAACGGGCCGGCATTCAACTTTCGCGATCAGGTGTTTGCCGCGCGGGGATGGGCGACGCTGCACGTGAATTATCGTGGCTCGACCGGATATGGCCAGGCGTTCGCGGATGCCGTCTTCGGGGACCAGGACGGCAACGAAGGGCAGGATGTCCTGTACGGCGTGAGCGCGGCGCTGCGGCGTTACTTGTGGCTGGATCGCGAACGCATGGGCATTGAAGGGGTCAGCTATGGCGGGCAGCTGACCATGTGGCTGATCACGCAGACGCGGATGTTTCGCGCGGCGATTCCCACGGCCGGGATCGCGAACTTGATCAGCTACAACTACATGACCTACTACAACCAATATGAACAGATGGAGTTCGGGCAACTGCCGCATCAGGACGATTTCATGAATATTCTGTGGGAGCGCTCCGCATTGAAGCACATCGCGGCGGTGGCGACCCCGACGATGCTGATGCACGGAGAAAACGACAACGATGTGCCCATAGCGGAGGCGGAGCAATATTTCGTGGCACTCAAGGATGTCGGTGTGGAGACCGTATTCGTGCGCTATCCGCGCGAGGGGCACGGGATTCGAGAGTCGAAACACGTGGTTGACAGCATCAAGCGTTCGATCACCTGGTACGAGAAGCACTTCCCTACGGCACCGCCGGAATTTGCTAATCCGGCGGTGCCGTAGCGCACAACGTGGGGAGAGTTACACAGAGGCGGATTCCAGAAGCGAAGACCCAACGTTACCGGAACCATTCTGAGCGGGATGCCACCAGCATCGGAATAGTGGAAGCGCACTTCGGTGAAGAACTTCGGTCCGCCTTCGCCGCGGACAGGGGCGTCGAACCCAAGGCCAGCACTGCCGCCGATGCCGTCGCGCACGAAGGTACCAAGAACCTGATTGACCTGGACGGTGACAGGAACGAAGCCGAAAAACGGGTCGAAGACAACCGTTTGCGCGAGCGCAGGCTGAGTAAACTCCACCGTCCGGCGATAGTAGCCGACACCCCCGATAACGTATGGAGTGAACCTGCGACGCGGTGCGAAATTGATGCGCGGCTCGGCAGTGATTGACCATACGTTGGCATTGCCGTCGGGTACGCTGAATTCCTGGAGTACTCCACGGCTAACGCCTAAGCCGTTGTACATGAATTGTCCGGCGACACCGAAGCGGTTGCTGAAGTTGTAGCCGGCGCCGAAAGTGACATGCCAGCCGTTGTCCAAACGCTGATTGATCGCGCCCACCAGAGGAGAGAAGCCGGGCCGCTGGCGGTCCAGCGATGCTCGAGAGGTTCCTGCGCGCGAGCTTGGCTCGAACACAGGGCGGTCACTACCGCGAGCAGGCTAAGAGAGCGCAGCAGGAAAGACGGCTTACACGTTTTGAGCTGTGAAGGATTCATAAGACACCTCAAGAATGTTGATGCGCCGCCCGGCGATGGACCGCGCAGAGAAAAATCAGGTACCTGCTCAGTAGATGGGCAGCGAAGACGCGCCAGCAATACGAGAATTAACGTAAGGGGGGGCGGGAACGATACTGCGCTCACTTGCAGGCGGACGGTTGTGGGTGGAAAGGGCAAACAGTGAACGAACAAGGGGCAGCTGTGTGTCCCATTGATCACTATCTCTGGTACTTCGGCACTATGGATGTGGGACCCCTGAAACGTAAGAATACGAAGAACCGAAATTAGAAAACTCGAATGTGGTGGCCGAAGGGGCTTCATATGACACGCCGACTTCTGAACGTAGCGGTGTTAGCGGGCCTAAACTTGCCCCTAGTGGCGCATGCCCAGGACCTGACCAAGCCAGTTGCGGTTCCCGTGAGTTTGCCGTGGAAGGTGAACTGTCATGGGTTGGCCAGCGTGCCTCTGACGGCAGACGCACTGCAAGCGCTTCCGCTGCATTTGGTAACGAACTTAAGCTGCGATCAGGGTCTCGCGGTGATTTCGGATCCTGATGCGTATACCGTGAATGTTCGAACCTCGGATGGCAAGACCGGGTATATCGCTGCGATGTATCTGATGAAGGCGCCACCGGCAAAGCCGGCCCCCAAGGTGGAAACGGCCTCGGCATCGACAAACAATGGCGTGGCGCGGTGGCGACCCGGAGCGAAGGGCTGCGATGAATTCACGAAGAACGGAGTGGCGGTGGAGTCCCTGACTGCGAACGACGTCACGGTGCAGGTCTCGCTGACGGATACCGGATCGAAGCTGCGTGCGGACGTAGCGGTAGGAAACTTCGGGAATTTGCACGTGTATGTGAATCCAGTGGGCATAACGCTGGAGAGCAAAGGGGCGCATGCGAGATCGTTGCGTTATCGCGATCCGGCGCAACTGGCGAAAGAAATTAATAACGGGAAGGCCGTGAATACGGACTACCTGTACGCAGACTTTTCGCCGGTATTTGCGTCAGCGAACGCGGCGGAGCGGAGTCCAGTGGGGGATTTGTCCCGTCCGCAGGCGCAGCAAACCGCAAGCGTGCCGGACCAGTTCAGTGCAGCAGCGCTGAAGAAGGGCACCTTACGTCCTGAAGGTAGAACCTGGGGCGCGGTATGGTTTGACCGGGACGAAAACTCGAACCAGTTCGTGCTGCGCGTGCCGATCGACAATCAGGTCTTCGAGTTCCCGGTGTCGTTGGATACGGCGCTCTCGCTCAATCAAGATCAATAGGCTACGGGCATTATTAGAGTGATGGGGCCCCGATCGTAAACGGTCGGGGCCCGGTCATTTTTTGGGGCAGGCGTTTTCGGGTTGGCGTTGCGTGTAAGGTAGAATCGGCGGCTCATGCGCATCGCTATCGATACGGGCGGGACCTTCACGGATTGTGTGTTCCTTCGTGATGGACAGCTGCAGATGGTGAAGGTGGCTTCGCGGCGGGATAAACCGGAGGAAGCCATTGCCGAAGCGGTGCGACAAGCGCTGCGGGAACTGGGAAGCGGCATCAAGAAGAAAGAGCGAGGGGGCCGGCGCGCGGATCGCGCGGATCGCGAACTCGATCTGGTTTGTGGCACCACCGTTGGTACAAACGCATTGCTGGAGCGGAGCGGCGGGCACGTGGCGCTGGTGACTACCGCGGGATTTGAAGATGTGCTGGAAATTGGGCGGCAAGCTCGGCCCAAGCTCTACGATTTCTTTGTCCAGAAGCCGGAGGTTCTGGTTGCATCGCGAGCGCGGATTGGCGCGCGGGAGCGCCTGGCCTGGGATGGCGCGATTGTTCAGCCGCTGACGGATGGCGAAGTACGGCGAGTGCTGGCGGCGGTGCGGCGAGAGCGGCCGGAGGCGGTCGCGGTCTGCCTGCTGTTTTGTTTTCGCAATGCCAAGCACGAGAAGAAAATCGCGGCGGCTTTGCGGCGAGCCGGATGCCTGGTCTCGGTGTCGCACGAGATCCTGCCGGAGTACCGCGAGTACGAGCGAACGTCCACAACGGTGATCAACGCGTATCTGGCGCCCGTGATGAGCCGCTATCTGGGCGGGACACGGCTGCGAGTGGGCGAGGTGTGGGACCGCCGCGGCATTCGGGCGAGTAGCGTTCAAGTACGCGTGATGCAGTCGAACGGCGGAATCATTTCGGCCGAGAGCGCGGCGTTGCAGCCGGTGACCACAATTCTGTCCGGCCCGGCCGGCGGGGTGAACGGCGCGTTGTACGCGGCCCAGCTGGCAGGAATCGACAAAGGCATCACCTTTGATATGGGCGGTACCTCCACGGACGTGGCGCTGCTTTCCGGTGAACCGCGGACGACCAGCGAGTCCATGGTGGCAGGCATGCCTGTGGCGGTGCCCATGCTGGAGATTCACACCGTTGGCGCCGGCGGCGGATCGATGGCGCGATTTGACCGTGGCGGCGCGTTACGCGTTGGACCAGAAAGCGCAGGAGCCGAGCCCGGGCCGATTTGCTACGGCCGCGGTGATGCTCCGACGGTGACCGATGCGCACGTGGTGCTCGGGCATTTCGGCGGACGAGGTTTGCTGCGGGGGAAATTTGCATTGGATGAGGAACGCGCGCGTTTGCGGATGGATCAGCTGCGTGGGGCCTTCCGGTCCGTTGAGGAATATGCGGAAGGCATTCTGGCAGTCGCTGATGCGGTGATGGAGAAGGCCATCCGCGTGATTTCCGTGGAGCGCGGGCACGATCCGCGAGACTACACGCTGATCGCATTCGGGGGCGCCGGGGGACTGCATGCGTGTTCGCTGGCGACGGCCTTAGAGATGCGCGGGGTGCTGTTGCCGGTGTTTCCTGGTGGATTGTCGGCGCTAGGGATTTTGCGAGCGGACGTAGTGCGGGAATTTTCGCGCACGGTGCTGTTGGCTACAAGCGACGCGAGGACTTCCGCGCGGCTGTTGCCGGGATTTTTCCGGCCCCTGGAGCTGGAGGCGGGCCGAGCGCTGGGCGATGAGGGATTCGCTTCAGCCAGGATTCAGATCGAGCGCCGTCTGGACATGCGCTACTCCGGCCAGGCATATGAGTTGACCGTGCCCTCGGCTGGCGATTTCGTTGCGGCGTTTCATCGGGCGCACGAGCAGCGATACGGATACCACGACGTCAAGCGCGCGGTGGAGATTGTGAACGTCCGATGCCGGGCCACCGGAATCACGGAGAAGCCTGGTCTTGCACGTATGCCCCGGCGAGGCGGCGGAGGAGTGGCGGCGTCCGAGACGCTGCGATGTATTTTCCACGGGAAGCCGGAGACTACGAGGCTGTTCGCTCGCGAGGATCTGCGGGCTGGCGATTCGTTCATCGGACCGGCGGTGATCTCGGAGTACAGCGCGACGTCACTAATACCGCGAGGATGGTCGGCAAGTGTGGACTCGTACGGGCAAATCCTTTTGCGGCGAACGGGGAGGGCGCGCCATGCCGCGAAATAAGAGGGCGGCACGCGTGGATCCCACGCGGCTGGAGATTTTCAAGAATGTGTTTCACTCCGTTGCCGAAGAGATGGGCGCGGCGCTGCGGCGATCGGCATTTTCGCCCAACATCAAGGAGCGCCGGGACTATTCGTGCGCGGTGTATGACAACGACGGGCAAGTTTTGGCGATGGGCGATCACATGCCGGTGCATCTGGGATCCATGCCCGCCTCGGTTGCGGCGGCGCGCGCAGCGTTCGCGTTGGAACCGGGGGACATCGCGCTGCTGAACGATCCGTTCGCCGGCGGAACGCACTTGCCCGATCTAACCATGGTCATGCCGATTTTCCTGCGCGGGCATCGGCACGCTTCCTTTTATGTGGCGAATCGCGCTCACCATGCAGACGTGGGAGGCGCCCTGGCCGGCTCGATGGGACCTGCGCGGGAAATTTTTCAGGAGGGCTTGCGCATCCCACCGGTAAAGCTTTTTCGCCGAGGTGCGCTAGATCGCGACGTCCAGGCTTTGCTGCTGGCGAATGTCCGCACCCCCACAGAACGTGAGGGCGACCTGGCTGCGCAGATCGCTTCGTGCCGAACCGGCGAGCGGCGGCTGACCGAGATCGTCGCTAAATATGGCGAAGGCGAAGTGCGGCGGTACGGACAGTATTTGCTCGAGTATTCCGAGTCGATTATGCGTGCCGCGCTCCGCGAGTTGCGGGAAGGAACGTACGCCGCCGAAGATTTCATGGACGACGACGGCGTCAGCAATGAGCCGCTCCGCGTGCGAGTAAGGATTCAGATCAGTGATGGAAAAGCAAAGGTGGATTACACGGGTTCATCGCCGCAGTGCGCGGGTAACGTGAACGCTGTCGAGGCCATTGCGGTGTCGGCGGTGTACTACGTTTTTCGGTGCCTGCTCTCGGAGGAAGTGCCGGCAACCTCTGGCCTGCTCTGGCCCATTCGCGTGGTCGCGCCGGAGGGTACTGTGGTGAACGCGCGGCCCCCTGCGGCAGTGGCCGGTGGCAATGTGGAAACGTCACAGCGCATGGTGGATACGCTGCTGCGGGCGCTGGCGAAAGCCGCTCCCCGGAGAATTCCAGCGGCGAGCCAGGGAACGATGAACAATCTGACCCTCGGCGGCGTCGATCGCCGGCGGGGTGGGGCAGTACCGTTTGCGTACTACGAGACGATCGCCGGTGGCATGGGAGCGCGGCCCGGCATGGATGGCGCATCCGCTATTCACACGCACATGACGAATTCGTGGAATACGCCTGTGGAGGTGTTCGAGCAGGTCTATCCGGTGCGCTTGCAAAGATATGCGGTGAGGCGCGGGTCTGGTGGCGACGGCCGCAATCGCGGTGGTGACGGAATTATCCGCGAGATAGAATTGCTTGCTCCGATGCAGGTTGGATTTCTCGGCGACCGGCGTAAACGTGGCCCATACGGTTTGGCGGAAGGTGCCGAAGGGCAAACCGGCAGGAACACCGTATTCGCCCGTGGCAAGGCACAGGTTGTCCCAGGCAAGTGCGCGATTTTCGCGGAAGCAGGAGCGGTGGTACGGGTTGAGACGCCAGGTGGAGGTGGCTGGGGAGCTCCTACGCGAGGCGCGAAACCGAGGGCCGGCAAGTCATAGATTCCATTGGCGAAAGAGATTTCCAGAGTCGTCGCAGGGAAATCGCTGCCATTGTTCAAAAAGACTCATTTTCCCCTTTTAGTCCGACCGTACTGTTGCCGCATCCATTCGGGCGCTGGTACTAGTATCGTGCGCGCTGATGCGGTGCCTATTTCCGGTATCGAAAACATGTGTTGCCAACAGCTGCGCCAATACCATTGTCCGATGACGGCGGGGTTACCCGAGGAGACGCATGGCTAAGAAAATCCTGCTGGTTGAAGACTCAGACACGACACGTCTGACCCATCGGATCATGATCAGTAAGCGTACCGGCTACGACGTGATTCCCGTAGCCAACGGCGCCGAAGCGCTGAAACTCGCAGCTGCTCAAAGGCCAGATCTCGTGCTGATGGACGTGATGATGCCCGGAATGGATGGACTGGAAGTGTGCCGGCGCATGCGGAAGCAAGAGGCGACCGCAAGAATTCCTATTGTGCTCCTGACATTCCGTGTTGGTGAGGAGTCGGTTTCCGAGGGCTTCGCCAGCGGTTGTACGGCGTATCTCAAGAAGCCAATCGAGGTCGACGAACTTGTGGATACGCTCCGCCAGCATCTCGGCGAGTAAGGACTGAGCCGGAACGTATGTCTTCCTTATCGCCGCGAAAGACACAGATCGGGACCTGGGCCATCGGCATCCTGGCAGCCGCATGGCTGGCCGCCGTGGTGTCAGGGCAACGCGTAATGTTGAACTACGACTACACGGCTGCCACGCCAGCAGCGCCTCCCTCTAAATGGCCGCAAGAAAGTCGCGTTCCTCGTACCGCCGGGTCGCCCACGATTGTTGTCGTGGCTCATCCACACTGCCCATGCACGCGAGCGACGGTGGAAGAACTCGACCGTTTGATGGCCCGGCTTCAGAATCGCGCGACAGCTGCCGTCATCTTTTTGCGGCCGCAAGGATTCACCGAGGACTGGGAAAGAACGGATCTGTGGCGGAGCGCTGCGCGAATTCCAGGTGTCGCGGTTTTGAGCGACGTGAATGGACTGGAAGCCTCGCGCTTTGGGGCCCAAGCGTCAGGCCAGACCATGCTGTACAGCGCCGCGGGAGACTTGCAATTTAGCGGTGGGATCACGGCGTCGCGCGGGCACGCCGGCGATAACGCCGGACAAAGCGCAATCTTTGGCCTCGTTACCATGGGCCAGTCTGACATCGATCACACTTCGGTGTTCGGGTGCTCGTTGCAAAATCCGGAACGCGCCGCGAATTGACAGGAGAACGTGTATGTCTGTTGCCATCGACGCTGCCGATAGCTTGGCGAACGACAGCCAAACCGAGCGAGCGAACTTCCTCTTCCAAGACGCGCGCTTGACGAACTACAAGCGCATCGACCGCCTGTTTGCCGGACTGATGTGCTTCCAGTGGGTCGCAGGGATAGTCGCTGCCCTGGTCATCTCGCCGCGAGCCTGGGCCGGCTCGATAGCCCACGTTCATATTCATGTGTGGGCGGCGGTCTTTCTCGGAGGAGTGATTACGATTTTCCCGGCGTCCCTGGCACTTCTGCGGCCCGGCGAGCCGGTAACGCGTCACACCATCGCCATCGCGCAAATGCTCATGTCCGCCCTGTTGATTCACTTGACCGGCGGACGTATCGAGACCCATTTCCACGTGTTCGGTTCCCTGGCTTTCCTGGCATTCTATCGCGACTGGCGGGTGTTCATCCCAGCGACCCTCGTGGTCGCTGCCGATCACTTCTTTCGCGGTGTGTATTGGCCGCAATCCGTTTTTGGCGTGCTTGCTCCGAGTCCCTGGCGCTGGGTCGAGCATGCAGCATGGGTTATTTTCGAGAACATCTTCCTGGTTCAGGCTTGCCTGCAGACCACCAAGGAAATGCGCGAGAGCGCTGCCAAGCAAGCAGAGCTCGAGGCCACACACGCGGCTGCTGAGGCCGCGAGCCGCGCCAAGAGCGAATTCCTCGCCAATATGAGCCATGAAATCCGCACGCCGATGAACGGCATCATGGGCATGACCGAGATCTTGATGACGACGGAGCTCAACTCCGAGCAGACCGAATATCTGAACATGGTAAAGAACTCTTCGGACGGCTTGCTTCAGGTCATTAATGACATTTTGGATTTTTCGAAGATCGAGGCCGGCAAACTGGAGCTTGATCCTGTGCCCTTCCGGCTTCGCGAAATCATTCAAGATTCGCTGAAATCGCTGAGCATTCGCACGGCGCAAAAGGGACTCGAACTCGCCTGCCATGTGGAAGCCAATGTGCCAGACGATGTATACGGAGACCCGGTACGTCTTCGGCAGATTGTGCTGAACCTGGTTGGGAACTCGCTGAAATTCACGGAACGCGGCGAGATCGAGGTGCACGTGAAGATCGACGCTGCCTCCAGCGAGGATATTTTGCTGCAATTCTCGATTCGCGATACCGGGGTCGGAATTCCCAAGGAGAAACTGGGCACTATTTTTGAGTCGTTCACGCAAGCAGACGGCTCGATGAGCCGAAAATACGGAGGCACCGGCCTGGGCCTGACAATTTCGACCCGCCTAGTCAGCATGATGGGAGGAAAGATCTGGGTCGAAAGTGAGCCCGGCAAGGGCAGTACGTTCCACTTTACGGCCGGATTCGGGCTGATCGAGGGCAGTGAAAATCGCGCGGAGCACAACGGCTCGGTTAGTTGGCAGAACTTGCCTGTTCTGGTGGTGGATGACAACGAGACCAATCGCCGTATTTTGTTCGAGATGCTCCAGCATTGGGGCATGCGGCCTACGCTGGCAGAGTCCGGCAAGTCTGCGCTGGTTGCGTTGAACGCGGTGAAAGACACACCGGGCTCCTTTCCGTTGATCTTGATTGACGCTCACATGCCGGAGATGGACGGTTTTTCTCTTACGGAACGTATCTTGGCGATGCCAGAGTTTCGGGCTTCGTCGATCATCATGTTGACGTCCGCGGGACAGCCGAACGACGCTCGCCGCTGTCGGGACGTTGGGCTGTCCGGGTATTTGACCAAACCAGTCGGGCAGTCGGAGCTTCTCGATGTGATCTCGGGGGGCTTGCGGCGTAGAGTGGGCGCGCCGGCTCGCAAGACAGAGTCAGGCTTACCGCCGTGCACCGCCCGGCGACCCATGCAGGTTCTTCTCGTGGAGGACAACGTCGTCAATCAAAAGTTGGCTATGCTGCTGCTGCAAAGGCGCGGCCATTCAGTCACTCTGGCCGGCAACGGACGAGAAGCTCTCAACATTCTGGAAACGCGCCAATTTGACGTTTGTCTCATGGACATTCAGATGCCCGAGCTCAACGGGCTGGAAACAACAGCGGCGATTCGCGCCAGGGAGAAGGGCGCTTCCTATCGTTTGCCGATCATCGCCATGACCGCCCACGCCATTAAGGGCGACCGTGAAATCTGCCTGCGCGCCGGCATGGATGCATACCTGGCCAAGCCGGTGCGTGCCGACGAAATGTTTCAAACGATGGAGGACCTTATCAGGGATATTGGGAATGGCGCGCCTGGCACTTTGACGGGGTCCCTCGGCAGGCCCAGATCCCAGGCGTTTGACGAGGCCGCATTCTTGTCCAGGATGGATGGGTCTTATGAGGTCTGTGTCCAGATCGCCGAAACGTTTTTTGCCGAGTGCCCCAAGCTGATGGCGGCCTTACGCGCGGCCCTCTACCGAAAAGATGCCATGGAGCTGGGCAGCCTTGCGCACGCCATGAAGGGTACGATCGCTAACTTCACGGACGGCGTGGCATTCCAGTCGGCGGTTAAGATTGAGCAGCTTGCGAAGGAAGCTGACCTCCATCGTGCCGGCGAAGCGTTCAAACGGCTTGAGACCGATGTCGAGGCCCTTCTTGAGTCCTTGCGTTCATTCGCGAACGCGGTTCCAAAGATGTAGTCGATCGGTCCAAAAGAAAAAGGGCGGGCAACTCACCATTGCCCGCCCTGCGAGACCTCACCGAACTAAACTGTTTAAACTCAGCTATTCAAACTTTTCGGTCATGATCGGGAAGGTCAGCTTGCCCTTCGCCAGAGACTTCACGACCAATGCTTCCGCGCTTTCCGCGCTGGTGTTGCGCGCGGTGGCCATCTCGCTGACCAGAAGATACTTGGCGCGCTCCAGCATTTTCTTTTCACGGAAGGAAAGCGGCTTGCTGCGGCTGAGGGAAACCAGACTCTTGAGGACCACGGCAACTTCGAGGAGGGAACCAGTGCGCATTCTTTCGGAATTCTCCTTAAAGCGGTGCTTCCAATCATGGTGGGAATTCAGCTTGCCGCTTTCCAGGAATCCGAGGACCTTGCTCGACTCGGTAGAGCGAATTACGGAACGCAAACCGACCGACTCTGCGTTGGACTGCGGAACCATGACGCGCAACCCGCTGGATACTATACGAATCATGTAATATCGCTCGGTCCTGCCGTTCAACACTCCGTAGCTGATCTGCTCCACAAGTCCAACGCCGTGATTTGGATATACGACTTTGTCCCCGATTTTGTAATCCATAGCTTCGGTTGCCCCCCTAGGCATACAAGAACCACTGTAAGGTAGGTGTGCTGCAAGAGTCAAGATATATCCATTGGAATCAGAGGCTTAGGGTAAGCGCATTACTAATTTGGTACAAGAATTGCTCTAGGCGCGGACAGACGTGGCTGTTTTAGCCATTGCCTTGGGCCGGATCCTTGAAGTTCGTCGATGGCAGAGACATTCTTCAGCATCCACAGATCCCTCGCAACCATAGTCGCTTGTATCAGTTACACGATCTCCGCGGTGATGCGGTAGAATCGCCGCGTGCTGATTTTAGCGCTGGATACCTGCGACTCAAATGGCAGCGTGGCGGTCCTACGCGATGCGCAGGTGCTGCAAACGCTGACGCATGAGAGCTCGGAGGATTATTCCTCCTGGCTCTTGAATGCCGTAACCGAGCTTCTGAGAGCAGCTGGCCTTTCATTGAGTGAAATCGATGCATATGCCGTTGCAGCTGGACCGGGCTCCTTCACAGGCGTTCGCGTGGCGCTGACGACCGCGAAAGCCTGGGCGGAGGTGTACGCGCGCGGCGTGGCGGTGGTGTCGCGGCTGGAGGCTTTGGCCGCGCAGGCTGCGGGCAGCGAAGCGCGTGTGGCGGCCTTGGCCGACGCCCGTCGCGGGCAAATCTTCGCTGCGCTTTATACCCGGGCAACGGGCCGATTGGAGCGGGTTGGCGATGAGATGGTCATTGCTCCGGGGGCGTTCGTCTCTTGGGCCGTCGAGCAGTCTGGGGCAGACACGATTCGCTGGGTTTCGGCCGACCCCCGTTGCCTGAACGAAACGCCAGCCTGGGCCGCGCGTCGAAGTCTTGGTGAAACCGTGGATACGGTGTCGCCGTTCCTTGCGTCGGTGATCGGGCGGATGGGGTATCAGCTGGCGCTGGCAAAGCGGCTGACCACGGCGCTGGCACTCGATGCAAATTATGTGCGCCGATCGGATGCCGAGGTTTCCTGGCATGATCGACCGGTTTCTCAGTAGGCTGTAGAGCTTTCTCTTTCAGGAGATTTTCGTGCCTAGACACCTCGTGGCCCTTGGCTTGATGTGCTGCGTTGTAGTGGGATGGCCTTCAGCGGGAACTGCCAACGGGCAAAGTTCCGGGCAGGCGTCGCCTGCGGCTGCCGGAAGCGCTGATCAAGCGTGGATCGGTCGCAGCAACGAATTTGCGAACTTGCTGATCGATATTGAAAAGAAGCACTCGCCCGAACGAGCCTCCGCCGATGGATTGAGCCAGTACGACGAGCTGGTGACGTCGGCGACGCAGGAAGACGACGCGGCCGAGACTGCCGAGAATCGCGCGGCGCTGGCCAAGCTACAGGCGGCGCTAACCAAGGAACAGAATAAATACGTGCGGCAGGATCTGGAGATCATGACCCACGCCACGCAGCTATCCCTGAAGCGCCACGATTTCGCAGAGGCGCATCAGGTACCGTTCCTGAATGCCAGCGGAATTGTGTATCAGGGCCTCCGGGTATTGCTCGACGATCAAGTCGACGCCAAGCGCAAGCCGGCAGCGGTGGTGCGGCTTCGCAAATACACCGGAGCGGAAGGTGGATTTACGCCCCTGACCGAGCAGCTGAGGAAATTCACCGGGCTGCGACTCGCCAAGCCCAACATGATCTTCCCATCGCGTGCGTCGGTGGAGACGGGATTGTCGCGCAACCAGCTCTATGTCGATGGGATTGCCGCGCTGTTCAAGCAATACGGATTGCAGGGTTGGGAGGAGCCATACGCCAAGCTGAAGACGCAGCTTGCTGATTACGATCAATGGGTGAAGAGCGAGATCCTGCCCAACGCGCGAACTGATTTTCGCGAGCCGCCAGAGCTATACGCGTTGAATCTGGAGGGATACGGCATCGATATTCCACCTGCCGAGCTTGCAGCCATGGCGCACAAGGCGTTTGCCGAATATCAAGCCGAGATGCAGACGATCGCGGCGCAGATTGCCAAGAAGAATGGCTGGCCGAGCGGGGACTACCGGGATGTCATCAAAAAGTTGAAAGAGAATCAGTTAGTAGGCGACGCGATCCTGCCGTTCTATCAGCAGCGGCTGAAAGAGATCGAGGGCATCATCGCGCAGCGGCGGCTGGTGACGCTTCCGGACCGGCCGGCGCGGATTCGCATCGGCTCGCCCGCGGAAAGCGCGCAGCAGCCCGCTCCACACATGATACCGCCGCCATTGCTCAACAACACCGGACAGCAGGGCGAATTTGTCCTGCCCTTGAATATGCCGGCGGCGCCAGGCAGCGCGAAGGCCGAGAAGGTCGATGACTATACGTTCGATGCAGCTTCGTGGACGCTGATTGCCCACGAAGCGCGGCCGGGTCACGAATTGCAATTCGATTCCATGATCGAGCATGGTGTCTCGCTGGCGCGCTCGCGATACGCATTCAACAGCACCAACGTCGAAGGCTGGGGCCTTTACGCCGAGTACATCACCAAGCCATACATGCCGCTGGAAGGCCAGTTGATCTCATTGCAATTCCGATTGCTGCGAGCGGAGCGCGCGTTTCTTGATCCCGAATTGCAGTCCGGGAAGATTCAGCCGGGCGAGGCCATGAAGGTGCTGACCGAGGATGGCATGTTTTCCGCGCCGTTCGCGAATCAGGAAGTTGAGCGCTACACCTTTCGTTCCCCGGGGCAGGCTAACTCCTATTTTTACGGTTACACGAAGCTGCTCGATTTACGGCGCGCGACGGAAGCGGCATTGGGAGCGAAATTCGACGGCCAGCAATTTCACGATTTCATCTTGTCGCAGGGACTGCTTCCGCCGGACTTGATGCGCAAGGCTGTGAATGAGGATTTCATTCCGGCGCATTCGAAGGCAACGAAGGGGAAGTGAAGATTCGCGACACGATTCGATGATGGACGATCCGCACTGCGCCGCGCGCCGCGTCCGCCGGTTCGAAGCGCGCGACATTCCGCACGCACAGGAAATTGCGCGTCAGTCACCCCAAGCGGCCGCCTGGTCGGACAAGAGCTACCTGGCAATTGATCGGACCGGGCAACTCGCATGGGTGGTTGAGTCAAGCGGTGGCCTCTGCGGTTTTCTGATCGCCCGAAGGGTTGCCTCCGATGAAGCGGAGATACTGAATCTCGCGGTTGCCCCTTCCACACGTCGGAAAGGTAATGGGACAGCTCTTTTGCGGGCGTGTCTTGTTGAATTTAGTCGTCTGCGTATCCAGCGCGTGTTTCTCGAGGTCCGCGAATCGAACTTGTCTGCGATCTCGTTTTACGAAAAGCACAAATTCGCGCGCACCGGCCGCCGCACCGAGTACTATCGGAATCCCAGCGAGGCGGCACTACTACTGATGAGAGAACTCACAGGCTAGGACGAAATTGCGGCATTTCCCCTCTTGACGCCGTCGCACCCTGGCGTTACCTTGCGCTCATGAAGTAGCCACATCACATTCACGAGTCAGGGGAGGAACGCATGGCAATGTTGCAGCGGACACCTCGGGATATACTCCTCGACACAGACGCCGAGTATCAGCGTCTGGCCGAGCAGCACTCGAAATACGAAGCAGAACTTCAGAAACTCACCGCCGGGCCCTACCTCAGTTCCGAAGACCTCCTGGAAGAAGTCAAGCTTAAGAAGATGAAGTTATACTGTAAGGATGAGATGGAGCGGATTGCTTCGCGCGTGCAACGCGCTCGCGCCGCACACACGCAGTAGCGTTCTCCTGTTTCTCCGGCCCTCCAATTTTGTCGCTGGCCGACGTCCACATGGGACGGCGTGATCGTATGGTCTCCAGTCGGCTACACTTAACGGTGCTGCGCGCGTGGATCTGAGTGTGCATATTGGATTCTGCGTGCGGTAATCCCTGATTCTCGCGCCCTTCGAGTCCTGCATGCCTATGGTATTGTTTATGGAACATGGTTAAAGAGGGCTATTACTTCGGGCTGCCCCCGCTCGCCCTGGGTGTTGCGGCATTTTTCCTTCATTGGATGGTTGTGGCGGGCATGGGGGTCTTTCTGGCTTCCTTCGTATTCTATTTTTTCCGCGATCCGGAGCGCACTGTACCCTCCGAACCGGGAGCCCTGGTTTCGCCAGCGGATGGCCGCATTGTGGTGGTCACCGAAGAAGAGAATGCCGGGCGCCCGGGCAAGCGCATCAGCGTTTTCCTGGCGATATGGAACGTACACGTCAATCGTTCTCCAGAAGCCGGCACGATTACCGTCATGGATTATCGCCCCGGTAAATTTCTGGCGGCCATGCGTGCGCGCGCGTCGTTCGAGAATGAACAAAACGTTATTTCTCTTTCGACAGCAGCGGGAGAAATAGTCTTCAAACAGATTGCCGGACTGATCGCGCGGCGGGTAGTGTGCTGTAAGAAGCCCGGAGACATCGTGCAGCGCGGCGAACGAATCGGATTGGTGCGCTTCGGTTCGCGTGTGGATATGTGGGTGCCGAACGGCACGGAAATCCTGGTCAAGGTGGGCGATAACGTTAAGGGCGGATCCAGTGTGCTGGCGCGGCTGCCGGTAACCGCGAGCGGCAGGCGGGCCACGGACCAGCGAACGCAAGATGCGACCGAAGCCCTGACTGCAGCGGGGAAACAGAATTCCTAATGTCCGGCGTGGAACAGCCCGAGAACGACCTGCGCGTCCCGCGCATCCGTAATCCCAAATTGCGGCGCGGCATATTCCTGCTTCCCAGTCTTTTCACCGTAGGCAATCTTCTTTGCGGCTATTACGCCAGCGTGTCAACGCTAGTCGGCAACTCCTTGCAAGCCGATCCGTTTGACCACGCTTCCAAGGCCATCGGCTTGGCCATCTTGTTCGATTCGCTGGATGGCCGCGTAGCCCGGTTGACCGGGACCAACACAGAATTTGGCGTGCAATTTGATTCTCTCGCCGACGTCGTAAGTTTCGGAATTGCTCCGGGCTTGCTGGCATATTCCTGGGGCGTCCGGCATCTTCCCGGCCTCGATACCGACACGGGGGTTCAGCAGATCGCGCACTTTGGCTGGTGGTTCTGCCTGGCGTTCGTAGTCTGCTGCGCATGGCGGCTGGCGCGGTTCAATGTGCAAGGCATGGCGCCGGGCGGCTCGAAATATTTTGTGGGAATGCCGACGCCTGCCGCTGCGGGCATGATCGCTGCCGTGATTCATGCATTCAAGTCACCCATTCAGGATTGGCGCTGGTCCGTCGCGTGGATTTTTCTGACTCTGGGACTCGCGGCGCTGATGACCAGCACGATTCGCTTTTACAGCTTCAAGGATTTGCCGTGGACACGGAAGCAGCCCTCTCTGGCGATCGTTTTCATCGCGCTGCTGGGTGCGGCCATCTGGCGCTGGTCGGAAGAAGTATTGCTGCTGATCGCCGGCTCGTACACGGCCATCGGCGTGACCTTGCACGTCGTGCGCTTGCTGCGCCACCGCCTGGTTTCGCGAACGGCTTGATCGCATGCCTCTAGATCGGGACTCCCATCGCATCGTCATCGCCGGGGCGTCGTCTCTGCTTGGCGCAGAACTCAAATCGTTGCTCGAAGAGAGCCGCTTCGCCGCGTCTGAGTTCCGGCTCCTCGATGAAGAATTTGCCGCCGGCACGCTAACCGAAGCGGGCGGCGAAGCTGCCGTGATTCAACCCGTAGAAGAGGGGAGCTTCGAGCGTGCGCGACTGGTGTTCTTCACCGGCAGCGCCGGGTTTACCCGCGCCAACGTGAAGGCGGCTCGGAAAACAGGCGCGACGTTGATCGATTTATCCGGCGCTTTGTCCGAGGACCCGGGAACACTCGTGTGGTTTCCGGGGATGGACGCATTGCACGACGCGGAATCACAAAAACCCGCGCATCTCTACGCCGTACCGTCCGCCGCCGCGACCGCCGCGGGATCGCTGGCCCTCGGATTGGCGCCGCACGGTTTGCGACGGCTGACCTTCACAGCGTTCCAGCCGGTCTCTGAAGCGGGCCGCGCCGCGGTCGAAGAGCTCGAAAGCCAAACCTCCCACCTGCTTTCCTTTCAGAGCATAGGCAAGCCGGTTTTTGACACGCAAGTCGCCTTCACGATGCTCGATCGCTTCGGCTCGGAGAGTTCTCAAAAGTTATCCGCGGTGCGGGATCGCGTCCGCGCCGAGATTGGCGCGGTACTCACGGGAAAGGGAATTGCGCCTGCCGTGCAAATCCTTCACGCACCGGTCTTCTACGGTTCGGCATTCAGCGCTTGCGCCGAACTCGATGCCGTCGCGGATCAGACGGCGATGATCGGCGCATGCAAGCGCGCCGGTTTTGCTCTGACGCCAGGCGACGGGCCGAGCAACGTGAGTGTTGCCGGCGAGAGTCTTATTCAGTTAGCAGAGCCGGAGGCGGATCCCTCGCAGCCAGGCACTTGGTGGTTCTGGGGTGCCGCGGATAACATTCGTCTGCCCGCGGCCAACGCTGTCAAGCTCGCGGCGAAACTCGCGGACAAAGTCGCATCATGAGATCACTTCGACCCTTTCTTACCCGCATATTTCACTACGGCGTTCTCGCGCTCGTTGCACTGACGTTTGCCGGTTGCGGCTACCACGTGGCCGGACACAATGACGCCCTCCCGCACGAGATTCACGTCATCGCCGTTCCCGCTTTGGAGAATGCCACCACGAGTTACCGTATCGAGCAGCGTTTCACATCCGCGACCGTGCACGAATTTCTCGCCAAGACCCAATACAAGGTCGTTTCCAATCCAGCCGCGGGCGATGCGGTGTTGCACGGCAAAATTCTGAGCCTGGAAGCAATTCCGCTGCTGTTCGACACCACCAGCGGCCGCGCCACCACCATGCTGGTCACCGTCAAATGCGAAGTCAGCCTGACGCAAGCGGCCAACGAAAAAGTTCTGTATCACACCGATAACTTCATCTTCCGAAACCAGTATGAGATCTCGACCAATGTGACCAGCTTCTTCGAGGAGCAGGATCCCGCTCTGGACCGTATGGCACGTGACTTCGCTACGCGTCTGGTTGCCGCGGTCACTGAAAACTTCTGACGGGTCCGCCTGTGCCATGCTTGCCTTTCATGGTGCATTCCTGCAACCTGACACTATCGATACGAATACAAATAATCTATGCCCTACATCAGCGCCGAAAATCTAACTGCCCGGCTCGATAAAGGAAAACCGCTGCCTGCGCTGCTGCTTCTGGGCGAGGAGCCGTATATTCGTGACGCCTGGCGTGCCCAGATCGTTGAGAAGTTGATTCCTGACGCCGCTCGGGACTGGGCGGTGTGCCGCTATTCCGCCGATCGCGGGGAAACGCAAAACGCTCTGGAGCAAGCACAAACGCTGCCCATGCTTTCGTCGCGCCAGGTCATCTTTCTGCAGGATGTAGAGAAAATCGAAAAGTTCGGCGAAAAGAATCGCGAGGCCGCAATCGAACAGCTCGAGGCCTATCTGGAAAATCCTGCTCCGTTCACTCTATTGGTCCTGGAAGCAACTATCCTGGATCAACGCATGAAGCTTGCCAAGCTGCTGATCGACAGAGCGCACGTCTTGGAAATTGGTCTCGGCGAAGATCCGCAGCAGCGCCAGGCGACGGCCGTGCGATTTGCCGCCACCATCGCCAAGGAGCAAAAAGTAGAGTTCGACGCTGGAGCCGCTGAGGAACTCGCCGAACACGTGGCCGCCGATCTAATGCGGATGAAGACCGAAATCATCAAACTGGCAACGTATGCCGGCGATCGCAAGCGCATCACGCGGCAGGACGTCAGCACGCTGGTCATCTCCGAAAAAACCACTACCGTTTGGGAGTTGGCTGACCTGATCGCCGCACGCGAGCAGAAAAAAGCTCTCGAATTTCTCGACCGCCTGCTACGCGATGGCGAGGAGCCGCTACCCATGTTGGGCGCGATCACCTGGGTGTATCGTAAATTGATCGAAGCCAGCGATCTGAAGGGCGTGAACAACGGCTATCAGGCTGCTCGCGCCCTGGCCATGAATCCGGAGCGCGCCGAAGCCGCCCTGCGCAATGCGCGCAAGATCTCCAAGCCGCGCCTGCTCGCGGGCTTGCGTGCTTTTCAAAACGCCGACGATCGCCTGAAGGGCGGTCGCGAGGACGCGCGAACCACTTTGGAATTCCTGATTACCGACCTCACCACGCCACGCGCCTAGCGCTACTGTGCGATCCGCCGGACCTGGCGCTCGACGATTTCGGCGCACAATTTTGTCAGACGCAATCCGTCACTTCGCTGTCGTTTTTTGTCGTGGACAAACTGTGGCACTTGCAGGTCCGCGGTGAAATCAAAAATGCAAAAAACCTGTACTTTAGTGCAGGTATTAGCCATTTCAGAACGATGTGTCAACTAAAGACTATGCGTTTTCAGGGCCTCTGCTAAGGTGAGCGATGGGTAGAAACGTTCTGGAGTTGTGTAGATGTCTGTCCGGCTCGGCGAAATTTTGGTTAAGGAATCCCTGATCACCCAGGATCAGCTGCAGAAGGCGCTGGAATTTCAGCGCTCGAATGGCGGCAAGCTGGGGTCTTGCCTAACCAAGATGGGTTTCATCACCGACGATGACATCACCGGCGTGCTCTCCCGTCAATACGGTGTTCCCTCCATCAATCTGAAGTATTACGAAATCGACCCCACGGTCATCAAGCTGATCCCGCAAGACACGGCTACCCGCTACCAGGTTATTCCGCTTTCCCGCGTCGGCTCGGTGCTGACGATCGCGATGACGGATCCGACCAACGTCTTCGCGATGGACGATATCAAGTTCATGACCGGTTTCAACGTGGAGCCTGTGGTGGCCTCGGAATCGGCCATCGGCGAAGCCATCGTGCGTTTCTACGGCGGTGCTGAGACCAATCACGAAGAGCTCAGCAACCTGATGAAGGACCTCGACGATCAGGAGCTGGAGGTCTCTTCCGAAGAAACCGAGATGGATACGGCGACCCTGGAAAAGGCCGCCGAAGAAGCGCCCATCATCAAGTTGGTGAATTTGATCCTCACCGATTCGGTGAAGCGGGGCGCCAGCGACATTCACATCGAGCCCTATGAGCTGGAAATGCGCGTGCGCTTCCGCGTCGACGGCGTGCTGCAAACCGTCATGAGCCCGCCGCTGCGTCTGAAGGACGCGATCACCAGCCGCCTGAAAATCATGGCCAAGCTGGACATCGCGGAGAAGCGCTTGCCGCAAGACGGCCGCATCATGATCAAGTACAAGGCCGACGGAAAAAAGAAAGAACTCGATTTTCGCGTTTCCACGGTGCCGACGTTGTTCGGTGAAAAAGTCGTGCTCCGGTTGCTGGACAAAGAGAACCTGCGCCTGGACATGACCAAGTTGGGCTTTGAGCCGGAATCGCTGAAGAAATTCGAGCGCAATATTTTGAAGCCCTACGGCATGGTACTGGTAACCGGCCCGACGGGTTCGGGCAAGACCAACACGCTGTATTCCTCGGTCGCGCGACTCAACCAGGTCGACACCAACATCATGACCGCCGAAGATCCCGTGGAGTTCCAGCTGGCGGGCATTAACCAGGTGCAGATGAAGGAGCAAATCGGCCTGAACTTCGCGGCCGCGCTGCGTGCCTTCTTGCGGCAAGACCCGAACATCATTCTGGTCGGCGAAATCCGCGACTTCGAGACCGCGGAAATCGCAGTGAAAGCCGCGCTTACCGGACACTTGGTGCTTTCGACGCTGCACACCAATGACGCGCCCTCCACCATCAGCCGCTTGATGAACATGGGCATCGAGCCGTTTCTCGTCGCTACCTCGGTCAACCTTATCTGCGCGCAGCGGTTGGTCCGCCGCATCTGCTCCAACTGCAAAGAAGAACTCGAAGTCCCGGAGCAAGCGCTGATCGATGCCGGCTACTCGCCGGAAGAAGTGAAGACCACGAAAATTTATCACGGCAAGGGTTGCAACACCTGTAACAAGGGCGGCTACAAGGGCCGCACGGGCTTGTACGAAGTCATGGAAATTAACGACGAAATGCGCGAGCTGATTCTGGTGGGCGCATCGGCGCTGGAATTGAAAAAGAAGGCGATCGAGTTGGGCATGATCACGCTGCGGCGCAGCGGATTGATCAAGGTAGCTTTGGGCCACACGACCATGGAAGAGGTACTGCGCGAGACGGTTCTGTAGAGAGAGGGTGAGCAATGGCCGGGATTACGCTTAGCGAACTACTGAAAAAAATGATCGAGATGGGCGGCAGCGACTTGCACATCACGACCAACAGCGCGCCGCGGGTGCGCGTGCACGGAAGACTGCGTCCGCTGGATATGCCTCCGCTGACTGCCGCGGACACCAAGTCGCTGGCCTATAGCGTGCTCACCGACGCGCAGAAGCATCGCTTCGAGGAAAATCTGGAACTGGACTTTTCGTTCGGTTTGAAGAACCTGGCCCGCTTCCGAGGCAACGTCTTCAATCAGCGCGGTGCCGTCGGCGCAGTTTTCAGGACCATTCCTTGGGAGATCAAGGGATTTGACGCCTTGGGTCTGCCCCAGGTGGTCAAGACGATGTGCGACAAGCCGCGCGGTTTGGTGCTGGTCACTGGTCCGACCGGTTCGGGCAAGTCCACTACGCTCGCCGCCATGCTCGACAAGATCAACGCCGAGCGTGAAGAGCACATGATTACCATCGAAGATCCGATCGAGTTTCTCCACAATCACAAAAAGTGCCTAGTCAATCAGCGCGAAGTTCATGCCGACACGCATTCGTTCTCGAACTCGCTCCGCGCCGCGTTGCGCGAAGATCCTGACGTGGTACTCATTGGCGAAATGCGCGATCTGGAAACCATCGAATCCGCCCTGCGCATCGCCGAAACCGGCCACTTGACCTTCGCCACGCTGCACACGAACTCCGCGGCGTCTACCATCAACCGTATTATCGACGTCTTTCCCGCGCACCAGCAGCCGCAAGTGCGCGCGCAGCTTTCCATGGTGCTGGAAGGCATCCTTTGCCAGGCGCTGTTGCCGCGCGCCGACGGTCGCGGCCGGGCCATGATTATGGAAGTTTTGGTGCCGACGCCGGCTATCCGCAACCTGGTCCGCGAAGACAAGATTCACCAGATTTATTCCGCGATGCAGACGGGTACCGGACAAACGGGAATGCAGACCTTCAACCAGGGTTTGGCGAATTCGTATTTCGCCAAGACCATCACCCTGGATATGGCTTTGTCGCGCTCGTCCAATCCGGACGAATTGCAGGACATGATTAACCGCGGCGTCGCAGGCCCCTCGGGCTCCAAAACGCCAGTAGGGAAGCGCTGAGCGCCAAAGATTTCAGTGAGCCAAGGGCTCCAACCTGATCGGGACGTGTGATTTAGGAGGATTAGGAAATGCCGGTATATACGTATAAAGGCACGGACAAGAAAGGCGCGACCGTGAGTGGCGAAGTCACTGCCACCAACAAGGCGGAACTCCAGAATCAGCTGCGGCGCCAACAGATTACGCCCAGCAAGATGTCCGAGAAGGGCAAGGAATTCAACCTGCCCAGCTTTGGCGCGGGCGTCGATTCCAAGGAACTCGCGGTATTCACGCGCCAGTTCTCGGTCATGATCGATGCTGGGTTGCCTCTGGTGCAGTGTCTGGAAATTCTCGCGGGCCAGCAGGAGAACAAGACTTTCCAGAAGGTGCTCACCGCCACGCGCGGCTCGGTGGAGGGTGGTGCGACCCTGTCTGCCGCCATGCGCGCGCATCCCAAGGTGTTTGACGCGCTGTACGTCAACATGGTGGAAGCCGGCGAAACCGGCGGTATTCTCGACACTATTCTCCAGCGCCTTTCCAGCTACATCGAAAAGAACGTCAAGCTGAAGCGCGCGGTGAAGTCTGCGATGGTTTACCCCATCGGCGTTATTACGATTGCTGGTGGCGTTATCACCTTGCTGTTGTGGAAGGTCGTTCCGATTTTCGCTACTTTGTTCGCCGGCCTGGGCGTCGACCTGCCGCTGCCCACCAAAGTGGTGATTGCCTTGAGCAATTTCATCGGCAGCATCTTCGGCCTGCTGATCCTGGTGGGCATCATCGGCATGGTGATTGGCATCAAGGTTTGGTATGGCACTGAGCAAGGACGGTATGCCTTGGATTCCTTGATCTTGAAGCTGCCCGTCCTGGGCATTTTGATGCGCAAGATCGCCGTGGCGCGCTTCACCCGCACCCTTGGAACGCTGATTGCCAGCGGCGTGCCCATCCTGGAGGGTTTGGACATCACCGCCAAGACTGCGGGAAACGCGGTCGTCGAGCGCTCCTTGCAAAAGGTCCGCAAGTCGCTGGAAGAAGGCAAGACGCTCACCGAGCCGCTCAAGGATTCCGAAGTTTTCCCGGGCATGGTTACGCAGATGATCAGCGTCGGCGAACAGACCGGTGCGATGGACGCCATGCTCCAGAAAATCGCGGACTTTTACGAGGAAGAAGTTGACGCGGCGGTGAAAGACTTGTTGACCGCGTTGGAGCCGGTCATGATCGTGTTCCTCGGCGTGGTCGTCGGCGGCGTGGTCATTTCCATGTACATGCCGCTGTTCTCGCTGATCGGCAAACTCAGCGGCAAGTAACGGCAACCGGCCACGAAGTCGCAGCTAGTATAATTTTGAATGCCGGGGCAGGAAGGGGGCCTTCCTGCCCCGGCACTTTTCCAGCGTGTAGGCGAAATGCCTGAAACTCGAAATAATTCCGGGCGCGGAATGTCCGTCGATCAGACCTCCAGCAGAAAGGAATGGCTGGATTGGCTCACGCGTGTGCGCCTGTTGTTGATCGCGCTGATCCTGGCAACCGGGGTCGGGCTAACCCTTAGCCGGTATTTTCTGCCCCTCATCGTTTTCTGGATCACCCTCGGCACCATCCACATCATTTTGTTGCGCTGGATTCCAAACGCCCGGTGGCACGGCGGCCTGCAGGTCATCAGCGACGTGGTCATGGTTTCCGCGCTGGTGTATGCCACTGGATTGCAGGATAGCTATTTCATTTCGCTGTATCTGCTGGTAATCATCGTCGCCAGCATTCTGTTTTCCCGGCGCGCGGCATTTGGTGTTGCCACCCTGAGCCTGCTATTTCTGGGTGGTCTGACCATGCTTGCCTACACCGGCAGGATCCCCCGCACTTACATCTCGCCGGCGACGGCGGACAGCCTGCGTTTCTGGCTGCTCAGCAATCTGTTTGGATTTCTGGCTATCGCCTACCTCGCCAGCTTGTTGGCGCAATCGCTCCGTCGAAAGGGCATCGAGCTTGAGGAAAAGCGCGAAGAGTTGCTCGACCTCCAGGACTTCACCGAAGACATCATCCATTCCATGCGCGGCGGTTTGATTACCACCGATTTGGAGGGCCGCATCGTCCTGCTCAACCGCACCGGCGAAGATATTCTTGGATACCGGTTCATGGATTTGCGGGGCAAAAAAGTGTCTGAACTTAACGAGGCTTTCTGGGGCCCGGGCATGCCCGAAGCCAACGATAAGCTCTCTCTCCGCCGCGAAATCGAGTTCAAGACCGCCGACGGGCAGTTACGCTATTTGGGTATCAGCATTTCTCCACTGCGCTCGCGGGACTCTCAGCGCAGCGGATTCGTCTATAACTTTCAAGACCTCACCGATTTTCGCCGCCTGGAGCAGGAAGTCGCCACCAAGGAGCGCATGGCTGCTCTTGGGCGGCTCTCGGCGGCCATCGCCCACGAAATCCGCCAGCCGCTGACTGCCATGGTCGGCGCCGTCAAGGAACTTGCCCGGCTGGTGCCGCTCGAAGAGGATCAGGTGCACCTGGTAAGCATTGTCAGCAGGGAATCGGAGCGGCTGAATCACATCATCACCGACTTCCTGAACTATTCGCGCGAAAAGACTTATGAATTTCAAGACGCCGACGTCGGCGCGCTGCTCAACGAAACTCTCGTACTGGTGGAGAAGAAGCCGGAGATCGGCGAGAAATATCAGATCTCGCGAGCCTTTAACGGCCACGAACTGCGCGCTCGCGTTGATCCCCACAAGATCAAGCAGGTCTTCTGGAATCTATGCGACAACGCGCTGCGCGCCATGCCCGAGGGCGGCACGCTGACCGTCGGCTTGGAAGAGCGGCCCTTCTGGCTGCGCATTGCCTTTCGCGATACCGGCATTGGCCTCGACCCCAAACAGCGCGCCAAGATTTTTGAGCCTTTGCAATCGGGGTTTCAGGGCGGCACCGGGCTCGGCCTCTCCATCGTCTATCAGATTGTTCAGGCTCACAGCGGACGGATCAGCGTGATTTCGCAGAAAGACCGCGGCGCGGAGTTCATCGTGGAACTCCCGCGCGTCGCATGAGGGTGCTTTATGCAGGCTGTTAAAACCGCCGCCAAGAATCAAAGCCGGGAAACGGCCCACATCCTTGTGGTAGACGACGAGCGTTCCATCCGCGAGCTCCTCGAAATCACTTTCCGCAAGGAAGGTTATCGCGTCGAGGTGGCCCACAATGTCGATGAGGCCAAGCGCAAACTCGAGTCTCAGATTTTTGACATTGTGATTTCCGACGTCCGCATGCCCGGCGAGAGTGGCGTTGACCTGCTCAAGCTGACCAAGGAAATCGCTCCGGATTGTTTCTTCCTGTTGATCACCGGCGTGCCTACCGTCGAGACCGCCATCGCCGCTATCAATTCCGGCGCCGACCGCTTCGTCATCAAAGACCACGAACTGGTCGATCAGCTGCGCCGCGCCATCCGCGAAGTTTCCGAGAGCTTGAAGTGGAAAAAGGAAGCCGGCTACCTGCGCCGCGAACTTCGCCGCCTCACTGGCCTGGACAACATCATCGGGCAAAGTCCGAAAATGCGCGCGATCTTCGACCTGATACAGACCGTCGCGCCACAAACCAGCCGTGTCTTGATCACCGGTGAGAGCGGCACCGGCAAGGAGTTGGTGGCCCGCGCCATTCACGAAAACAGCATGCGCGCGCAGGCTCCGTTCATCACCATCAACTGCGGCGCGTTTCCCGAGACCCTGCTGGAATCCGAACTCTTCGGCTACATGAAGGGCGCCTTCACCGGCGCCAACGAGAACCGCCAGGGCCTGTTCCAGGCCGCGCACGGCGGCACTTTGTTCATGGACGAGATTGGCAACATGCCGCTGCCGATGCAGGTAAAGCTCTACCGCGTGCTCCAGGAAGGTAAAGTTCGCCCCATCGGCAGCACCGAGGAAAGCGACGTGGATGTCCGCATCATCGCCGCCACCAATAAAGACTTCGAGAAAGAAATCGCCGAGGGCCGCTTCCGCGAAGATCTTTACTACCGCCTTAGTGTTATCCCCATTCAATTGCCGCCGCTCCGCGAGCGCCGCGAAGACATCCCGCTGCTGGCCCGCCACTTCCTGGAATCCTTCCGCAAGACCATGGAGAAGCGCATCGAGGGCATATCTCCGGAAGCCATGCGCCGTCTGGAATCCTACGACTGGCCCGGCAACGTTCGCGAACTCGAAAACACCATGGAGCGAGCCGTGGCGCTGGAAACGTCACCGGAAATTACCCTCCGCGTGCTACCCGACCGCATTGCCGGATATTCTGGAGGCGGCTCGGTGGCGGGGGCCAATGGCGTTGGTGCCGTATTTCCAACGGAAGGCCTCGACTTTGAAAAGGAGATCGCTGAGGCCGAGCGGCGCTACCTGCAAGGCGCCTTGGAAAAGACCCATGGCGTGCGCACGCAGGCCGCCGACCTGCTCAAAATTAGCTACCGTTCTTTCCGGCACTACGCCAAGAAGCACAACCTCTAACCCCTGCCAATTGAGCGAAGTTCAGCGCTGTCCCCAGGTGCATTTGCGATGCCCGTTTCCGTCTTCAGCCCCGCGACAAAAAGTGTCACTTTCAGGGCGCGCCGGGCCTGGGTGAGTAATTTCCCAGCAAGGAAGAACAGTTTTTTTTCAGTGTAAGGGATGTAGTATCAATGAGATAGATAAAAATAGTACAGGTCCTCGCGCAAAGCCTGAGAGTGGCGTTACCCTTGCACTATAGGGGGCCGTGCTCTGGCACCACTACACACTCACTCTCTCAAGGAGATAGCAGCATTATGAAGAAGCAGAAGGGTTTCTCTCTTATCGAGCTTTTGATCGTCGTGGCGATCATTCTGATCATTGCCGCGATTGCCATCCCGAACCTCATCAAGTCCAAGATGGCGGCCAACGAGGCTTCCGCGGTTGGCTCAATCCGCACGATCAACACGTCGGAAGTTGCGTTTGCGTCGGCCTGCCCGAACCTGGGCTTCACCGGCACGATCGGCGACTTCGCGACCGGTGCGGCCACCTGCCCGGGCGCCTCTGGTTTGCTTGACTCCCAGCTGGTTACCGGTACCAAGAGCGGCTATTCGTTCGCGCTGACCTCTGCGGGCGCCACGCCGCGGACAGCGTATACGGTTACGGGCAACCCCAACAACACCACCTCCGGTACGCGTTATTTCTTCAGCGACGAGTCTGGTGTGATCCGTTACGCCACCGGCGGCGCCGCGGTGGTTACCAGCACGGCACAGCAGTAAGCGGAGCTCAACTCGGTCTGAACTGGGGGGAGGCCCCAAAAGGCTTCCCCTCTTTTTTTAAGCAGGTGAGTGTTAAAGCACTAGGAAATTGTGGGGATTTGCAGCGTTTGAGCGGGCGTACTAAAGCGAGGATTGCAATGAGAAGCGTACAAAAATTCGGAGACCGCCGATCCAGAAAGGGAAATGTTTCGGGATTCTCCCTGATCGAATTGCTTATCGTCGTAGCCATCATTCTGATCATCGCCGCGATCGCCATCCCGAACCTGGTTCGCGCGAAGGCCGCCGCCAATGAATCGGTCGCCACCGCTTCGATCCATGCGATCAACACCGCTGAAATCGCCTATTCTTCGGTGAACCCCACCATCGGCTTCGCCGCAGCTTTGGCGGACCTGGGGCCTTCAGGCAGCGGTTACCTCGAATCCAATCTCGCTAACGGATCCAAGAGCGGCTACAATTTCGCCTATGTGCCCGTTGGTGGTGTGCCTTACCAAGGCTACTCGGTAAACGCTGATCCGATCGTCCGTTCCATTACCGGACAGCGCAGTTACTTCTCCAGTCAGGAAAATGTGACGCACTACGACCCCAACGCTCCGGCTACCAACGCAAGCCCGGTCCTGCAGTAAATCCCCCTTCGATTCTAGTTCCGTCTTCGTAGTTCTTCGCCGGACCTGATCGCGTCGATCTCGGTTCACCTCTGTAGCTAGCCCCTTCAGGTGAGGCTCTTCCGATCGCGGCAAGATCGAGCCATGGACGCCGGCTGTTGCGTCAGATGGGCGCCGCCGTTGAAATTGCTATACTCCAGCCAATGACCTTTTCCTCCGATCCCGGGGCGAGTTGGCTGGTTCCAATTCTTCTCGCTGTCATCGCCTTGGTTCCCGCCCTTGGCCTCGGCGGCACTCCGCCCGATCAGCTCAGCCAGTACGTGCGCCTCTTTGAAGCTCGCTACCGCGCGGCCCGCACGCTGCAAGCGACTTTCTTCGAGGAATACAAGGACAATGGGCAGACCGTGCGCACCGAGGCCGGCACCGCCTATTTCCGCCGCCCGGGCAAAATGCGTTGGGAATACGAATCCCCGGAAAAAAACATCTTCCTGGTGGACGGCAAGACCGCATGGTTTTACGTTCCCGGGGATCACACCGTCATGCGCGTTCCGGCGAAGGAGAGCAGCGACTGGCGAACTCCGCTGGCGCTGCTCGCCGGCGAGATGAAAGTCTCCCGGGTTTGCGCGCGTGTGGATTTCGCCGATAAGGAAAAGCCCGAAGACGAAGCAACCGTCGTGCTTCGCTGCCGGGTACGAGGAGCCGCCTCGGATCGAGGGACTTCCGTGACCAACGGCGCCGCGGCGCCGAAAGGCGGCCATGACGATGGCGGCCATGACGACATAGTGCTCTTCGAGATTGGCCGGCAAACCGGCGAATTGTCGCGCCTGGTCATCCGGCAGGGCGGCGGCGTGCAGGTCGAATTCCGTTTTGCGAAGTGGCAGATGAACCCCCCGGTGCCGGAAGCAATGTTCCACTTCCAGGTTCCCGTTGGTGTCGCCATCGTGAATGGCGAATTGCCCGCCGGCGAACCTGGTGTAAAATAGTTCTTGCCCGCCTGCAATCGCGTCGGAATGATCTGGAAATAAGAAGGTTACGTACTGGGAACGGCCAACCCTTCCGGGCTTCCCAGCATATCAATTACCTGAGGTACACTGAGAGCCTATGGGGGAGTTTGTCTGCCGAGTAGCGGATGGCAACGGGCGAGTTTTCTCGCACGTGGAGGCTGCCGGTACGCTGGCCGAAGCGCGTCAGAAATTGCTCGACCGCGGGCTGTATGTGTATTCCGTGTCTTCGCGCAGCGGAATCGTCGGCGGGTTCACACGGCGTCGCGGGCGTGCCATCGGCGGTTCGGACTTCCTGATTCTCAATCAGCAATTCAACACGCTGATCAAGGCCGGTCTCCCGATCCTGCGCGCCCTGGACCTGCTTGCTGATCGCGCCTCTTCTCCCAAACTCCGCCCGGTGATTTCCCAAATCCGCGATCGCGTCCGGGAAGGGAAGTCTCTTTCTGAAGCGGTCACCGAAGCGGGGGTTTTTTCGAAGGTCTACTCCACGGCAATTCTGGCCGGCGAGAAAAGCGGCAACCTGTCCGGCGTGCTCGAGTATTACATCGCCTATCAGAAGGTCAGCACTGGAGTGCGCAAGAAAATCCTCGCCACGCTGGTGTATCCGGCGTTGTTGATAACGGTGGCGACCGTGGTGGTCACTTACCTCGTTACCGCGGTCATTCCCAGATTCGCACTGTTGTACCGCGATCTGAATGTGGAACTGCCTACGCCCACCAAAGTGCTCATTGCCCTCACTGTCGATTATCGTTACGCATTCCTCGGCATGATCGGGACGATCATCGTGATTGCCTTGGCCATATACTCGTGGTCGCGCACCGACGAAGGCGGAGTTGCCTTTGATCGGCTGAAATTCAGGCTGCCCGTGATCGGCGACACCATGCTGAAGTTTCAGGTGGCGCAATTCTCGCGCACCTTGGCGACGCTGCTGACCGGCGGCACGCCGCTGGTGGCCGGCCTGCAGACCGCATCCGATTCCATCGGCAGCAAATTGGTTCGCGGCACGGTTGGGCAGGCGACCCAGATGGTCCGTGAAGGAGAATCGCTGCACGTCGCCCTGGCCTCCAAAGGCGTAATGCCGCCGCTGGCTCTGGACATGATCGAAGTCGGCGAATCCAGCGGAGCGCTGGCTCCCATGCTCACCAGCGTGGCGGAATTTTACGAAGACGAAGTAAACCTGAAGCTGGCCGCGATGGTTTCACTGATCGAGCCGATGATGCTGATCTTTATGGGTATGTTGGTGGCATTTATTCTGATTTCGCTGTACTTGCCCATTTTCTCGCTCTCCACGACGGGAATGAGCAACTAAGGAACACATGGCAACAACTGATCAACAGTCAAACGCGATGGCCAGCCTGGCCTCGGCCGCCGACGAGCAAAACGAACGCGAGGTCTCGCGCAAGGTTGCCGAGCGCTACCGCAAGGAATTCATCGACCTGCGAGAACAGCGCATCGATCCGGAATTGTTCCGCGCGATTCCTGCTGACCTGATGTTTCGCTATAACTTCGTGCCCCTGGAAGTGCACAACAATCTGCTGTCCATCGCGGTGGCCGATCCCAGCCAGGTTTTGCTCAGCGACGAACTGTCGCTGCTGCTCGGCAAGAAGCTCCATATCAAGGTGGCCACGCCGCGCCAGATCAGCGATCTACTCAAGCGCACCGAGCAGTCTCAGCGTGTTCTAGAGCAGGCCACCGAGGCGTTTACCCTGCAGGTCTCCAAGGACGAAGAGGAAAGCGACGAGACCATTTCCGGCGATCGCCTCACGCGCGACACCGCGGTCAGTCCGGTCGTCCGCCTGGTGGAAACCTTCATCTTCACCGCTCTGGAGCGCAGGGCCAGCGACATCCACATCGAAGCGCGCGACACCGAAGTCGCCGTGAAGTACCGCATCGATGGCGTTTTGCAGCATGCCATGCAGCCGATCGCCAAGGAATGGCATTCCACCGTGATTTCGCGCATCAAGGTGCTCAGCGATCTGGACATTGCCGAGCGCCGCGTGCCACAGGACGGCCGCTTCCGGGTGAAGTACAAGGGCCGCTTCATCGACTTGCGCGTTTCGATCATGCCTGCGAGCCATGGCGAAGACGCCGTGCTGCGCGTGCTCGACAAAGAAACCCTGTCCGAGAAATTTCATAGCCTCAGCCTTGATGTCGTTGGTTTCTCCGCCGAGGAAATGCGCCGTTTCCGGCGCTATATTCGCGAGCCCTATGGCATGGTGCTGGTGACCGGACCAACGGGATCCGGTAAGACCACCACGTTGTACGCCGCTATCAACGAGATCAAGACCGATGAAGACAAGATCATCACCATCGAAGATCCCGTCGAATACCAGTTGCGCGGCATCACGCAAATTCCGGTAAACGAGAAAAAGGGCCTGACCTTTGCTCGAGGGTTGCGTTCCATTTTGCGCCACGATCCGGACAAGATCATGGTTGGCGAAATCCGCGACCAGGAAACCGCGCAGATCGCCATTCAGTCAGCGCTTACCGGTCACCTGGTGTTTACCACCGTGCACGCCAACAACGTCACCGACGTCATCGGACGCTTCATCAACATGGGCGTTGAACCGTACAACTTCGTTTCCGCCCTCAATTGCATCATGGCCCAGCGCTTGGTGCGTATGATTTGCCCCAACTGCAAGCGGCCCAAGCGGTATAGCAACACCGAACTCCAGGAACTGGGTCTCGATCCCGCGCAGTGGTCCGGCGTGGTGCTTGCCGAAGGCGCCGGATGTCTGGAGTGCTCGGGTACCGGATATCACGGGCGCACCGCCATCTGCGAATTGCTGGATCTCACCGATCGTATCCGCGAGATGATTGTGGATCGCCGCCCCACTTCAGAAATCAAGCGTGTGGCCCGCGAAGAGGGCATGACCACCCTGCGTGAAAGCGGGCTGGCCAAGATTCGCGGTGGCATCACCAGCGTGAAGGAAATCAACAAGGTGACTTTCGTTGAGCAGTAGCGCGTTCCGCCAGGGAATTTACCAGAGCGAATTCGCGCGCAAGATTGCGCGCTGGCTCGAAGCCATGCCGCATCCTGCCTTGGCCATGGAAATCAGCCAGGACCACATTGCTGGAGCTCGCTGGACGCGGACCGGGGGGCTGGACGACTTTGCGGCGGAGGCGCTGCCGTCCGGAGCGTTGACGCCTTCGGCGGTCGAAAGCAACATCACCAATCCTACGGCGGTGAGGAGCGCCATTGCCGGCGTGATGTCTCGCCTGCGCGCCAAAGATGAAGACGTTGCGATGCTCGTACCCGATCCGGTCATCCGTGTTTTCGTGCAGCACTTCGAACAGTTTCCCCGCTCGCCTCAGGAAGCCGAGCCCATGCTCCGCTGGAAGTTGAAGAAGAGCGTGCCCTTCGAGGCCGATGAGACGGTGATTTCCTACATGCGGCAGGCGCCACGCGAAGACGGCGTTGACGTGGTAACCGCCCTGGCGCGCTTGCGCATTGTCCGTGAATACGAAACGCTGGCGGAACAGGCCGGCTTGTATCCCGGCGTGGTGTTGAGCTCTTCGCTGGCGGCGATCACCCTGCTCGATGACCGCCATCCCACGTTGCTGGCGCGTATATCCGGATTCGCGCTGACCACCGCAATCGTCCGCGAAGGCGTGCTGTGCGGCTACCGCTGCACGGAGCTACCGGCGCAAAGCGGTGAGCTGACGCCGCAGATGCTGCTGGAAGAGATTTACCCGGTGGCAGCCTACTATCAGGATACCTGGCAGGAGGGCATTCAGGCGGTGCGTGTAGCGGGTTTGGGCGCGCGGCTGCCGGAATTTGTCGGTCCGCTGGAAAATGAGTTTAAATGCGAAGTGCGTTCGCTGCTGCAAACGGCGATGTCCGAAGGCCGCGTGCCGGAAGCGGCGCAGGCCATGGCCGATTATGAAAACGAGGGCCTGGTGGGCTGGATGTTGCATCGCAATTGACCTTGTAGCGGCGGCCTTCTAAGGCCGGCGGTTTTGGCTCGAACACATTAGGTTTTGAGGCGCGAAAGAAAATGAAAGCCAGGCTCAATTTATCGACGAAACCCCTGCAGACGCACCGCAGTTTTCTTGCGGGCGCCGGAATAATTGGCGCCGTTGCGGCCATTTTCTTTTTGGCCCTGGGGTGGCATGTGTACTCGGTGCGCAAGGCCAATGAGTCGCAGCGGGCCAAGATCGCCCAGTTGCGGCAGGAAATGGCCGGTCTGGAATCGCAGCGACAGGATCTCGAGAAGTTCTTTGCGCAACCCGACAATGGCCGGCTTCACGAACGTTCGGCATTCCTGAATACCCTCATCGATGAGCAGAGCCTGAATTGGACGAAAATGTTCATGGACCTGGAAAAGATCATGCCTGCCGGAGTGCGATTGCTAAGCATCGAACCCAAACACGACAAGGGCCTTGTGGAGGTAAAGATCACCATCGGCGCGATGAGCGATGAGGCCAAGCTGAAATTCCTGCACGCGCTGGAAGCTTCGCCGGCATTCACGCACGTTGTGCTGGTAACGGAAAAGGCGGCTGCGTCTACGCCGGGCAGCATGGACCGGATGGAAGTCCAGCTGAAAGCGATTTATACGAGGACCTGATGGGCCGCGATTTCAAATTTCAGAGGCGAGCGATCCTGCTGGGCGTGGTCCTGCTGGTCGCTGCGGACATTGCGCTGGCGGCGTACAGCTGGAGCTTTGCCTCCGCCCCCAAGCCGCAACAGGACCTGATGATGCTGACTCGCAACCGGGATTTATTGCGCGCGGACATTCTTCGCGCGCAAGATATTCGCAGCAAGATTCCAGCGATCCAGAAAGATTGCGACGAATTCGAGAAGTCTCTTTATCCGGCGTCCACCGGATATTCCGCAGTGAGCGCGGAACTCGGTGTCATCGGGCAGAAAGCCGGTTTGCACATTGAAAACAGCAACCTTCGCGAGGAGGGAGTGAAGGCGCGGCAGCTCACCGAAGTGCAGATCGAAATGATGGTAGTGGGAAGCTACTCCGGCGTAGTCCGTTTTCTGAATGGATTGCAGAGATCCAATGTGGTGTATGCGGTGGAAGGCTTGTCGGCGAGGTCGGAAACCGGGCAGGGCGGCCCGACCGGTCAGGTGCGCGTGACGCTGCACATCAAGACGTATTTCCGGACAGCATGATGAGCGAGAAGAACAAAGGGATTCTGCTGGCAGTGTTGATCGCGATCGCTGCGCTGGTGTGGTATGTCAGCGCTAAAGGCCCGTCCGCGGCAGCGAATACCTCATCGGATTCCACGGTCACGTATCGGCCGCTGGCGGTGGATAATCCGGAACTGCAGCGCGAAAAATTGCGTCACAGTCGCGACACCGAATACAAAGGCACGGGTCGCGATCTCTTCAGCGAACTAGCGCCACCTCCTCCCACACCGGTTGCATCGAAGGTCGATCGCCAGCCAACGGGTCCAGTTGTTCCGCCTCCGCCGCCTCCGCCGGCGCTACCGCCGAACCTAAAATTTTTCGGCTACGGCACGATTCCAAATGGCACAGCGCGGCGCGCGTTTTTGAGTGACGGTGATCAGATCTTTATCGTCGGCGAGGGCGACACGCTGCTGGGCAAATTTCGGGTGGTCAAGATTGGCAATGCAAATCTGGATTTTGAAGAAATCGGCAGCGGACGTCGGGGCAATACGCCGCTGACGGACGAGCCCGTCGCGGCGCCCGCGTCCTGACCTAAATTGAGGCAATCGGCCGTCAACGGACTTCGTTTCCCACGGGCAAGAAAGTACGGCACAGAAATGCCACAGTATCGAAAGACGATGAAGAGACGCTACTTTGCAACGCGCGGAACACGGCGCGAGGGTGGATATGCACTGATGCTGGCAGTGTTTCTGACTTCGCTGATGCTGATCGCCGGGATTGTCGCCGCGCCGTCGGTGCGCACGGAACGGCAGCGTGAAAAAGAACAAGAAATGATCTGGCGCGGCAAGCAGTATGTGCGCGGGATCAAGATGTACTACCGCAAGAACGGCAGATTCCCGACCAATCTGGATGATCTGATCAAACCGCAACTGGGCGGCGTCCGCTATCTCCGGCAAAAGTACAAAGACCCGATGAACAAGGAAGACGGGTCGTGGCGGCTGATTTACGTCGGGCCCATGGGCCAGCTGATCGGCAGCACCAAGCCTCCACAGAGCATTCAGTTTCAGGCGGGCCCCGGCGCCGGGGCCGGAAGCCAGCCTGCCGGTCAGCCCGCAGGGAGCAGTGGGTCGGCATTCGGTGGCGGGTTCGGATCATCGCAGCCTCAGCAGGGAAACACCGGATCGTTGCCGGGGACTACGCGCAACGGCCCTGGGCCGGGGCAACAAGACAGCGGGCAGAGCACTGGGCAGCCTGGAGCGCCAGGTGCCGCGACCGGCTCTGGCAGCGATGCGCCGGCACCGGTGGATACTTCCAACTTTGTCGGCGGCAACATCATCGGAATCGGCAGCAAGGCCGACAAGGCGTCGGTCCAGGTGTACGAAAAGGCGACGAACTATCACCAGTTTGAGTTTATCTGGGACCCGTCAAAGGATGCGCTGGTGATTGGCGGCAGCGGCCAGCAGGTCGGAACTCCCGCCGGGCCGGGTCAGAACCCTGCCGGGCTCTTTGGGTCGCAGCCACAGCAAGGGACCGGGACGCAACCAGGAACCGGGACGCAGCCGGGCAACCCGACACCGTCACAGCCAGATATGCCGCTGACGCCGAACAACCCGCCTCAGCAATAAGGTTCGAGACTAATTCAGTTAAACAATCGAGACGAGCGGCCCCACCCCTAGGAATCTGTATCGTACTCAATCTAAGCGCTTTGCGAGTCGGCCTGCAATTGCCTGGAAACAAAGCATTTATCTGTGCGGGTGGCTCCAAAACGAAAAAGGCGCCGGAAGTCCCGGCGCGCTTATTCAAATAGGTACTATAGCACAAGATAAACTCTTTGTCAATGGAGGTCTTGCGTACTTCGCGCAGAGATCTGGCAGCGGCGTCAGGGTTGGCTGTACGGGGCCCGGCTCGGGGCAATCGTGGGCGAGGAGCCGATCTTCGCGGAAGTTGCGTTGGGTGCGCGGGACTTGCGCTGGGCGTAGCTGCGGCCGACCTTCCGGATGTAGGTCTGGGTTTCGCGGAACGGGGGGACGCGGCCGTAACGCTGGATGGTCTGGGGACCCGCGTTGTAGGCGGCCAAAGTGAGTGCCAAGTTGTTGTCGTAGCGCTTGAGGAGTTCACTGAGGTATTGGGTACCGGCGTTGATGTTTTCGGCCGGGTCAAAGATATTTCTTACGCCAAGGCGGGCGGCGGTTTGCGGCAGCAGCTGC